>JAESGV010000103.1_pt1 | contig 152192 bp, 115 predicted proteins | sample 9269781 | NCBI WGS metagenome assembly JAESGV01 (sample SAMN15741586, study PRJNA653496) | algae metagenome | isolation source: Tildeniella torsiva UHER 1998/13D and co-occurring heterotrophs from... | place: Slovakia: Slovak Paradise National Park, Hrabusice, Kosice Region | collected 2000-01-01 | reverse complement strand
ATGCAAGAGGTCTCGGGATCGATGCCCGATTTCTCCAGCCATGATTTTTGCTTCCACAGCTTTTTCCAAAACGATAACCTTTACGTTAACTACGAACTGTTCTCCATATACGTTTTGTAGGAATATTCGTAGCACGAGTTACTAGCTTGCTCGCTTCATGGCTACTATAAAAGAACAAAGTTGTTACAAACATAATCCAGCTTCTTGCATGAGTAGGCTTCGCAACATAAATTAATATTGTAGGGTTAAGAAGAAGCTCATGAGAAAAAGATACTGTTTAACTTGTAATACTCTTCATTTCACATCAAACAAATCTATTTGGACGCAAGCGCTTCTTTTATGGCTTATTTGTTTCGTATCGTGTCAACAAGAACTTAAAACTGAAATATTTGGATGGGGAGACAACTCAATAGGACTTGTTGGAATTCGAAGTATCACATATACGCCCATACTTGTACCCACAATCACAGCGATATCGCTAAATGCGACAAAGATTGAAGGCGGACTACTTCATAACATCATACTCTGTTCAGATGGTATTTATGGGTTTGGAGATAATTCGTACAATCAACTGGGAGCGCTAGGTCTTGTTGTTACAAGTCCTGTAAAACTATACCCATCAATAGACGCGACATCTATTATAGATATTGCATCTGGTGCAGCTCATGTAATATTACTTCAACTATTTGATAGCGCTCAATATCTTACCTCTGTGTATACTATCGGTGGAAATGATTACTATCAACTCGGCACTTCGAATACAAATAACGAATCTACTCCATTCCAGATCACTTTTTCTGAGAAAATCACATCTGTTCATGCAGGTCATTATACTTCCTTTGCTATTTCAGAGTTAGGAAACGTTTACGGGTGGGGAGATAACATGTATGGAAACTTGAACATAGGATCGTGTAGTGTTGCTGTAGATGTTCCTACATCAGCAATTAACGGATCGCTATTGAACAAATCCGTAACACAAGTAGCCGCGTCAAGAAAGTTTTCAGCGTTTTTGGATTCTAATGGAGTTGTACATGTTGTTGGAGATAACTCGTTTGGAATTTTAGGAAGTGCATCACCAGCATCTACATGTAAATCTGTCGCAGTTACTACTGGTGTGCTTCGCCAAGCAGTAACTAGCATTTCAGCGAGTAGAGTTCAAGACACAATAATGGCAATACTTGCTGATGGAACAATTGCCAGCTGGGGAAGTAATGCATTTGGATTGCTTTTAGATTATACATCGACGGCATTTAGAAGTACTCCATCATTAGTCAGTACTAGAGGACTATTCAATGTAACATATACAACATCCATCGCGCTTGGCAAAGCAGGAATTCTAGTAGTAAACTCAAACAACTGTGAAAATGCATACTCTTGGGGATACAACAAAGAAAATCAACTAGGTTCCATCAATGATACAGGCGTTACGGTAGGAGATAGCACATCACACGCAGAACCAAACTTGATAAACAATCAATACAGTTTATTGTACGGAAAACGATTTAAAAAGATTTGGGCGACTATGGGAGGTCAGATGTTCGCCAAAGTAGTTACGTATGACTATACGTCAGCAAATGCTTTATTTAGCAGCCAAAAATGTCCTGCATATTACTCGTGTGGAGGTTTGTCGTGGAATTCAAAGTTGGCATGCAGCGGAAGAGGAACATGTACTGCACCAGACACGTGCGTATGCAGCAGTGGATATTGGGGCGACACTTGTGAAAAAGTATTTTGTTTTGGAATACGATCAGACAATATAACAGTTTGTTCTGGGAATGGAAAGTGTTTAATAACGAACAAATGTACATGCAATACTGGATATGATGGTACGAAGTGTCAATACACTGTCGCATCATCTACCGTTGTCACGTGGGGAACGGCATCGTATGGAGAATTAGGAACAAGTGATCTTACTCCGCAAAGTGTACCAACACCTATTCGCGCACTAAATAACGCGACACTGCTTTCAACTGTTACTAAAGTAGCAGCAGGTTACTATTGCTCATTTTTACTCACTGATGATGGAAAATTATATTCGTTTGGAAGTAACGATCAGTATTGTTTAGGACTAGGAGCATCACAACCTTCTACACGAATACCGACACTCGTGCCACTCTCCAGTACCGTTATTACAGACATCAAAGTCACTACACATCAATTCGCTTTAAGTAGTGTCGGTACTGTATACGTGTGGGGTATGAACGTTGGAAATTTGGGAGATGGAACGACAAATGCGGTAGATACTCCCAAACAACTAGTAATTCCGTACAACGATCCAATTAAAAAGATGTATCTAGGTTATTACACATCTTTTGTAATTTCCAAGTACGGGCAAGTGTATGCTATGGGAAGTAACGATAATGGACAGTTGGGAATAGGTAATAGAGTCAACGCACTATCACCAGTAGAGGTATCAAGTATTGGTGTACTAGCAGCAAAAACAATTGTTGCAGTTGCTTCAGGTCGCACATCAACTGTCTTTTTGGATATTTATGGTAAAATGTACATTTCAGGCGTGAAGGGTAGTAACATCACGTCACTAGCATCGTATTTTGATATTGGAAAGTCTGACTCTACTATCGTAGCGATCTATGCTACACTGCAAGACTCTTTCTACGCTATCACGGCGAATGGAACATTATACTCATGGGGAGTGAACACAAACTATAATTTATTAGATAACACTACAACATATCGCACATCGGTAGTCACGGTTAATTCAACGTTTTCAAGTAGTGCCTTAGCAAAAATTGGAGGTGGATCGTACATGTCATACGCTCATCTTAATACAGATAGCTGTGATTACCTGTACACATGGGGTGTAAACACATTTGGAGCGTTAGGTACAGCAAGTCTAGATGGTGTTTCTCGGAGTACACCTACGCTATTAAACACAGCAGATACACCACTATATGGATATCGTGTGAAAAGTGTTTCTGTATCATTCACACATGCGATCGCAAAAGTGGTTTCACTGGGGCAAAGCTCTATTGGATCATCATGTCCTACATCGTACTCGTGTAACGGTGTACCAAGTACATACAAATCAGTATGTAATGGTCGTGGTGTATGTATAGATCAGAACGTATGTGCATGTAATGGTGGTTACTCTGGTTCAAGCTGTGAAATTGTGTCATGTTTTGGTATACCAGCTTCTTCACCATATGTATGTAGCGCTATGGGTACATGCATTGGTTTAGACACTTGTCGATGTTACCAAGGATATGATGGACAGAATTGTAACGCTCCATTGATACAAACAAAACTGGTTGCTTGGGGTTCGTACGTACCAGGTTCCGCCTCGTATACTCCAGTACAAGTCAACTTTACAGGAGATGTATCAGGAATCAAGTTTATAAGTGGTGGAGTAGCGCACACTATCATCGCTATGCAAGATGGACGAATGTTCGGTCTTGGAAACGGTACTTATTATGTACTCGGTAATGGTGCAGCCACAGATGTTGTAGATATTCCTTTTCAAGTGCTTCCTACTTATTCGTTAACACAAACGCTCGTTGACATCAAGTCCACATATCACAACGTCGCATTGTTTACACAAAGTGTATATGTGTGGGGCAATAACGATTTTGGTCAACTTGGAGTAGGAAATAACCTTACCAGTGCAACATATGGCGTTCCTACTATTGTTAACGTTACACTGAGCGACCTAACGATCAAAAAGATATCAGTTGGTTTGTACCATACATTGGTGCTAACTAGTAACAATCAAGTCTATGCTGCAGGAAAAAACATAGAAGGTCAATTTGGGATTGGAGATTATCTCAACAGAGTATATTTTACACGAGTTAATTCGTTAAACGCTATGCAAATCGTTTCTTTTGCAGCTGCAAACCGAGTTTCTATGTTTTTGGACGCAGGTGGAAATGTATACACTACTGGAACAAATACAAAAGGAGCGTTAGGAAGAACGATTACAGGATCTTCTGTTAGTACTCCAGGTATGATACCTACACTAACGGCTGTAAACGTGTATGCATCATCTAAGGATACAATGATGGTACTTGCAACTAATGGATCCATCATCATGTGGGGAGCTAGTACGGGCATATCAGGTGGTGTCGCTATTGATATAGCCTTGCCTACTCGTATGAGTCTAGGCACTGTAGTCTCTGGCTACATGAAAGAGATAGGTTCCCAAGGAAACTACTTTTTGTACGATTACAATAACTGTGAAACACTCTACACGTGGGGTGCCAACAATGTAGGACAGCTAGGTCAAAACTCGATCGCGACATTCAATGTGACGCCTGGTCTAGTGAATACGATCAATTCACCGATATACGGCCACAGAGTCAAAGTTGTTGGAACAGGTACAAACCATTTTGTTGCGAAAGTGGCATTAGTTAATCCATTTATGGCTACGTATGGATGTCCAGTGTATTACACATGTTATGATGTGCCAGCACATTACTCTAGTGTATGTAGTGGAAATGGAGCATGCACCAACTATGACGTTTGCGTATGTAATAGTGTTTCGTGGGGTTTCAACTGTCAGTATCCACTATGTTATGGATTACGTTCTACCAATCCAGATGTATGTAGTAGAGGTGGAGTTTGTACCGGTCCAAACAACTGCACATGTAATGCATACAAAACTGGTTCACAGTGTCAAATTACGATCAAGGCAGAGATTTATGCTTGGGGATCGAACACTAACCATGCCATTGGTACTGGTAGCGTGCTATCTTCAGATTATCCAACACCTATACCGTATCTAGGAATGGCACCATCTGATATTTTGGAGGTTACAAGTGTTGTTGCAGGTTATGATTTTACGTACTTGTTGCACTCGAATGGAACAGTTTATGGTTGGGGAAATAACGCATACAGTAGTTTCCAAGTGCCAACGACATCTGTACTACAGCAGATTTCTATTCCCTATGTTGTCAAGTTTATAGAAGCGTACATTACATCGTATGCAATTACGTCTACCGGATCACTACTTTCATGGGGTTCCAATGCATACAACCTTCTAGGAACTGGTTCAAGTACACCAGACAATAATCCTACTCCACAAATCGTTACACGTTTCGTTAATAGAGTTGTCACTTTTGTTGCGACGAGTTCAACTACAACTTCAGTGATTGCAGATAATGGTATAGTTTGGGCTGTAGGAGAGGGTGCCGATGGAAGATTAGGACATGATTCAACATCTCCTCAATTAACGTTTACTACAATCAGTGGTGCATTGACAGGAAAGAAGATTGTGCAAGTAGCTCCATCGTTAATGACAACATTGTATTTAGATAGCGCAGGAGCGTTGTATATCACTGGATCAAACTCTGGTACTGATCCAAATCTAGGAGAGTCTGGAGCAAGTACACGACTTGCACCAACAGCATTTAACGATGTGAATTCTATGTTTACAGGCAGAGTACCTGTCAAGATTATGGCACTTAAATCGATTACACAATCATGGGTACTATGTAACGATGGAACTGTTGTACGGTGGGGTTACCAATACGGTTCACCTAACAGGGTTCCTTCACTATTAATTCCAGGCGGACTTATCACACGTACTAGTTCAAGCACTTCAGCAAGTGTAGGTGTTTCCAATATCACTTCTGGTGGCGTTGCGTATACTTGGGGATCAAATATGTTAGGTCAACTAGGACAATCGATTCCTTCTTCTGCTTTAGATATCACCACTCCAACTAGTTTACATACGAACACGTCTGCGTTTTATGGAAGACGCGTAAAACTTGTAAGTGGTGGAAACAGGCATCTTGTAGCTGTTGTGCTCACCTATGTAAACGACGTGTCGTCTCCATACTACACGTGTGGCGGTATACCGTACTATTATAAGGATGTTTGCAGTGGTAGAGGTACCTGTACTCAGCAAGATGTATGTAACTGCCAAACAGGTTATTGGGGACCAACATGTGCTGGATACTATTGTAACTCGATCATATCTGCCTCGGATGCAGGATGCAACTATAATGGAAAGTGTGTTGGTACAAATCTTTGTGCTTGTAACACGGGTTACGATGGCATGTTTTGTCAATACAGAGTTGCTACTCGTTTGCTATCGTTTGGAGATAATAATTATGGCTCACTAGGAACAGGCTCGATGGACTACACTAAAAGTACTGTACCTGTTTACGTACAGACGACATTATTTGATCCAGGGTCAGTAACACAGATTGCTACTGGATATGGAACTAATTTTGTTGTAACTAGTTCGTATGGTACGACTAATCTATACGCATGGGGAAATAACGCTGAAGGCGTACTAGGAGTCGGTAACACTAATAACAGTGCGTCGCCTGTGTTAGTAACTATACCAGTTCAAATAGATGGAGAGACTATACAATCAATCAAAGTATCTCATCATGCGATGGCATTATCTTCTGCAGGAACAATATACACTTGGGGAAGCAACACATTTGGCCAGTTAGGACTTGGTACCTATGCATCAGTATCGGTACCTACGGTATTACTCACTCTACCGTACACTGTTATTTCTAAAATAGCACTAGGAGGTTCTCACACTGTGGTCTTGGGTACAGACCGATCACTTTTCACATTTGGTGGAAATAGTTTAGGATCGTTATGTGCCGCTTCAACAACAGCATCTTATAATGCGCCTGTACGCATAAATCAGATTGGTAACTTGCTAGGAAAGCGTATCTTCGCCATTCATGCTGGGTTATATTTGACGTTACTGATTGATTCTTCAGGAACGATCTACACATGTGGAGATAACAGTGTTGGTGCTTTAGGAATAGGTAGTTCGTCAACAACAAGCTCTAATACAGCATTACCTATCGCTTCTACTGTGACATTTGTTGGAGCGCGAGTATCACCAACTGATTCAGTCTTTGCAATCGCAATAGATGGATCGTTATACTTTTGGGGAAAAAACACGTACTTTTTATCACTCGACGGTACAGGAACTAACAAGTACACTCCAGTGAAAGTTAACACAACTTATTTCAATATTTCAAGTGTACAGTCTATCACACTAGGAAACTATGCAGCGTATATTCTTGATTCTTCACGATGTGAGAATATGCTATCGTGGGGTTCATCTACACTGGGATTACTAGGACAAGGTATACTAGGTATCACCAATAAGGTTCCTACTATACTGAACAACATTACTAATTTGTTGTACGGAAGAAGAGCAAAGATTGTTGCTGCCGGTACAAATGTTATCATGAAAGTGACTGCTTACGAAACAATGTACAACACTAGTTGTCCTACGTTTACTATATGTTTTGACATTCCTGCACATTACAGTACATCGTGTAGTGGTAATGGTACTTGTACAGCTACTGATGTATGTACATGTAAGAGTGGATACGCTGGCTTACAATGCGAGTACTTTATATGTAACGGGTTAACTGGTACGGATCCAAATGTATGCAATAGACATGGTGCATGTACTGGTCCTAACTTGTGCACTTGTACAGCTCCGTATGACGGTAATAACTGTCAATACAAAATCCAAAGTACAGAGTTGTATACGTGGGGTAAAAATGATTATGGAGAAGTTTCTGAGGCAGTCGGCGCTCCACAGATATATCCCATCGTAGTAGATCTCAAAAACGCATTTGATCCGAGCTTAGTCACAAAAGTATGTGCAGGAGCAGAGTTTTCCGCAGTGATTGTCACTGGGAATGTATTTACCTGGGGAAGGGGTACAGAAGGTCAAATGGGTGATGGTATGTTTGAGTCCTACTCTGTACCAATAGCATTAGACGCATCAAACTGGGCACCATCTGTAGTAGTTGATATCAAAGCTCATTATCACGTTATCATACAACTAGATGATGGTAGGCTCTTTGGATGGGGCAGAAATACCGAAGGTCAACTTGGTATTGATGCACCTGACAATTTTGGAGCACCAACTGAATTATTTGCTGGAAGAGGTGTCTCAACATACGATCTTGGTCGAGAGCATTCGATATTACTTGTTAATGATTCTATACATGTCACTGGATCAGGATCTAGTTATCAATTAGGAAACAATGACACTAGCACGAAGTGGTCATGGAATAACATTACAAATATGGGAGCACTCAATGGTGTGAGAATTGTTAATGTATTTGCAGGAAATACCAACTCATTTTTCTTGTCAGATGCAGGAAGATTGTATGTTTGTGGATCCAACGCAAATAATAATTCTGGTACGGGTACAACCCAGACGGTACCTGGAGAGATTGTAGATTTGAACGGTGTGATGATTGGAAAACGAATCATGAATGTTTACCCTAGCAAGACATCATCGTATACCCTCATTTTGCTTTCTGATGGAAAGTTAGTTGGTTGGGGTAGAAATTATAACAATGCTCTACTGATGTCGTCATCGCTACCGTTGGCATCAACAAGTAATTATCCTATAGCACCTGTTCCAGGCATGTTACCAACTATTTATTCATTAACGAGTGGTTTGCTCGCTCTGTCAACGTACACAACATGTAGTACTCTATATTCATGGGGCACAAACAACTATGGCCAACTAGGTCAGTACATTATCGCTGATAATACGACACGCCTTACACCTGGTGTAGTAAATTCTAAAATGAGTACACTCTATGGAAAAGGTATCAAACAAATGTCATCAGGTTACTATCATCATATTCTGCAAGTAGTAACATACGAGTATCAAGAAACACCCGATTGTCCAATTTATTATACCTGTAACAACATACCATGGTACTTTGGTGATGTTTGTAGTGGTAATGGAGTTTGTAGCGCCAACGATACATGCACTTGTAACATTGGTTATTATGGAACAAACTGCGAGTATTATACTTGCTTTGGTCTATCGTACAACGATGTTACAGCGTGTAGCGGTCGTGGCTATTGTGCGGCGTTAGATACTTGTCAATGTGATGGCTCGTATGATGGTCCTACATGCCAAGTAATTATTGATCACGCATCACTATTTGGTTGGGGAAATCTAGTTTCAGATGGCTCATCGAATGTTCCTATCCCAACAGATTTAGCGATTTCTGTACCTTTTGATCCCAAAGACGTATACAGCATAGCTACTGGTGTAGACTCGACAGTTGTTGCTGTTCAAAACGATACAGACTTCTCAACTACTTTGTACTCATTAGGAGAAGTAAGTACATTGACAATGCTATTTGAATCTTCGACCCTTGCTGGAATGAGAGTCGCAGATATGGAGGGTACTCAGCATTTTCTCATTTTAACTACCACTGGCACTCTAATCACATTTGGAGCGAACCAATACGGACAACTTGGTTTAGGACTAAATGATAACTATGTAAGCACACCAACGTTGTGGAACTTGCCTAGAGTTGGACTCTTTAGAAATAACCAAACCATAGGTCCACTTCAAGATAACTCTGTGAAAAAGATTGCAGTAGGACTGTTTACTAGTTTATTGCTGACAACTAATCAGCAAGTACTCGTAGCAGGTTCAGGTTCTTCATATCAACTTGGAACAGCAACGAAGGATAGCGTAAGGAATTTTACAAGAATCAATTTACCAGGTATACGAGTTGTTTCTATCGCAGCTGGTATTTCCTTTTCAATGTTTTTAAGTGCGAGTGGAAAAGTATACACTGTTGGACGTGGTATGTCTGGTCAACTCGGTTCAAACATTACTTTGAGTTTATATCCTATACCAGTACCAATCTTCTCCTCAATAGTTGAAATATATGCTACTATAGGAGATACAGCGTTTGCGCTTGACAACAGCGGTGTAGTTTATGCGTGGGGAGTAAACAGCGGAAACATAATGGTCGATACAAACATACCATTTATTTCCACTCCTGTCGTTGTTCCACTCGCTTTGGATAATTCTTACAAGATCTACTTTGGCGTAAGAGTTGGGTTCATAACAAGTAACACTTCATCATGTGACACATTGTACTCGTGGGGTACTAGCTATCAAGGAGAACTCGGACAAGGCCCAATTCAATCTAGTCCTACACCTTTATTACTCTCTAGATCTGATACAGAATTATTTGGCAAAAGAGTGAAATTGGTTTCAGGAGTAGACCAAATGATCGTCGCAAAAGTGATCACATATCCATATATCTATGGATCAAATGACACATGTCCAGTAGTAACAAAGTGCAATGGTGTTATGAGCAATTTGCCACAAGTGTGCAGTGGGCATGGAATCTGTTTCGCCAAAGATCAATGCATCTGTAATGATCTTGTGTTTGGAGCAAACTGTGATGTTTTTTCATGTAACGGCGTATTGTCAAACGATTCAAGTGCATGTAGCAGTGCTGGTTCATGCGTTGCTGTAAATACATGCGTTTGCAATAGTAATGCAGACGGACAAGATTGTGAATTCGTACTCGTGAACACCGAGTTATATGGGTGGGGTAGTAATGCGTATGGTGAAGCTATGGCCAAGAATAGTTTGGATCAACCTTATCCATACCCTATTAACACTACTGGCAAGTTCGATGCAGCAAGTGTCGTGATTATTGCAGCTGGTCAAGAAGTTACATTCATAGTTACAAACACGAATCAGTTGTGGGGATGGGGTAGAGGTGCAGAAGGTCAACTCGGTGGTAGTTCACCTTCACCTTCTCCTGTGTTGATTAACTTGTCATCTAACGCTACTATAACAGAAGTACAAGCATCATTTTGCGTATTTGTAAGAACGTCAAATGATTTACTCCTCGGTTGGGGATTCAATGCATATGGACAACTTGGCATTGGTTCAACAACTGCTCAAACTACACCATCGTTGTTTTTGGATGGTTTGAGAATCAAACAGTACTCTGTCGGCAATATGCACAATTTGGTTGTTGCTAGTGATGGACGAGTACTAGCGGCAGGATACAACAATTTCTTTCAACTTGGGACAGGTGGAAACATTAACGCGTTAACTTGGACGCAAGTGCAAGATGGAGATATTTTTGGTAAACAAATCATCAGAGCAGTAGCAGGAAATCTGAATTCATACTTTATTGATAGTATGGGAGTCCTATACGCATGTGGAAGTAACACTTTCGGCATGGCTGGAGCAGGTGTTGCGTTTAGTACTGTTACTTTGCCGAAAGCTGTAGTTGACCAAAATAATGTCATACAAGGCAGACGCGTAGTAGATGTTAAACCTGCACGTGGAGATAATGTTATTTTTGCAGCGTTAGAAGATGGAACTGTGATAGCGTGGGGAAGTCAATTGGCTGATGGCACGCAAGCAGCAGCCATTTACCCGATCTTACCAAATTTCCAACCTAATTTTGCCACACTGCAAGTTTCATCTCATATCATTGCAGTTGGTGTGAATTGTACTGAAATTTACTCATGGGGATCAAATGCTAGAGGCCAGTTAGGCCAACTCTCGATCGACAGTAACCCTCATACTTTACCTGTGTTGGTAACTACACCTTCATCGTTACTCTATGCAAAGAAAGTCAAGTTGATATCCAGTGGCGCTTTCCACACTGTAACACAAGTTGTTACTCACGCTTACAATCCAAAGCTAAAATGTCCACAGTACTACACATGCTATGGAGTACCACACTTTTACAATGATACTTGTTTCGGCAGAGGTACATGTACAGCACCAAACACATGCATTTGCAACAGTGGCTACTATGGCAGTAATTGTGAGCTATTTATGTGCTTCAATTCAACTTCTTTAACAGATGGTTGCAATAATAGAGGAGTATGTATAGCATTAGATACATGTCAATGTAATTCACAGTACGATGGCAGACAATGTCAATACACGATCGATAGTGCATCACTGTATATGTGGGGTAGTATCTATCCTTCTTCATACTCAAATGCACCAACACTAGTCATATCCTCGTTGTTTGATGCAAAAGATATTTATGCTCTTACAACAGGTAATAGTTTCTCTATGGTAGCAGTAAAGTCAGAAGGAGTATCGTCACTGTATGTGTGGGGAAGTAACAATTATGGAGTAGTTGGTAACAACTCTGTAGTTCCAGTACAGATTAGTACCCCACTGTTTACAGGAAGACATGTATCTAAAATTGTTGCTTCGGACCATGTGTTTATTTTCGCTACCGATGGAGCTCTGATAGGTTTTGGAAGAAATGACTATGGTCAAGTAGGTGTTGGTACAAATACCGTCGTGCGTACACCTACATTGATAAATACGACAATACCTGATGGCGGTATATTAACTGTAGCGTGCGGCAGTGTACACAGTGCTTTTCTGACCAGCGATTCCAAGCTCTATACAACAGGTCAAGGGATGTCATATCAACTTGCAACAGAGTCGCCTGAGAATCTCAAGAGTTTCACACTGGTTAAGAGTGGACTAGTGCCATTATTACGTATGAAATCTATTGCTCTTGGATCGAAATTTACCATGATACTCACTTACGATGGAAATGTTTACGGAGTAGGAGACAATCAATACGGAGTAATGGGTATAGGATATCCTTCTGCAATACAAGTTAAACTTACACAAGTAATGGTTAACGCGGTCATTACACAAATCTTTGCAAATAGTGTCGCTACTCTAGCATATGCGTTAGCGAGCGATGGAAGACTCTTCGTGATGGGACAAGGTTCACAGTATGGATTGCTTCAAGGGTCGAACAAAAACGATATCTATAGTCCAACTGTAGCCAACACTACTGTGTTTGGCAATGTATCGTCGTTATCTTTACTGCATCCTCCATCATATGTAGGTTTCGCTGTAACAAGTCCCGAACAATGCGAAGTAGGATATTCATGGGGAACAAACTTTGCCTATGGGCTAGGATTAGGTTACACAACCACTACCGCCTTTAGCATGTACCCTTCTTTAATGAGTGGACCTGGATCTCCATTATATGGCCAACGCATCAAATTCCTCTCGGGTTTGAGTAGCTTTTATGTTATGAAAACTGTGAAATATGCATACTCGGCGAGTATGGTCAACACACTTGGTTGTCCTATCGCTTATACTTGCTATGGTATAGATTCGACTAGTCCAATCGTTTGTAGTGGTTTTGGAGTGTGCAGAGACATTGACACATGCGAATGTCAAGTCGGCTACACTGGATCAAATTGTTCAATTCCAATATGCTTTGGAGTATCTGCTACAAACTCTAGTGTATGCAATGGACGTGGAACTTGCTCGAAACAAGACACTTGTGTTTGTAACCCATACTATGACGGTATCCAATGCGAAACAAGAGTTGTAGAATACTCACTTGTCATTTGGGGAAAGCAAGGAGATTCTCCAGTGTTAGCACCAAAGGTGTACAACACTGATGCGTACTTTACTGCTGCTAATATCTCTATAATCGCTGCTGGTATTGGAACAACATTTATCGTTACAAATGATAACAATTTGTACGCATTTGGGTCTAATTCAATGGGTGAACTTGGACTTGGTACAACGACTACTGTTCGTGCACCAAACCTAGTGAACATCGCACCGTTGTTAAGCGGTAGTACAATCATAGATATTCAATCATCAAAACATACAGTTGTACTCACAAGTACTGGTAAACTCATCGTTTGGGGAGATAACATGTATGGAGCGGCAGGTCTTGGAAACTCAGCAATTTCATTCTACACTATTCCCACTCCAATAACAACTCTAAACTCTGTTGTAGTACAATCAATATCAGTTGGCTATTCTCACACGCTACTGATAACCAACTTGTACTCTATCTATTCATTTGGATATGGTGCACAAGGTGCTCTAGCGACAGGACTTCCGTATTCGGTGTCCAGTCCAACAGAAGTGACTACAAATGGTGCGTTACTTGGTGTTCGAATTGTACAAGTCGCTGCAGGTGCTTACTCATCTGCTTTCTTATCAAACAATGGGAATGTATACGTATGTGGAGCAGCAAATGAATTAGGAGCTGCTGGATACTATGTACTTTTACCTCGCCAACAGTCTATTCCCAATTTTATTGTAAAAGTTAAGTCAGGATTAACAGGATCATCAGTAGCGTTAGCAATTGATGGAACGTTTTACTTTTGGGGCGTAAACTCTTTTGGCATCACATTGGGGATACCTGGTGGACCAATCATCGAACCAACTGTTTTGACAAGTAACATAGTTGCACTTGATGGAATATCGTCGTTTGGATTACATAACTACGTGGCAGTTGTGTTGAACTCGACGTGGTGCTACAACATGTATACATGGGGAGCAAATGATGCAGGACAACTTGGTACAGGTGTAGCTGATCCCAGCAGTCATTCTATTCCAGTACTAGTCAACTCGATCGGTTCTAGTTTGTACGGAAGAAAGATTGTGTCAATCGCATATGGACAAACTCATGTTGTAGCAAAAGTGGCACGATATGAGTACACTCCAAACTCACAGTGTCCTATCTATTATACCTGTAGTAATATACCATTCTACAGTCCACTAGTATGTAATAGGCGTGGTTCATGTACAGCTCCTGATACATGCATTTGTAATGAAGGATTCAAGGGTAACAACTGCGAAAAGTATACTTGTTTCAACGAAACGGTAGATGCAAATGCTTGTGGTGGAGCAGGTAAATGCGTTGGACCAAACGTTTGCCAGTGTAACTCTGGATTTGATGGTCCCGTTTGTCAATACAGAGTGAACACCACTTCAATCTATGTATGGGGTTCTAATGCGCATGGAGAGTTGGGATTGCCGTTGGATAGTAACACTATATTTGCTCCAACGATCATGGATACATATGGAGCATTTGATCCTGGAGATGTTGTACAATTAATAGCAGCAACACAGTTTTCGCTCGCTCTTACAAGTTCTGGAAAGCTCTACGCATGGGGTGGAAATAATAACGGTGGTCTTGGAGAATCAAATGTTTCTCTAGTTACAAATATACCAGCAGAAATCAACTCTACATCATTGCTTGGACAAACTATAGTAGACGCAAAAGCTACTTCACATATAGTAGTTGTAACTTCTACAGGAAAGCTAATAACGTGGGGTAAGAACACGTATGGTCAACTAGGATTAGGCACTACTTCTTTCAGTCCTAATGTACCAACAGTAGTTACTGCACTGGATTCGTATGTAGTCACCAAAACAGCGGTGGGTGCATATCACACTGTCGTGATAACGCTAACTGGTGATGTTTTTTCGTTTGGAAATGCACAAAAAGGTCAACTTGGAACAGGATCGAAAGCTGTTGTTGCGACACCTCTAGCTATCACATCTAATGGTGCGCTAGCCTCCCAAAGTATTATTAGTATAGCGGCTGGGTCATCATTTACCTTGTTCCTAGACATCAATGGTAAAGTGTACGCTACAGGCGACAATACATATGGACAATTAGGAACTGGACTGAATGGAGAGGTTTCTGCTGTACTTTCACCAACAGCAGTTAATTCAAATGGAGTGTTATATGGAAGAACAATAGTATCAATACAAGCAGAAGCTAACTATGCGATGGCGATTGGATCTGATGGTACGCTCTATACTTGGGGAATGAACACATATTGGCAACTACTAGACGGTACACAAATTAATCAATTCCTTCCTGCAGTTGCAAGCACGCCCTTTTCACCAAGTTCAATTCAACAAGTTGGCACTCAAGATAGCTCTTTTGCTATTTTGAACTCTGCAAACTGTGAAGTAATGTATACATGGGGTTTGAACCTCATTACAGGTGCTCCAAGCGCTACAGCGTTACCATTCCAAACAAATGATACTGATCTATTCGGTAGACGTTTTAAACTGGCATCTTTCGGCCAAACACATTTTTTGACAAAAGTCATAACATACCCGTACTCACCAGAACTAGTTGCCGCAACGCAGTGCCCCATCTATTACTCATGCTTTAATGTTCCATACTATTCCAATCTAGTCTGCTCTGGCAAAGGGGTATGCAACAATACTGACCAATGCTTATGTAACGAAGATGCATGGGGAAGTAACTGTCAAAACTTTTTCTGTTTCGGTATTCGACCCACAAATGCCAGTGTTTGTGGTGGTAATGGAGTATGTGTTGGCAAAAACTTATGCTCATGCAATGCTGGGTATGATGGTACCATGTGCGAGTATATTGTATCTAAATACGAGATCTATGCGTGGGGAAGTAATGACAATGGACTTATACTTGGGTATAGTGGAGATCAATTCACTCCTAGAGTAATCGCTACTGACGTGTATTTCAATGCAAGTGATGTTATCAAACTAGCAGTTGGAGCGAAAGTAGCTGTTGCGTTGACTAAAGACAGTACGTATGCATGGATGGATGGTGTTCCTCCAACAAAAATCTCTTCTCCACAAAAACTTGTTGATATTGCAGTTTCACGACATATTCTTGCTATTGACAGTCTAGGAGGGCTATTAGTATGGGGCGAAAACACTAAAAGTCAATTAGGCATAGAAGGGAACGTGACTGCTCCAACAAGTGTACCTATTATAGGTTCAGTTACGCAAATCGCATGTGGAGATTCTTACTCGATCATTTTAACTTCTACCAATGTTGTACAAGTCGCAGGCAGTAACGAGGTTGGTCAGTTGTTATTCAATACATCAAAAAGTACAGTACCTACCTTTACTGCTGTTTCATTCGTTGGAAGAACGATAGTGCAAGTAACGGCAGGTTTTTCAACATCATACTTCTTAGACAGCCAGGGTGCTGTTTTGACTGCAGGTTCCAACGCACTAGGACAACTAGGAGATCTAACCGAGGGCAAGTATAGATATCAAGCACTTGCAGTTAGCGCATTGAATAATATTTACATCACCAAAATATCTTCACATCCCACATCGAACAATGTAGCAGCGTTATCTCTAGACGGACAAGTATATGCATGGGGTGAAGTATTTGGTGTAGCTACATTTACACCTATTGTTCTGAACCTTGGTGCTAACAATGGTTCAACAATCACGAAGCTCACTGCAGGAAGTGCATTCTCGTTTATCTCTGATACTTGTGAAACGGCAAGTACAATGGGTATGAACGATAGAGGACAATTAGGTCAAGCGCTAAATACTGATCCAAGCAATTCTACACATACCATAGCCAGAACAATATCAAAAGCAACTACTGGTTTGATAGGAAAGAGAATTCGACTTTTGGTGAGCGGAGCAAATACTATGATCGCTCAAGTTCTAACTTATGCATACTCACAGCCAAATGCAGCTGTTTCATGTCCTGCTCAATATGAATGCTACGGTACATCGAGCTACAGTCCATCGGCATGCAGTGGTAACGGCAAGTGTACAGCACCAAATGTTTGCTCCTGTAAGAGTGGCTTCTACGGTAATAATTGCCAGACAACTACTTGCTTCGGCATAGAGAACACTAACGCAAGTGTTTGCTCTTCTAGAGGCCAATGCAACGGATTTAATCACTGCGCATGTTCGTCAGGATTTGATGGTGCAAATTGTGAATACTATATACTCACAACACAACTATATGCATGGGGAGATAACAGCATGGGAGCTGTTGGAGACGGCACAACAAACGAACGTTCCTCACCATCTCTGGTAAACTCAAATAATTTGTTTGCCGCAGAAAATGTTTCTGCAATTGCATCAGGAGCGCTTGTTAGTTTTGTGCTCACTACAAACAACGCTCTGTTTGCATGGGGTATGGGCAACAGCGGCCAACTAGGAAACGGACAATCTATGGACTCTACATCGACACCAATTGCTGTCAATCAAAGTACTATGGTAGGGGTAAAACTTGTAGATATTCAAGCTTCCCAGCACGTGATTGTGCTATCGGCAACTGGAACAATATACGCATGGGGATACAATTTCTTCGGTCAAGTAGGAGTTAACTCTACAAGTAATATATTGATACCTACATGGGTCACCAGAAATATTGCTTCGTTTACTGTTACTCAAGTTTCTTGTGGAGCATTTACAACTGTGCTACTCACTAGCGAGAATTTAGTATTTGCGATGGGATCAAACAATAAGGGACAAATCGGTATTGGAACAAATGATTTGTCGCTGTTAGTTGCAACCGAAGTTACCTACTCTGGTGCTTTAAATGGAAATACAATCATAAAAGTTGCAGCTGGAAATGAAGCTATGGTATACCTGAGCAGTAATGGAAAAGCGTTCTCATGCGGCTCCAACGCAAAAGGACAACTTGGAACAAACGCTGTTGAATACACAACTGTACCAATAGCAGTAGATACAAGTGGTGTTCTTCAAGATAAATTTATTGTGAACATTGCAATAAGCATGATCGAAGATACAGTGATTTCGTTAACAAGTGATGGTAGTCTAATAGGCTGGGGCCATAACATCAATGGTTTACTAACGCTGGATGAAGATATAATACTGTTCCAACCACAATACTTGAACGTTACCAAGTATGCAGGATTTATCACAACCGTCAACATTGGAAACGCAGTAGCGGTACTTATGAATGATAGCTACTGTAACTCACTCTTTATGTGGGGATCCAACTCGTACGGCGAATTAGGACAAGGAACTAGCGATAAATTACCACATCCAACTCTAATAGATGTTTACGATCAAACACCACTTAAAGCGAAACACGTCAAACTATTATCTCACAATTTCCTTAATGTGATGGCCAAAGTAATAACGAGAGGACTAACACCAAATCAACAGGAACCGCTATGTGTTGTCAACATATACCATTGCAATGGTACCAGTAGTATAACTCCTGGTGTTTGCAATAGTCATGGTACTTGTGACAATGATGAGTACTGTATGTGTATTCCATCTTACGATGGTCAATATTGTGAGAAGCCAAGGTGCTATAACAAGAGTATTGATATTGCTTGCAACGCACCAAATGGACTTTGTGTATCACCTGACGTCTGTACATGCGCCGAAGGATACTATGGCCCACAATGTGAAGCATGGAACTGTTACGGCAAAATGTTCAACAATACAAAAGCATGTTCAGGAAACGGTACCTGTGTTGCTCCAGAATCATGTGTATGCCGGCAAGGATACTTTGGTGGAAACTGCGAAGCAAAGAATTGCTATGGAGTTTTGTACAATGATAGTAATGTATGCAGTAGTAATGGTACGTGTTACAATCCTGATGGTTGTATATGTGACCCATTCTACTATGGTGAAAAGTGTGAGTACTATAATTGCTATGATATACCACAAGTTGATCCAAATGTATGCTCTACTAATGGCTCTTGTATTGCTCCAGACGAATGTTACTGTAGCGATGGCTTTTATGGGCGCACATGTGAAGCTTGGAATTGCTTTGGTACGTTGTACAACCAATCACACGTATGTTCAAAGAATGGTTCTTGTATAGCTCCTGATACTTGTGCATGTCAGGGTAACTATTACGGACCAAACTGTGATATGTGGGATTGTTATGGAACACCAAGAAACGACACTACTGTGTGTAGTACAAATGGTACCTGCATACTCCCTGATCATTGCGTGTGCAAACCTTATTACTATGGTCAAACATGTGAGTTTTATGACTGCTTCAACGTTTCACAAGTTAACGCAACCACATGCTCCGGTAATGGTACTTGTGTTTTACCTGATACTTGCGATTGCGTAAATAATCGCTATGGTCCCAACTGTGAATACTTTGATTGCTATAGTGTACGATTCACTAACACCTCTGCGTGCTCTGGAAATGGTACATGTGTAGAACCAGATACCTGTCACTGCAAACCAAACTTTTACGGAGATAATTGTGAAAAGTGGGATTGCTACGGCTCGGTAAACAACCTGAACAGCACATGTAGCTCAAACGGCACTTGCATCGCTCCTGATATATGCTTATGCAAACCAAACTATTATGGAAACGAATGCCAATTCTACAACTGCTATAATGTGTCTCAAGTGACAAACAGTACATGTTCTGGAAACGGTACATGTGTTGCTCCAGATACTTGCAATTGTTTTGCGAATTATTATGGCGCAAACTGTGATTTATTCAACTGTTATGGAGTTGTATATTCAAACAGATCAACATGCTCTGGAAATGGTACCTGCATAAAGCCAGATACTTGTCAGTGTATACCAAACTACTACGGAGACAACTGCGACGTTTGGGACTGTTTTGGTACTGCATCTAACGATTCTCGAGTATGTAGCTCGAATGGCACATGCATTAATCCAGATCAATGTAATTGTTATCCAAACTATTATGGAAACGAATGTCAGTTATATAATTGCTTTGACGTTGCACAAGTGAACAATACAACATGTTCTGGAAACGGTAGCTGTATCGCTCCAGACAAATGCTCTTGTATCAACAATCGGTACGGAGCAAACTGTGAAAAATATGATTGTTTTGGGGTATTGTATAAGAATCACACTGTATGCTCTGGAAATGGTACATGTATCGAACCAAATGACTGTACTTGCAAATCAAACTTTTATGGATTGAATTGTGAGTCTTGGAACTGCTTTGGTACTCATTTCACGAACAACTCGGGTTGCAGTAACAATGGTTCTTGCATAGCTCCTGATACATGCTTATGCAAGGAACACCATTATGGAGACAAGTGTCAGTACTACAACTGTTTCAATGTATCGCAAGTTGATACAAATACATGTTCGAATAATGGAAGCTGCATTGCACCTGATATTTGCCTGTGTAAATCAGGTCATTATGGGCCAAATTGTGAAACTTGGAATTGTCATGGATCAGAATTCGACAAACCTACAACCTGTTCCGGTAATGGTACGTGCATCTCGCCGGACCTTTGTGTTTGTAAAGATGGTTGGTATGGTTCAAACTGTGAGGCATGGGGATGCTTTGGAGAAACTTTCAACTCTAGCAGTGTATGTAGTACGAATGGTTCATGCATACAACCTGATGTATGTTACTGTCATCCCAATTATTATGGCAAGACGTGTCAATACTACAACTGCTTTAACGTTCCTCAGGTAAACGCAACAACATGCTCTGGAAACGGTAGTTGTATTGCACCTGATACGTGTACTTGCAAACCAAACTTCTACGGCAATAACTGTGAAGCGTGGAACTGTAATGGAGTAATGTACAATCAATCATCAGTGTGTCATGGTACAGGACAATGCACTGCTCCTGACTCGTGTTTGTGTCATCCAGGTTACTATGGACCAAACTGCGAGAAGTGGGATTGTAATAGCAAACTCATGAGTAACAATACTGTCTGCAGCACTAATGGAACTTGTGTATCTCCTGACAATTGTAAGTGTCGAGAGCACTTTTATGGAAACGATTGTCAATACTATAATTGTTTCAATGTATCTCAGGTTAATCCGCTTACTTGCTCAAGCAACGGTAGTTGTGTGGACTATAACACTTGTCTATGTAACTCATACCACTATGGAAACAATTGTGAAACATACAACTGCTTTGGTGTTGCTTTCAATAACGCAAGTGTATGTAGCACAAATGGAACCTGTGTTGATTATAACCAATGCTTATGTAAACCAGGATATACAGGACGTAGGTGCCAAAACTGGAGCTGTAACGGCACTGATTCTAAAAACTCTACTGTTTGTAATGGACAAGGCGCTTGTGTTGCGTATGAGCGTTGTATTTGCAACGTAAACTATACAGGACCTACATGTAAACAACCAAACTGCTTTGGCATACTTGGAACAGATCCAAATGTTTGTAGTGGTAAGGGTACATGTACCAACGTAAATGTATGTACATGCAATCAAGTATCATTCGGTACCTACTGTAATAACACATCATGCTTTGGCATATTGAACACAAATCCTGCTACCTGTTCAGGACATGGTACTTGCATGAGCTACAATAACTGCTCGTGCGCAGATCGCTGGACAGGATCAAACTGTGAAATACCAACATGCTATGGCATTGCAGCAAATAACCCTACTGTCTGCAGTGGTCATGGTAAATGCGTAGGTATAGATCAATGTGCGTGCTCAGAAAGTGATATTTATGGTTACTGGAAGAGAATGCCAAACTGTTCTACTTGTTCAGTTGGATTTGTAGGAGCAAACTGTACCGAACGTGACCAAGAAGTTGTTCAACAATGTTACTTCCATGGTACGTACAGCAACGCGTTACGATCATGTGTATGCAGCAAAGGCGACAATGGTTACTACGCAGAACCATACTGCTCTACATGCTTACAAAACTATTATGGACCTAACTGCACTATCTACTGCAATCCCAATACAACGTGTAATGGACATGGATCTTGTAGTGCGTATGATGGTTCATGTATTTGCTCCAATAGTGTAGAAACTGGATACTTTACCGATGCATCATGCTCGTCCTGCCAATCAGGTTGGTATGGCTCTCAATGTCGTATTAGTGTTGCTCGGCAGTTCCTGTTTAACTCATTTGGTGATCGCCTAGTTGGAACGTTCTACCATCCATACGCAGGACTAGTAGGACCGATTCCATGCTTGTCATTAGTTGATAATGCTACACTAACACTACTTGGAACGAATCCGATTTGTTCTTGGCCATCCAAGAGTTACTCATTTGAAATACTTTTTGGAGCAGGAGCAACAATCACACCAAGACAAAGTATAGCATTCCGAAAACTGCCAAACATATACTCTACGCAAGGATCAGCAAGACGATTACAAAGTGATGAAGACGCGTACGTTACTGTTCAAACTGGTCCTCCGACAAATCCACCATCTCCGCTAGCAATTATTACAGGACCTACAACAGTCGCACTTTGTGATGACATTGTATTAGATGGTTCTCAAAGTAATGACTTTACTCGTAGAAAGTTACTCTACGAGTGGAAGATAATTTCAGGATTAAATATGACAGACTTGAATAGTGCACTACAAACAACAGCAGCTACCTTTGCTATCCCAAGAGATTCACTGTTACCTAATTCTACATACGTTATACAACTAGTAGTGTATAACTACTTTAGCGTACCAAGTACGCCTGTAACGATCTCTGTTTACAAGAGTATGTTTATTCTACCTGTAGTAGCCGTTAAAGGACCTTCACTGCAAAATACAACCGTATCAAATGATATTTTCAAGCTAACAGCATTACTACCACCAAGTCAATGTTCATATGATAAGACACTTGTAGTGTTTACTTGGAAGCAACTCACTGGAGCGAACGTGCAAACCAAAGCACAAGGAAGATATTTGATGTTTGATCAAACTTCATTCCCTCGTGTTGGAGTAACTACCACCTACTCGTTCCAAGTAACAGCGATACTTGGTGACAACGTGTTGGCTAGTACCTCGGCAAATGTATCGGTACAAGTAGTTTCTCAGCCGTTGGTTGCGTTGATATCAGGTGTAGATAAGAGCTCGGCCGTGAGTTACTTGACTTTGAACGGAAGTATGAGTTACGATCCTGAAAGTGTCCAAGGAGTACCAGAACAACACACTTGGTCTTGTGTAGATTGGACAGGCAAATCATGCGACAGCGCTAGCAACAATGGAGTTTCACATTCATACTTTACTATTCCTCCAAATACTCTTGCTAAGGGTCTCTATACTTTCACTTTAGAGTACAAGAAGGGTGCTCGTTCAGCCAATGCATCTACAAATGTAACCATAACGTTGGATTTTATTCCAACAGTGAGTATATTACCACTACCGCTGTCCATGTTGAGTAGCGATAAGAAGATTTTGATCTCTGCTAGAACAGTACCACCTGCTGTACCTCAACACATTATAGACGCAAACTATCGAACATACATGCTACCACTACCAGAGTACAAGTACATTTGGAGTACAACAAACACAATCAATAACGACCCACTTTTGAAACTATTAGAGTCGAATGTCAACAGAACAACATTAACAGTGGAGAGAAACACACTAAATCCTGGAGAAAATTACACTATTCTATTGGATGTCTATCTATATCAAACAACAGTAGCTAGAAAGCTACAACAATCAGAAGATACAGGACTTATATCAGGGACATCTCTTTTCCAATTCCCTGTAGCTGGACCTCCGTTACCAGGATTGTTCTTTGTTACACCAGAAGGTGGTGAGCAACTCACGACAGTGTTTGTGTTCACGTGCAGTCAATGGCAGAGTGAATCGCTACCGCTAACGTACGCGTTTGGTTATTACGACGGAAACACAAAAGTGTTGCTAACCACTCCTCCTCAACTTGCTAATCAATTCACTGCAGTTAGTGGTTTGCCTGCTGGCAAGTTGGACGGTAATGTACTACAAGTTTTTGTGGAAGTTTATGACAGCGTTTCTAGCAAGACTGTCATGAACTCTACAGTTGTAGTTAGACCTCTATCATCTGATCAGCTATTAGCTAGTGTAAATTCAAACTTGGATAGTCTTGCAACTAGTGTTGCTTCAGGAAACTCTGATGCTGCAACTCAACTAGCGTTTACTCTAGCAAGCTCTATTGCTACAACAATCTCTAGTGAATTCATATGTCCAAACAACTGCTCTGGTGCTGGTATTTGTAACGAAAGAACAAAACAATGTACATGTATTGAAGGATACACCGGTATCGATTGTTCTCTAACTCCAGAACAACAAGCGCAGCGAGTAGCGCTCAAAACCGCTCTTATGACTGCATTGTTCAGTGTGCCCTCTATACCTGAGGATTCTAGTGCACTCACGCAACAGGGAACTCTTTTGGCAAGTCTTACTTCAGATTACACAGAAATGAGTGCAGATATGGCAGATAAAGCTTTAGGTGCATCTGCAAATTTAGTCAACGCATTAGAAAAGAAATACTCTGAAGATGGAGCTACCGGTCTAGTTTCTGTCATGAATAACGTTGCTAAAGGTAGTTTATTCAACAGTAAGGGTGATGCCGACGCAATCGTAAATACTACTCTACGTATTGGCGAAATGTCACAGACACTTGTTTCTGCAGTAATTACAAACAAGAATATTGGAGAAGGTAGTACAGTGTTTGCAACAGAACAAATTGCAATAGTCGCAAATAGAGATTATGCATATTACATGAGTGGTAAAACAATGGGTGGAGGAGGTGAAGACAACGCTGTGCAACTCTCACTTCCACGTAACTTTGGACAAACAAACTCTAGTAGTGGTACAGGTTCTATCTTTAGTAACGCTTTTGAGGAAATTGCAGTCAAGATGGTATCGCTAACAAGTAATCCATACGCTGGTAGTGGAGGTAACTCTACTCAAAACATGACTAGTCCTGTGCTCGATCTAAAGTTTGTCAGTGGTGCTGCTCGAAGTACAATTCCAGTGAATAACTTGGCAACCCCTATTGTGTTCACTTTAGCGATTAAAGAACCTATCAATGTAACAGCATGGAACAAGAATGAATCAGAACCAGGTATACGACCACTATGTCAGTATTGGGATACTGTGAACAATACTTGGACCTCAGAAGGTTGTATTGCAACAAATATCACCGAATTTGAGATTACGTGTGCGTGTACGCACACTACAGCTTTTTCAGGTTTTTTCAAACACGTCACACCCAAGTTGAACATTTTAACAGCCAGTGACTTTGAAGCAAAACTCAATTTGGACAACGCTACAACTGCGTTCTTTGTAGGAGGCGCAGCGATAGTTTATATTACATGTGTGATCGGTTGTGTCATTCTAGAACGATGTATACTTCCACGTATACTAGAAAAGAAAAAGAAAACAGAAAAAGAGCTAGAAGATGAGGCAAAAGATAAGTACAACAGTATGGGAGGGTTTAGACAACTATTCTACTCTTTCGTGAGTAGAAACATATACTTGTCGCTAGTGCTACCATCACCATTCCATAGAAGTTTTACTCGTATTCAGAAACTTACTGTAATATGGGTGATCGTATGCTCTACGATGGTATCCAATGCGCTTGTGTTTAACACAAATAACGGCGAAGATAAAGCACAATGGATTGTCAGTTCGATTGTCTGCGCGATGATCACTGTACCTCCTGTCGTGTTCGTACGCGCATTGTTCATTGCTACTGCACCACGGCCACAGGAAGTTGTAAGAAAATCTGCAGCAGCAAAAGTAGCAGGAATAGATATCGAAGCACTTCGTGAAAAAATAGCAGCAGAAAGAAACAAACCATCACCGTTCAAGCAAGCAATCATGAACGCTCGAGAAAAGATATCTAACGCTATTTCAAGTCTTGCCGATCGTGGTGACTCGGTGGCAAGAAGAATCAGTTCATGGGTAGATCAATCCAAGAAAACGATCACTTGGCAAGGAATGTTGCTCATATCGTTTGTAATCTTTACCTATTTTGGTATTGTAGCCATGTTTATTGGACTATCGCCTTTGTGTTTCACGTTTATCACAGATCCATATCAATGGGCGATGGGTGTAGTTGCTATTCTTGTATTCTTATTGTTCATTGAAGGACTGTACTTTAATTTGAGAATCTATTTGTATAGACGTGGATTACTAGAGTACTGGAGAATTTCAAGAAGAAAACTTATTGTATTGATTATATTGTTGATACTAGTGTCAATAATCACGACTGTATGCGTGCTAGTTACAATCTACGCTATTCCAGAGACATCAGTATGGTCTATGCGTATGGTAATTATCACACTAGGACTTGGCGGTGTCTTTTTCGTTTTGCTTTCGACGCTACTCATGATGATCAAACCAGTGTTTATTAAAGTAGATATGAAGGTCACTGCTCACAAAGTAGTCGAAATTGATCAACCAATAGATGGTCCTATCGCTTCTCCCGAAGATATCGACTTTGAAGAAGTACCTGATCCATTTGCAGAACCCATCTCTCCTCAGATACCTGTCATACCTGTGCCTGCTGTTACACCTTCATCGCCTACTATTGAAAGAGATGATGAAATCATTTTAGAGGAAACTGCAATTACGCCAGTAGAAGGTGTCAAGAAACTAATGCCAAAAGCGAAAGGTATTGACAAAATTATTCTCAAGATTATTGCCTTCTTCCAGAGTGAATTTTATTTCCCATGGTGGTTTGCATACATTGTATTTGCGATAGCGTTTGGTTATATTGGACTTACAAGTTACATACTTGTAATTTATGGTATCAAGTTTGATGCTGGAAACCAGTCGCAGAGTTGGTTAGCTGCTAGCTTTACTAGCTATGGTATTGATACTGCATCTGATCCACTGCGTTTTATCTTCATACATGTACTGTTTGTTGGATTTGTACAACTATTTACAGCAGTTTTATTGCCAATTGTTTAATAAAACATTTTCTTGAAAAGGTGTGCCATCTCAAGTAGTTGAAATTATAGTTTTATAAAAAATGTTTTGTAAGATTAAATTGAGACAAATGCCAGCACGATACAACTCACCGTGTGAACTTGTGTGCGTCAATACCGATGACAGAAAACAACATTGCAAAAAACTGGACCTCTTCGCTATCCTACAACATCAAATGAAAAACATATCTCGATTCATAGCATGTATAGCAGAGCACGAAAAAGAAAAATATTTTATCAACATCTATAATTTTGAAACACTCGTATTACACGATATTTTGCCTGTTGATGAAACTATCCACCGATTTAGTTTTATAAATTCGCGTCAACTCGCAATTGCACGACCTCCTGTGCTAGAAGTATATGACGTAGTTACACACGCTTTCTTGATACGCACAGAAGCAACAGAATCCCCAAACACACTAACAGCCATAAATGATTTTATTATTTATGACGCAGGTCTACACATAGTCACATGGAACATACGCACAAACGAAAAACAAGTTACCAACGATTCAGAACTTGCAGAAACATTCGATATTCAGACAATAGATTCAAATCGTTTCGCATCAGGTGGTCCTCACGGGAAAGTGATTGTATGGCAACTGTACCCACTACAAAAGCTATTCTCAACAAGGCTACCAGATACATATTCTATTATCTCTGTAGATAATTGGTTACCAAACCAATTAATCTGTGCCGATACTTTTAGCTTACAAGTCTTTGACTTGACAACTAGAACAATAGTAGAAAAATACAAAAGAGGTCATATCGTGTTCATGAAAGTGTTAAGAGATACTACCACTGTAATCGCTGAAATTCGAAGTATTGAAATCGTAGACTATTCGACTGGCACTACACACGACTTAGAAAAAACTGTTTGTAATGCGAATATCCCGTTTTCATGTAAGGATGGCAATGTAGTGTACTTTTCATGGAGTGGAATCTCTATCTATGATTCAAATTCTGGCCAGACAAGACAAATACAAGGAAATTTCATTAATGAAATAGAAGTGGTGGTCTCCTAGTTTAATTGGACTATTAATGAAGTTATATCTAGTTTCAATGGGAAGCATGGTAGTGATTGTTCAGAAACACTGGCGCCGTAGTGTATCTTGATCCTAGCTACATTTTCACACTTGGATTTCTATGCCAGTCTTTAGTAAGATTTCAATTCTTTCATCATCAATTGTTGCTTATCAATTCCTTGACTGCAGGGAGGCGCTCACTGCAGAGAACATGTCCCGCTAGGCTTCTCAAGAAGCGAACTGCACTCTTCATCGTTGTCATAACAGAGTAATTGTATAAATTCATGAATAGATTGCTGGAGCTTTGGTACCTTATACTTGTTATTAATCGCTTGTAGAAACGTCACACTAGAAAATTAAAACAAGAAAACGTCAATTACTCCTTTGGTATACAAGACAAACTCTTTCCAAGAACAATATGTTCGTATAAACCCATGTGGATCACACCACCAACTTCTTGAGTTATGATAAGCACTTCTGCTTCGCGTAGTAACATGTCGCTAACAATTTCCAAGAAGAGTTCGATTTCTTCGAGCTCGAATGTGTCGGTACTCATCATCAGGTAAAGTACACTACTAAATTTCATGAGTAGATATTCGGGATCGGATCCATCTGTTTTAATAGCCGCCAGAGGAGATGTTTGTTTCGATTTCTACGAATTGTTAGATGCGGTTGATAACGTACTCGTGTTGGTGAAGTACGATTTGAGAGCTCTAGCTCTTCGTTCAGCCATCGGTATGTGTATCGATGATGCGACTTGTTCAGGAATTTGACAAAATAGTACTTGACAATCAAACTATAATCATTTAGGCTTTCAGCGGGCTCTACTTTTAACATTAACTTGAGTAATTGTTTGAATCTACTGTGTTAGTTCCAAAAGTCTTTTCTTACGCGTCACACTCATAAATTATTTTTCTCTCGAGGTGAAACTCTTTTCCGAAACTATTCTTTTCTTCCTCTCCAATTAAAAAGTCAATGTACTACGCTGTTAACGATATGCAAAGAGTTTTACTCTATCCAATATACTCAGCGAAGCATACACTACTTTTTCTACCGCTGTACTATAGGGGATCTCTTCGTGTGACGAGGTGAAAATATTACTTAACAAGTAAATTATTTTGTGCTGTATATGTGGACTTTTTGCATCATTATCGTTTTGCAAATGTGTTGCGTCGTCAGTATATTTTGCTAACAATTTAAAGTTTGCGGATGGTATCTTCTCTAACAATCGAAGTGTGACGTACAACTCGGTAACACTTTGCTCATGTTTGTTTCTGTCACTCGTCAAAGCACCTATTTTTAGTGGCTGCAGTTTAGTTTGAATATTAGCTGGCTTACCAATTTGATGTTTCGAATTAAGCTTGCTATAGTTTCCTCAGAGTAGAATCCCTCTACTATTGGCTCCATTCTCTCAGTAATAGAACTTTGCACAATTAAGTTGAGCAAAACTTTCATTGCTGAAATTTTCAACCTCGTCCTGTCCTCATCTGTTGCTTTTCTTAGGTCTATGTCTGACGTACGCTCACAAATGTCAGCTAACTCACATATCGTGACTAATGTTTGACCATTGAGCTCTCTTTTGACTAAGTCTTGGAACAAGAAGTTAAGCCCGACATTCTCTCTCGTTAGTATGACTAGACTCTGCGTAGCTGCTAGTATTACTGGTTCGTTGCGTTTAAACAAATTAACATTGTCGAATAGAGCATCTAATAGTTCTCGCAATCTAAACCTTTTCTCCGCGTCGTACTTTTCTCTTGCTCGTTTTTCTTGTGACTTGCTATTACGAATAGTTCTTCTACACATTTCACCGCACCTGATAGAGTTACTAGTTCTGTTCGGTCAAGCAGCTCTTTGATTCTAACAACTCGGCTATTTATCTGTTTCGTGTTCAATCTCAACGATAGGAAATAATTTCGCAGCTCCTCGAGGTATGAATGTGCTGCTTTTTACTATTGATAGCTTGTATTGTACGTTCTCGTGTAAGTATTATACTGTTGTAGATTAGTGATATCAATAACTCTTTGTTCTTCTTTCCATTTAGCGATAGGGAAACTTCATTATTATCACCGTGTTCAATGTTAAAGTTGTGAAGCAGCTTTAGCCATCTAGCAGGACTTAGTATAATACCTGCAGACTCTCCATCTTCGTCAAGGATTGCAACTAGATCTGCTGTGTTATTCATCGTGAGTATTTTGTAACTGATTGAGTATAACTGGGACAATCTTGAACTTCACACTCAATTGTATGAAAAGCCGAGGAAGCTCGCGAAGTGAAAGTGCGAAAACCTTAAATGTCATAGACGACAAAGATTTGATTCGTAGGATTAATGAACTCGAAAAAGAAGTGATTCGTAAATCGGGAAGGCCGAATACCAACGTTGTTCTCAACTCAGAAATTAATACATTGAAGACCAAGTTAGCGCGAATGCAGAGAGAAAATGATATTTTAACTCAACAAAGCAAGTCAGCAAATGGTACTATGTTGCACACGGTACAAGCACAACGAAAAGAAATTGATCATCTTCAGAAAGAGATCGAATTGTTAGAAAAGACAAAGCCAATCGAGAATAAGAATGGTATGTGATAAGGTCAGGGTAGCTAAAATTTTAGTTACAGGGCCAGATATTAAGCAGATAGAAACTGAAAGAGAAAAAAACATTGCAAAACTTCGTAAAATTATTGAGGGATCTCAAGCAGAAAGAAAACAACTGTTGGAAAGAGCTAAATTAGCGGAGAAGAAAGTTGAAGAACTCGTGCTGGAAAGAAGAAATATTCAGAATAACTCTGGAAAAGCTCGGGAAGAGATAAATGCGTACATTGCCCAACTCGAAAAAGAGAATAACAAGCTTGTGGAAGAAGTGAGATCCATTAGCGCTGACAACGAAAATTTTGCAAAACAGCTGCGGCAAAAGGATCTTCAGCTCACTAAAGAAGTCACACGGTCTGATACTTTAAGCTCAGAGCTGATTCAATACCGAGATGACAACATTAAACGGGAAAGAGAACTTCGAAACAACATAGTGGATCTTGAAAACGAACTATCAAAGACAAAACACGCTAATCGAGCTCTTCAAGATCAAATGCTCGATCTTCGTTCTCAAATTACACAACTCATTGTAACTGTAAAAAACAAAGACGATGACATAACTATTTTGGAGCAACAACTCGAAAAGCGGCACGAAAAAGCAGAATCAACAGAGGATGATAAGTCGCACAAGATTCAAGAACTACAGCAACAAATATTAATGCTTCAGACGCAACTACAAGAACAAAAATTACAGAACGTTCGAATATCGTCGCCGACTGAGAAAGTAGACTTGGAGTTAATTTCAAATGAAGCAATGCAACTACGACAAGAGTTGGCAGCGAAAATATCGCAACTAACACGAGTGAATCATGCGATAAAACGAGTCGATGAAGCAATACTTGATGCAAATACGAGCATTACCACTCTTCAAGCGTTAGAAAGCGATTTGCTAAAACTACACACAAACGCAGTGATACACTCGCCAAAGTCACCAGAAACGCCTATCAAAAGTCTAGATTATTTACAAATAGTGAGCAAGTACAAGCAAGCTACAGAAACGATATCAAAAGCTGTTTCGAACGTGAAAAATAGAGTCGAAGATATTGGAATAACAATGGCAATTGGTTCACCAAACGTGTCACTCAATTCATCACTCGTAACTGATTCTTTTGAAGAGAATCCGCGACTACTCAACAAACTCCATTCAGAGCTCAAAGAATCACGCATGAAAGAACAAAATCTATCAGACGCGTTAAACAATTCAAAGTATCTAAATTCACTACTGCAAACTGAAATTAATTCTCTCAAAATTAGCCTATCCGACGTCGATCAAAAAACAAAGAATCAGATCAAAGATTTACGGAAACAATTAAAAGAAGCCAATAGAAAAATCAAGTCAAACGAACAAATAGAACTCGCAACCACAAAAATGAACGATTTGATCAATTATGATAAAACATACCAAAGTGAACAGTTGGTAAAACATTTATCAAGAATAGAAGAATTGGAAAGTACTATTCGTGAACTAAAGTCCAAATTGGAAAAAGAGAAAAGCAATGCAAACGAGTTACAAGATTTGATTCAGCAACTACAAACGCAACTGCTAGATTCACAAACGAGTACAAGTGATAAAGATCGAGAACATGAAACGACAATAGCCCATAATCGAAAATACAAATCGCAAATAGTTGATCTACAATCGACGAACGAAACATTGATTCGAGAGTTGGAAAACATGAAAAAAGATGTCGACAAGAGAATCGAATTATTGCAAGAAGAAATCGAACACATGCGCACCAGTAACGAAAGAGATAAGCAATTGTACGAGAAACACATCTCCGATAACGAAAACTTGATCAAGAGCTACAAAGACCAACTCGCACTAAAAGAGCAACAATTACGATTACACACCGCTTCAGATCAAGATGCAGAAATAGCAGTAAGAAACAAGCAAACACAATTCGAGTTGAAATTGAAAGAAATGCAGAGTGAGTATGAAAGTGCAAGAGATGTAGATATGAAACGAATGAAAGAGTTGAAGAAAGAGATACAAGATGCGAATCATACAGTGATGGAATTGGAAGCAAAGATTGCGTATCTGCAAGATCAGAACGATCGTTTAGAACAAACAAAGAAGAATACAAAAGAGATACAGTTGCAACTTGAAGTGGAACAAGAACGTAGTACGACACTGGAATCACAATTAGAAACACATAGAGAACATATTCGTACGCTAGAGCTATCACTACTCGATTCGCAGAAACTATTATTCGATCAACGAAAGCAACTAGATAGCGACTCGAGTGAGCTAGGACAGTCTAATGAACAACTACAAAACACGCTCACCGAGCTACAAAAGTCATTATCAGAAAAAGATACTATCATTGATGGTTTACAAGAACAAATTGAGAAACATACCAAATACATTGAAGATCAAGAAGTTGAACTAAAAAGTAATGAACAAGAGATAGAAAAACTAGCCACGAGCTATGAAACACTAAAGAAGCAAAAGCACGCATTAGAAGAGAATCTAGATAACAGTGATTTAGTTTTCAAACTGCAAAATGTTCTACAAGGAAAAGATATTGTCATCGCAGGAATGGAAGATGAACGAGAATCATTCAGAGTACAATTACTCTCACTATTCCAACAATGTAAAGATTTATCCAACATACTCAAGAATATTCGCATACTACAAACAGTAGAACTAGACGCGTTCAAGAACGAATTAGAAACAATAACTGATGCTGTAAAACAATACGAGTCTGTATAATATACAATTATTCATCTTCTTCTTCCTCGTCATCGTCATCTTGATAGTTTGGTACTTCTTCCTCCTCTTCATCATCATAACCACCAACCATACTTTGATTCGAAGAGTTAAATTGGTCTTCTCCAATTCCCAACTCTTCATCATCAGCATCTTCATCTAATAAACCTTCAAACCAGGGCCGAGTATCTCGTTGTGTAGAATCTGTATTCCATTGTTTTAGCATTTTCTTCAATTTGACTTTTCTTGAATGTATAAAGTACACCTTGCTTAGTAATTCTTCCCATTGTCTTTCCCTTGCACTCTTAAAATAATGCATGCCAATGATTTTCATTTCCTTGTAAAACTGATCATAACTAGAGTTGTTTCTATTTTCAATCTTGTAGTTTAACGCTTCGTTCAAATGTTCAATCATTTGTGCCAAATAGTTTGATACACGTGGTAGTAATTGTCTCAAATTATCTAGTACTTGTTGTCGAAGTGGTTCTGTGGCTTCATCTTGTTTCACTTGTAACGTTTCTACAAAATCATTCATCGACTTCCAATTGTAATCTTTTTCTTCCTTGTGAATCGGTATCCAAACTGCTTTTTCTGCAATTTGTGCCAAACTTCTTTTGAACACTGGATCTGTTTCTATAATTTCTTTTAGTCTTGTTTGGTGTTCGCTTGCTCGTATTTGTAGTAATTTCTCTAACAAGATATTTGTACATTCCAAAACAAGCTTTCTTCCCACTGTTTTTACACTATCTATGGATTCATCATAGTTGTCAATTTCTACAATTTGACGGACAATGATGAACAATAAATCGGCAATAAAAGTTAAATGCCGAATATCTTGTCCAGTTTCACCTCCAACAAACGCTTCGTTGGAAGGGAATAAATCCAGTAAGAATCGTAGTAATGGTACCAACTCGCGAGGGAAAAGTACACGTTTTGGATGTACATTCACACACGTCGCCATGATTGCTTCCAAACTCTTCGCGTACAAACTATTTGGTGGTAAGAATCCTTCTGTCTTCTCTTCTACATCTTCTTCTAGTATATGCCGCAGACATAGTACCAAATATTCGACTAGATATGTTTTATCTTCATCTGTGTAGGAACCAGTACGTGCTGCATGCTGTCCTGTTAATATCTTGTCTAGTATAGTCTCCAAACACTCTTTGAAATGTTCCAATTCGACCATCTTTCCGCAATACTCTCGATAGTACTTGATTTGCAGGCAAAATGACAAGTACCACTCTACAGAGTTGTTCTTTCTCATGAAACCAAACATGTGACGGAACATGCGTGACAAGTGTTCTAGTTTAAAGTAACTCAAACTCTTTCCGAATCCTTGTAACTCTTCCAAACAGGCTTGTGTTAATTGTGGATTCAGTAATTGTCCTAACGAGCTATAACTACTAGCGCTCGATTCTGAATCGACAAAAATGACATCAAAGAGACTTTTCCAACACTTTTCTAACTGGTTTGCCATTTCAACTCCCCAATCGTCACGTGTACCGTCCATTAATTGACTAATTGCGCTATCGAGTAGTGATAATAATCCATGAACGACAGCACGCGTGCATGATTGTAACAGCGTTAGGCACGAGTTGATGTATTGACCAGCGCGGTCCATGTTCTTAATTAGTTAGTATCGTGTTAAAAAATACATACTTGGGATGTGTGTTCTAAGACAGCTCTGTTCTTAAACATTTCTACTTGTTTTAGTGTTTGTTCAATTCCCTTCATGACAACTTCTAAGCCGTCACCAGCGTGAACTGCTAGAATTCCACGTTTTCCTCCATTATTTACCTGATGTTAAAAATAGAAAAATTTAACATACCTTGCCAAATAGTTTTTTGATTTCGTTTTCAACGTTGGCGGCTGAAACGGTCTCAATAGTATCTACTCCTACGAGTGATTCTATAGTATCTTCACGTTTTGGCTTTTTCGCTTTCATCATGGTACCACCTGGTGGCAGACCAGTAATAGGTACGCCTGGCGGTGGTACGACTGCATTTGAGACGACTGGTGGCATAATTTTCGGTGGTGCGTGTACAATTGGTGGAGGCTTCTGTTGGTATTAATTATTTGAACTTGGTTAATAACATTTAACATAACAATATCTCACCTGTGTTTGTAGTTGCGAGCTCAATTGTTGCGCTAATTGTGCCTGATACAAGAGTGTTACATTATGTTGTGTAAGTAGTTGAATCGTGTTTTGTTTTTGTTGGTTTTGTTGTGTAAGTGACTGGTTCTGTTGCGTTAACGAAGTAATCTTTTCTTCAAGTTCACGTATTCGTTTTTTTAGTGGTTCATCGATTTCTGACTCTGCCGTTTTTTCGTGTGGTCTTTTCGTACCACCTTCTTGTTTTATGCCGTTCTGTTCGTTGCTCATCATAACTTGCTTGAGACAAACAGACCTTCTTACAAGATGAACGTGTGGGTTGTTGCTAGCCGTTTCAAACACCTGTTCCAAAAAGGGATGCTTCTCGTTGATTGGACGAAAATTCTCCGAACGAAATAAAATGCAAAACAAAAAATGTTTGATAAGATCACAAGATACGATGGAACAAATGCCAGTGACTTAATCGATATTGAAAAATGGCAAAAAACCTATGAAGAAAATTGTGACTCGTATTTGAAAGAAAACAGGGATATTGTCCATTTAATAGAACATAATATACCAGTTTCGCATACATTGGTGAAAACAACAGATACCACCGAGCTGAAACAAATACTGTTGGATTACGCACGTAAAAAAGAACAGGAGGGAATTGATGGAGATAATTCTCTCATTAAAGCAGAACGAGCCTATTTTATACTGTCAGATGTCACAAATGACCTTTCGTATCGCAACAAGATTGATGAACTCGAAAATAACGATTTTATGACTTGCATGAACCGAATTCTATCGCGAGAAAAGCAAAACTCGCAACTCGCATGGTCTATCGGACAAGATGAAGCTTTACACGCTACAGCTCCAATGAAAGTCGCACTAAGCAGCGCCAATGGATCGGACAGACATGGCGCAGCCAAGTTGGAAGGTTCACGAGTTCTCAACATGGCCATAAACTTGGTCATGAATAACGAAGCAGCGCCTACGATCAAAGCACACATTCACTTACTAGACGAACAGAAACTAGTCTTTGAGGGATACAATGATATGACTGGAACTTTTCAAACTCACCATTTTGAGATGGACAAGACTTCAATTGATTTGTTTTTCAATGGAAATGTGACTAATGTCGAAAAAGACGCGTTCTCCAACAGTGACGACTTTTTCAGATTCTACAAGTATGGACTCGTATTCAGTGGAATCATCAACTGTTTTGGAACAAGTGGAGATGTACGATCTTTGTTATGGAATAGTCTAATGACTTTTACTGGCAACAAAGGACTATTGATACACGTTTCCAACACGGGACCTTCACGATCTGGATTTTCATCATCATCTGCTATCATGGTTACTATTCTATCACTATTGTATCGTGTATCCAACCAACACGATAAACTTTCTCGCGTGTACGATTTGGCTCTACTAGCAGAGAACTGTTTAGGACTACGATCTGGATGGAACGACACGTATACACTCTTACCAGGAATTCATGACTTTTTCACGTTACCTACTCGACACTTACCTACTCCTCAAATCAATCCTATACCATTCGAAACAGAACAATTAGAGAAACGACTCTTTTTGATCCACACGGGACTACAACGCAAAGCAACTGGAAGAATGAACAGAAGACATGAGATTTATTTATCAAAAGATCCAAGCAAATATCCATACTTGATGAAATCGTTGATAGTTCATGAGCATATTGTACACGCGTTACACGTGAACGATTTTGTACGTTTGGGAGAGTTGATGACACAGTATATGGATTTTAGAATTGCGTTCGATCCAGAAGCAACGAACGAGTATTTGGAACGATTTTTCACCATTTTGAAAGAGAAAAAGTTGATTTATGGTGGATTGTTGGCTGGTGCGATGGGAGGTGGAATAGCGCAAGTTATCGCGAGCGATTTGGGTCTAGAGTTGGAGAATGGAGTAACTAAGCTTGAAAGACAAGTGAACGAGCTGAAAGTACTTGATTTTTGTGGATATCAACCATTTAACAATGCGTTGTATCGCAAAATCGATTTTGGAATTAATCAACAAGGTGTAACGTTGGATGTAAGAAAAATATAGTTTACTTCTAGGCTGAAGACCCACGTGCTGCAGCTGCGGCAACGTTTATGACAATGATCAAAATGACCGCAACAGCAGAAGCGATAAGGGTCAAAATGAATAAAATTAGAGCAATTAGACCTAACTTTTTGCACCTTGGACTTTGTGAACGAGTGACAAAGAAGCACTAGATGTGAGAATAAAGCAAAAGCACTTACGACAATCCAAATAATTGGGAAGAAGAAACCAGCTATGAGTAAGAGGAGGGCCATGTCATATGTTTGTTTGTCTTCGCCATTACCCATAACTGATGATGTGGTGGTTGTTGTGACGACGGTTGTTGGATGTGTTTGCACATAAACTGGCTGTGGCTGCGTAACATATGCTTGATTAGGGTCGTACACTGGTTGAGGATATTGTTGTGGTGGATATTGTTGTTGAGCATATGGGTCCACTGTTTGTGGTGCAAAAAAATTTGGGTCTTGTTGCTGTGCGTACATTTGTTGGTTGGGGTCCTGTTGTGGATATGTTGAATAGAGTGCTGGGTTATTTGGGTCTTGTTGCTGTGTGTACATTTGTTGGTTGGGGTCTTGTTGGACTGGGTAGCCAAGGTTTGGGTCGGACATTGTTTTTTTGATTGCTAAAGCTGACACTTGATGGTTTACCAACAGCTAGCCAGTAAACAATACAGAGGTGCCAAAAACATCATGCCCAAGAGTGCCGATTAGCGACCCTCAAACTCAGTGGCAAGTTCCGCCACCCAAGCGTTTTTGGATGAAGAGCCCAAACATTTACACACAACCAAGCACGTGAAACCAGAAGCACTTTAATAACAGCAGGATACAAAGCAGTGTTTTTAATGATAGAGTTACTTGTAAGTAAATGGTTCATCAAATATGCTGTCTGATGGCGAGTTTGATGGTCGGCTGAACAATGATGACAAAGGTGGCAATACGTTTGGGCTGACAGTGTAGTTGTCAGGCTCATCGTCAAACATTTGTGAAATTTTTGGTGCTTTCAAAATCCGTGTGTGGCGTCGAGGTTGTATGTGAGACAAATCTTCGTTAATAAAGGTATATGTAGTCTCTTTGTTTTGTTGGGTATCTTGTGGTGTGTCTACACTTGCTTGAGTGTTCATGTACTCTCGTAATCTATTTTTTAGAGTCTCTTTTGTTCCCTGGCCACCTAGTCCATAGTGTGAACACGTTTTCTGTAACGAATGGTGGCTTGCTTTTTTGATTTGATTTTCTGTCAGTGGATCTAGTATTTGAGCAGGTTCTTTGTTGATTTTTGTGAATGGTGGTTGTTCGTTAGATAACGTAACATCAAGCCGTCTACACTTTCTAAATTGCTCAATTTCTAGTATGACGTCACGATCCATTCGTTTTCCTATCACTACTTTTTTCTCTCTTGTTGGTGTTGATTTTTTCTTTAATGTATTTTGCAACGTTCGTTTTCGCTCTTCTAGTCGCTGTTGGTATCTCTGGTAGATTGGCTTTGCTAAATTCTCGATTTGTTGTTTTGATATAAACGTTGGGTAAACTTCTGCCCCATGTATTGTATCTAGTCTAAATTTGTGAACTTTAACCTCTTTGCCTGGTGTATTCAAATGTTCGTTTGCATTGGAGAATGTATTGTCGTCGTTGAGGATCGTGTTTGGTGAGTTGTCTTTCTTGTAAGAAGGACTGGTATCTATTTTGTCGTTAACGTCAGCTTGTTGCCCATCTATGTTGATGGAGTCTATTGGTTTCATATTAGTATGCAGAAGATCTTGTTTTAGCATGTTGGCAACGTTTTGTAGCGAATCATTTGTCGACGCGTCAAATATTTGTTTCCAATCTATTCTCTCTGTAGTGAGATTATTCCTAGTTATACTATAAATCTTAGGAATTAATTCATAAACCTGTTGACAAATAGAGAAACTATTTGCTAAATTGAATTCTCTAACAATTGGTTGTTGCTGTGAATAGGCTACCGCTGCTCGATGTAAAAAGTAGATTGAATAAAATCCACAATGTAACGTTGCTCCTTGGTCAATATGTGTAATATAATCAACAAGGATATTTTTACTCTCCAAGTATCGTCGCACAGAATCTAGTACGATTCGTCCAGCTGGCCAAAGAGAGTCAAATAACGCTGCATGAACAATTCCTAAAAAATTAAAAGAATAACTAATTGTACCTTGAACTTGATAGAGAAAAATAGACGTAAAGTGACCAATTAGACTATTTGGTAAGTCCTGGTAAATAATGTACCCTATTGCACTCCATTCTTTGTATCTTTGGAGGGCACGTTGTAGATTATCTGAAATACGCCCCTCCCATGTAACTTTTAACGTTGTTTTTAGCATAGCGTATTCGTCGACTGTTGTACTAACATACTTGTACAAGTCATCATTTGTCAATGATGAACTATCCGTTACCTCCCAAATGATATCGCTATTTGAGGTATCTGATTGAGCATCTATTTGTAACAATTTTGTATGCAAATCGTGTTCCTCTTGTTTATCGTTTTCAATATCAATAGTTTGTATTTTTGGCAGTGATTTGATAACACTTGGGTTGCGACGAGTAATACTAGATGATTCCTAATATATTAGTATTTAAATAAAATACATACAACTTGAGTGATAATAATGATATCTGAACAATACAAGGTATGAATTAACAATGCTTGTAATCGACGTGTCCAAATATGATGAAGAATTGGAATTCGATTAAATCGATAAAGATCTATAGACTGTTTGCTAAAAACAAACTGACTGTTAACTAGTTGTTCACGTATTAGCTTGCCTTTTTGCAGTTGTGGCACTTCCAAATGGTACAATGGGAATCCACATTTGAAAAACGATGATTGTAACTCTTTGGAACCTCGTAAACTTTCAAAAATAGAGAAAATAGCATCTTGCTTCTCTTCCTGCGTAAAATCTCCATAACGACTGTCTACCCATTTTCGATATCTGTTTTTAACATTTGCAAAAATTTGGTTGTCTAGTAGTGAAATTAACCAACTTATTTTACTAGGAGTAAACACAACTGTTATTCCAGCTTCTTCAAGCTTTTTCAAAACAGCTAATGCATGGTGACATGACAAATTATCCCAAACTAAAAGATCGCCAATTTTAGCAATCAATAAAAACCGATCTACCCAACTACTTGTTAATATTATAAATAATTAAACATACTGCATTAGTATTGGGGTATTCATGCCTTTTATGTTCAAAAATATGGTATCGTGATCTGGGAGAGTACATTGTAATTGTTGATGTGGGATGTAATATGAGAAAACATCTCCATGTGACGATACTGTCCCTACTAGCGTATCTGTATGCTTTGTGTTGTTATTACTGACAATTTGTTGATTTTCTCCACCACGCTTTGCCCATCCCTTTTTTGAAAAGTCTCCATTTCGAAACGACGACTCATCCATTACCCAAATACGAACATCTTCTACATAATCTTTGTTATTCAAGTATTTTGTATGCAACAGTGTCCAAAACTCGTTGATCTCCTCTACCTTATCAATGGTCAGCACTTGACCTGATGAACGTGAATGAATCTTTTTGTAACTCAACGAAAGTGGTTCATCTCTGATAATCTTTCGCAAATATTCCCAACGAGAGATTTGTGCTCGTCGATCATTACCCATACATACATCTTGTGCAATTGTTTCAAGCTCATACTTGTTTGGGAATACATTGTCTTGTAGTGACCATGTTAAAACTCTATTTAAAACATGTTTCTCTGGTAGCGTCATATACGAGCGATTAGATTTCGACTCAAGTGGCACAGTATCATTTTTAACAGCGCTTTTGTATTCTTGTAGCCAGCTTCGCACTGTTTCATACTTTAATCCAAGGCTGGGAAAGTCTTTCGCGATAACTTCTTTAACTATTCCCTGTGCTCGTTTGCCAGTTTTTTCATAGTGTGCGCTCTGTTTAACAATAATTGTTTCACATACAACTTGTTTGATTTTGCTACTATACCGCAACGTAGACATGTTTGTCGTTTTGTACCAAGTTGGCTGCAGTAACTCGTTGAACATAAATTTACTTTTTATTAACATACCGCTGCAGGGTAGCAGTGAGCCCTTTGTATGGCTTTCTTGTACTTGGATCAGAGTTATAATATTTCTTCAATGCATCTGCCAACACTTGACTAATTTGAATTGATGTTCCAATACGTTGATATTTTGGTTTCCTTTTTGATGGTGTGGTACAATGCTGATCCTCTCGTCCCCGCCAAATAATTTCAACAATATTGTTGCCAAAATCTACAAACACGCGATACTCTGGTAAGTAAAAGTAACCTCTTTCACATCCAATCTCTTCTGTGGTATCAGAAACTAGCTCATCGTTGTATGTTGTCATCCAAATTCCATATGCATATGGGTTTGCATCTTTGTCAACATGAAGGCAATTGAAAAAGTCATTGATCGTCCACGTAACGTTACTTGCAAAAGGATCAGTATTAGTATTGAGTTCCAGTTGGCCAAATGAGGGCACTTTGCTCTTCTCTGCTACCTTGACCATAGTTTGGTATATTTTTGGTGACATTTTGATGAATCTGTTGCGGTAGATGCGTTCAACTCTCTTTTGTTTCTCTGTCAAAATACAAGCAAATTGTTCTCGTTTTGCAGAAGAACGTTGTGTTGATGATTTAACATCATAAACTCCAGCAGTAAATTCTGCCGAGTAAGCACGACGATGGCCAGTAGCATACATTGTTCCATTAAGTTGTGATCCATTCTTTGTTATCGGATTGCTGTGTACGTGCATGTCTCTGAAGTACTTGCATAAAAACACTGCTTGGTCTTGTGGTACATCGTTAAATAGAACCAATAATACAGGTATCTCTAGGTCCCAATCGATTATAACGACAAAGCCATGGTTGATACGCTTGACAAATCCTTGACGCTCAAGCTCTTCAATGCGAGTGTTATCTGTTGTGAACGCGTCAGAGTTTGGATCTGTAATGCGTTTGCGAATGAATATTTTTGCATCTGGACAATTTGATTCGAGTTCGATTCGTAGGGCATCTATTCTTTGTTCTTTCTCTTGGTTTTTCTTTTCTACCTGTAATGCTTTTTTACTAGATGTACCTCTACGGGTAGGTTTATTGTATGGTTTTTTTACTCTTTGCTTCTGCATATTAATGACTTATGGAGCGTCCCAGTCGACACCAACAAGACGCTGCTCACACCAACAACTGCAAAAGAAAGAGAAGAACCAACAGTACCCACGTGTGAACGAGGTTACGATTCTAAAGATTGGACGTTTTGAAATTTCACTTGTCATGTCTTTTGTCTAAAATTTTTCGAGAGTCCAAAAAATAAGCTTGGGTGGCGGAGCTTGCCGTTGCTTGGGTACGATTTTTCTGGCAGTGCTGTACCTTTCTAATTTGTTCTACATTAAGCATGTTGTACGAACAGGTCATTTGATGTTTGCCATTTACGTGTAACACAGTAAAACTCCTGCTTAGCTACGCTGATAAGTGTATGTATGATGGACTTACTCTTTCAACACTCCTGTTGTTCCAATTATTCGTCATCGTTCAAATGTTAATCTGTTGCTAGGCTCACAAAAATGACAGTTTTTTTTTAAAAGATGTTAATTTATGCCGAGCTCTTAGAGTTTGCAGCCGCCCGTGCTGCTGCTACTGCAACGTTGATAATGATAATTAAAATTGTAGCGACCACTGAGGATACGATGGTCAAAATGAATAAAATTAGAGCAATGAGACCTAGCTTCTTGCATCTTGGACTTTGTGAACGAGTGATGAAGAAACATACGATCCAGATGACAGGAAAGAAGAAACCACCAACGAGTAGGAGGATGGCCATGTCGAACTGTTGTTTGTCGAGCCCATCTCCCATTACGGACGTATTACTATTTGTTGTTACTACTGTAGTGGTGATATGTTGTGCTGGTGGTGCATACACAACTTGTGGTTGGTTGGGGTCGTACATCACAGGTTGTTGTTGCACATAGGGTTGATTTGGGTCATACATTTGCGGGTATTGTTGAGGTGGAGGATTGTTAGGATCTACTGGTTGTGGTGCGAAGAAACCTTGGTTTTGGTCGTACGGTGGAGTAGTTGGTGAGGAATAGACCTGTTGCTGAGGTGGATAGTTCACAGGACTGTTTGGGTCTTGTGGATACGTAGTGTACAGAGCAGGAGCATTTGTATCTTGAACTGGATACTCGTTCACTGGATTGTGTGGCTCTGACATGTGTGTTTTCAAAACTTGTCGTTGCGATTGGTGAAACTGACACTTGTCAACTTGGAAACGAAAGCTGATTACTCCTATTATTGGTAGCCAGTAACATTTGTTCACCAAAGAACTTGATCAAACTGAGAGGTTTTGGCCAAATAGAATTATGTCATAAGTCGCTCGCTTACAATGTTTGCTTTGCCAACCCTGATAGACGATGGTTGGATCACAGTTTTCTCGTTCCTAGACGCAAAAGAATTCTGTAGTGTGTTGTGTGCTTCGAAACATTTTTATGAGCTGGCACAAAACACCCGACGCGAGATAGAACTATATGGAAAACACTTTTCAGAGGCAAACCGAGAAAGACTGCAACGATTCATATTATCGTGGCCAAACATCACATCAGTTGTACTGAAAAATTTCACTGCGAAAGGTGTATTAAATATGCTACCAAAAACAATACAAAAATTAGAGTTTCGGTCGTGTTCAAACATGTCACTCGAATTATCATTTCCACAACTCGAAACTCTAAAATGCGAGAATTCTGCAACAGTAACATTCAAGTACCTGCCGCATACTCTAACTGAACTAAGTATACCGTACGGGTTATTCGACGATCCCGTTTCACAATTCGATGTTGAGACACTACCACGAGGACTAACAAAACTAATTCTTTTGGACGTATGCGATACATACAAAACAGATTCTTTCCAACATTTACCCAAGAACCTTACTCATGTCGAATTGGGAGGACTAAGAACAAAAAAAGCAATTAGCAAGGAGCATTTAATATATTTGTCCCAATGTAAATCACTCAAGCATTTGGATATTTCTAGTGAGTTACTAAGTGTACTAGATATCTTTTCCAATGTTCGAATGGAAAATTTGACCAAACTTTTCATCGAATGTTCGGAAAGCGGTGAATGCCAAGATATTAACGTGAGTAGTTCCTATCCAAACTTGAGAGAGATAGTGCTGTATAGTAAAACACCTCTGCAAGTGTTTGCTACACTACCTAGTACGATTCGTGTGATTAGTACAACTACTAGACAAGTTGACGATACAGTACTTGATGTAATACCACTATCAGTAACAAAGTTCAACATGGCTGAACAGAATCGTATTAGGATGATCACCAAATATCCGACTATTCCAAAATTAGAGACACTTGACAAGAGGCAGCTTAACAAGCTTTGTTGGATTCTAGGTGTTGATACAGGAATATGTCAAGACGACCTAGTGAATGAGATCGTGATGCGTTTCACTGCCATGAAAATGCAACGACAGTACATACTTGATACCTTGTTTACAACTGGATACTTTCCTCTTCATAGTAACTACAATTTCTTGTTCGAGACAAGTAGACCAACTGTCTGTTATACAATCCGTATAACACTTGACGGAAAAGAGATAGCAAACTCACCTGTACTATTGATGCATGATCCTTTGAGTCCTATGGTGATCATTCGTACAGGACGAGATGACCAGATAAAGATACTAACAGGAAAGTTTGACTTTTTACAAGAAGATGAAGTAGTGATACATAACGCAAAATGTATGCTTGGACAAACTACACAAGAATGTACTGTCAAGTTCCAACTAACTGATACGAGTTTGCAAGCGTTTCACAATTTTGCTAGGTATTGCGTAGATTTGAAAAAACGATTTCAATAATTTATAACATTTCTACATGGATATCTTCATTCTTGTGTTTACCGACAATTGTTGCCAAACTAAATGTTTTACACGCTTCTAGCGGTGATGGTAATTTCTGATTGAGTCGGTACAGATGTACAGCGTGCATATCTTTTGCTTGTTTGTCTGCGTTTGAGTGCTTTGCATTCAACAAGTAGATTTGGTGGTCCCATTTGGGAAGATCTGAACTTGCGTTAAATTTTGCCAAGAACTTGTCCATGAAGCCGACTTCCTTGTGTTCATGTAGAGTGGGTACAAAGAGTTTTCCAGTGCTACTCATCTTGTGCACGTACGCGAGTGGTGGTGTTTCTTCTGTAGAAATCTTTTTTGTAGTGTCAAATGAACAAATTAAAAACGCGAATCCAGTCGCATAATTAGCTCTCAAGATTTCATAAATGTTATCTTTGACGGTGAAAAAGTTTGGGTCTATATCCCTGATGTGTTCTAGAGTTCGTGCAATACTCACATTGTAGCCACCCACTTGTACCACTTCCAAGTGTACAAGATTTACATCGCCAGAGATTTCTCCGTTTGAAATATCTTTCTTACGATTTTTATCTTCTCTTGGAAAGCACGCGTAACAATTATCAAAGAATTGTTTGTAGTCTTGGAAATCTAGTACTTGTATAATGTCTGAATTTGCTGATACTCTATGGGCATTTATGACGTCGATAATACCTGCATTAGCAGGAAATGGCAAAATCATTGCATTATTTGTCTTTCTGTTTTCTGCATCTACCGTGTTCGCGTAAACGGTGAGTTGATGAAGCCCATCTTGAGTTTTCCCAGCAAATATTTTTGTGTTATGCACTTCTGCGTCTTCGTTAAAGATACACATAGTGGTATGTTCGCGTTGCTTGTTCTCCAAATTGACCAAACAGAAAAATTTGAAAAACGTCAGTGGCGATGATGTCATGAGCTATGGCATTATCTAATTGGCGAAGTAGAACATGCGCAACAATTACCTGTTCATGAGCCAATCGCACGAAAAGCAATTCCAGACAAGATTTTCTTCAAATGCATTTTATTAGGAGCAAGTGGTAAGAATGTTATCGAATGTTCACATAATAGGTGTTGGTAAAACATCGCTTCAGTACATGTTTATATACCAAAAGTTACGGACAGCATATATGTGTGCAACGATAGGACCAACATTTCGAACAAAAGAAGTAACAATAGAGGATAGGGTTACTGTAATGCAAACACGGGACACTAGTGGAGAGGAAAGGTAGCGACAAAACATTATTAACTTTGTGCAGATTTCAAGCGGTGGGTATGATGCATTATCGGGGAGCAGATATCATTATTCTAGCGTATGACGTAACAAAGTACGTGTGTTCAATATACTAACAAAATAGTCGCAAATCTTTCGAGAGCATTGAAGGTACCACTTATAAAAGAACGATGCGATTCAAATCACATCATCGTGTTAGTTGGAAATAAGATAGACCTTGTCAAACAACGAGTTGTTGATTATGAAGAAGGCGTGACGGCCGCAAAACGTCTTGGTATTCCACTATTCTTTGAAACAAGCGCGAAATGCAACTATGATCAAGTCGAACGAGCATTTATCGCAGGTGCATCAGCAAATTTTTCTGTTGCTTACTACGGTCTTTCTGAATCTGATGTTTCACGGAAATTCTGTTACGAAATGTGGAAACATGACGCAGAGCAACAAGGAAAACTAATGTTTCTCCAAGAGAGCAACAAGTTTGTAGATATTAAAGTAACAAACTTATAATTGTTATTTGAATGTTACATCTATTCTTGCATTTTCTAACTTTGCCTGCTCTAGTGTTGTTCCATACGTTTCTTCCAAGTCGCGACCATCTAGTTGTATTTTAAAACCTGATTGTATATGTTTGTCTCGTAAGTGCTTTCTAGCCACTCCGTACAGTGTAGCTAGTGGCGCTGATAGCGAAATACGAGTCACAATCGGCAAAGATTCATTAGGATAATTATACGATATCTCTGTTGCATTCTCTCCGTTTATGAATTGATCGTGTATGTCGTCTTCATCTACTTCGAATTCCTCCACATTGTCATCTGTCGTTTGAATTTCATCTTCAGGTGTTTTCGGAGATATAACGTCCAGCAGTTCTGGTTTGGGAGCTTCTACAATAGGAGGTGGAACAACTGGTTTTTCTTTTTCTCTACTTCCAATGGATGGTGTATTAGATGTTGAACGACTTCGACTAGGAGAAGAATTTTGACTACGTTTTGGAGAGCTTGCACTCTTCGGTGACAACTCTTTTTTAGGTGCGGGTTGTTTCAGTGGAGGATAATCTTGTCGCGATGCAAATGGATACGCAACTTTTTGCTGTTGCTTTATCGAGTTTCTAAATTCGTGTAGGTGTTTCTTTCGCTCAAGCAGCGTTTCCAATCGATCTTGTCGCTCTTTCTACACCATTAGATTGTTTCTCATACCCTTACCTTCAATTTATAATAGTTATCTTTCTTTTGCATGTATTCTGTTACCATTTTTCTGTACACTATTTGTTTTTTCTGTTGCGCGAGGGATTCTTTTTTTACGAGCTCCTGTTGATGCTCAATTTTTAGAAACTCTTGCTCAATTATGTTAATCGCTTGTTTGTTTCCGTCGACATCAAGTCGTTTTCCGTTCTTATCTACAAAACAAATATCTTTTAATACTCGCTGGACACTATCCGCTTTAAAGTATGCGTTCAAGTTGTTGTCTCGAAGCGAATCGTATTTAGGTATATCTATGTTTTCGTTTCCTCGTACATCGAAAGGTTTTAGTGGCTTCTTCTGTTGTCTCCTCTTTGGTGAGCTCATGTTTACGATTTTTACAAAATTATCCAGTTTAGCTGAACACAGCTGTATGGTACAATATAGGCTTTAATCTAGTTTGAATGTTACACTATTATTCGATCTAGCAGATTTTCTTGGAGACCAATCTGAATCAGTAGCATGAGATGTTTCTTCCTCCCAGCTAGTTATTTCGTCTTGAACAGTTTCACAGATATTAAATGGCGAAAACGATTTTGTTCTCCTCAGTAGTAGCTTTTCTAACTGTGCTACCGCATATATTGAAACTTTCTCTGTCAAATATAGCTCGTAACGATCAATTGGATTCATCGTTATTAAATCTTCATATGTGAACGCACTCAGCTCTTCAGGCATCTTCACCTCAGGTTTTCTTTCTTTCTTGTATATTTCTTTGATTCGTACATCTAATGATGGTTCCACTGCCGCCTTCTTTACCACTGGTTTCTTCTTTTTCTTTTTATACTGCGTTAGCTCACCAATATACATCTCTTCTAGCGTTTTAGGTTTACTACTTCGTGGTGATTTTTGTGATATTTTTGACGATCCTGTATCGTGAGTTACTAACTCTGGTGACAGTCCAAAGAATAAGTTCATGTTTCCTGTATGTTCTCGTGGTGTTACTCTTGGAGATTCCATGTATCTAGGTGTCATGTCTTCATAAGTTCCAGTGAAAGATTCCATATCGGTATCCGTGTAAGGAGACTTCAGGTCATCTGCATCAAGGGCCGATGCTTCTGGCATTGTATTTTCGTTTTCAAGTTTTGGTTCTTCTGTCCTTGATACATCCTCCATTGTTTCTAATGTACGAGGAGTTTCTGATTTCGAAAAGCTCCCCGCATGTGAAGAGGCTGTTTCGCTGAATGTAGCAGAATTTTGCTCTTTTTCATCGTATCCATGAATGGAACGTTCTTTAGCTTGCATTTCAGCAAACGCATCGTCAAAGCTATTTGAATCTTTTCGAAACTTTTTAGATAATGTTCGAGATAAACTCTTCATTTGAGTAACTAGAAGTGTTTGTAAAAAGTTTAATTTTGTTCTTCTGTTTGTTGGTCTTGCGCTTGTTCTTCGCTCTCTACTTGTGGATTCTCAAGGTTTCTTATCTGTCCCTCAAGTTCTTCTATACGTTGCCTCAACTGTTCATTCTCATCTTCAAGTGCTTTACAGAATATCGCTCTAGCTTCGTCTTGTGCTTGAAGTAACTTGTTTCTAGCATCTTTGATCTCTCTGGAGGAGACGTTATACTCGGCTTCTGTTGCTTTAATTTGTTTTCGAAGTGCAGCAAGCTGGTCATCTAGCTGAGTAGCGTAATTGAGCGATTCTTGCAACTCTTGTTGCTTTTTTGTTAACTCGGCTTTCTTTCTATGAATTTGATCAGATAAATCTCGCTCAAACAGGTGGTGCGCTTCGCTTTCTGACTGTTTTGCTGCTAGATCTTTTGTTAGTTCTGCTACTGTATCTTGTAGTGCTTTTACATCACCAACGTCTCTCTCAAAACCGATCTTCTCTGCACCATAAGTTTCTGCTTTGGTTCTTAGTACTTCTTTCATTCTAGCAACTTCTCTTTCCGTTTCTAAACGCTCCTTGTTCTTAATTTTCAATCTCATTTCGATACCTCTATGCTCAGCGTGTAAAGTTTCCTTCTTCTCGGCGTGTAGTGTAGTTTGATCCCGTAATTGTTTGAGTTCACTTTGTAACGCAGCTAATTGTTGTTCTAGTGTAGTTCGTTGCTCTCTTAGACCATCCCTCGCTTTCTTTATCAACGATTCAGTTTTGGACAATAAATCGTTATCAGCTGCTGTACATGGTTTTTTGATTTCCTCCTCTAGCTCATCAGTAGGTTCCAATGATTTGATGACATCGACCAAATGATGGAGTTCATCATTATATGCGTTCAGTGAAGCCAAATACTCGTTTCTCTTCTTTTCTGCGTCTAGTTGAGGTTTTATAGCTTTGTTCAACTCGTGCTCCTTGTTAGCGATCGAATTTATCTGTTCGGTGATCCTAGTTATGTTACCTACTCTGTACTCAATCTCTATGTTAAGTCTTGCCAACTCCGCATTCAAGTTGTTAATATCAAGAAGAATGTTCTGCTCGTTGAGTGTATCTTGTTCTAGAATACTATTTCTATCATCGAGTAATCTTTGTTTGCGTTTGAGGCCTTCATCTAAACTATTCTTTTCTCGCTCCAATGCAGTTATCGTTTGATTCTTTGCAGAAAGAGTGCTTTGCAAGTTTCGTAACACTAGCTTCTTTTCGTTCAAATTGTGTTGCGCATTCTGTAACGCTTGTTTGTTTCTTTCTGATAGTTCGTGAGCGTATTGTTCATCATCTTGTAGTTTTCGAAGTCCTCGTAACTCTGTATTTAGCCAAGTGCTATCTCTAAGTAACCCGTCGCGAACTTCATCGTATTGTTTCTTGATACTTTCCACTTGACCGATAACCGTTGAGATATTTACTGATAGAACGGATATTCCATTCTTTATGTCCAAAATAGTGTTGTATTTGTTTTGGATGTCTTGACAGTTAATTATTTGTTGCGGTACGTCTGCGAACTGTTCAAATAGATCATCTCCACTCAATAACTCGCGTAGATTCGTTTCTGACTCTTGTACTGACCGTTGTTCCTCTTCCGACAGTGTAGAGTTTGCTCCAGAGATAAACAAGTTAATTGATTTCACCAAGTTATCGATGGTGTCCAATAATCCACCTTGTTCTGGTTTGGCAGCTTCTTGTTCTGGTGGCATTGTCTCCAATACGCGTACATCGTTGTATCGTTGTTTCCAAGTTTTACTCCCGCCAAACAAGACAACTTTGCTCTTGTAAGCGACTGTGCAGTGTCCTGTTCTAGCTTCTACTTCTTCACCAAGTACTGGACCTTCTACCCAAGACTCTGTACTTGCATCAAAGAGTAGAGTATCTTGGAGGTAAATACTTTTCGAAATACCACCAAAGATGTAGATCAAATGTCCAATCGCAGATGCTGATAGGTAAGCTCTTGGAGATGGTAGTCTTGTGCTTAACGTTAGCCACTTTCCATTGGGATTGTCGAGATCTAAAACCTTGATTTCATCGAGCCAGTTTTTTTCACCATTGTATCCACCAAAAACGTACATCTTGTTTCCAACTACAACAGCTTTGTGGCCTTCGCTACTAACTGGTGCGCTTGTGACCTGGTCCCAAACATTGGTAGTTGTATCGTAAATGTGAACATCAGCTAACCACGATGTAGAGCCATCGTTTCCACCATATACTACAATCTTATCTTCATACGCAACTGCTGAATGTCCTTGACGTGGTTTAGGTGCATTTTTCGCCACTATTCTTTCTATTTCTTGCGTCTCTGGATCGTATCTATACAGATCACCTGTTGTTTCAAATAGCCCAGTGCGACCACCGAAAAGATACAGTTTCTTCCCAATGCGGGTCATGCTTAGACTAAATATTCCTGGTAATGCTTTTCCATCTGGTAACGAAATAGTTGGATGTGACCATGCTTTCGTTTCCAAATCTAGAACGTGCATGTCGTTCGAGAACGCTTTTACACCTGGTCTGCCTCCAAATATGTGTAGTTTAGATCCGATTACTGCGCATGCGTGTAACGGTTTTTCGAGTGGAGGGGCGTGTTTTGTCTTTAGTGTTGACCATACACCAATACTACGTGAGATCACGACGTTTGTGAGAGCTAGCCATACAAGCACTAACGTGTAAAACTTGCGAAGCATGTTCTTAACGTTTCTTGTAAAACTGTTTACGCGCAAACAAAGTTGATCAACTGGGAAAGCTATTGTTGGACCAAAACGTGTAAACATGATTATGTGACTAAAATTCAGTCTCTTTATTCTCATCTTCATAAGAGTACTGTTTGGCAAATTTTATGGCAGTAGCGTAAGATTGATTCCTGCTATCTGCACCCCAGTACACTTTTGAGCAATTCTATACAGGTTAGAAAATGCCTCGAGTTACTTACCGTGCATCGGAAGAATTCCGAATATTTGTTAAACACAGATTCAAATACATCATTTTTCACAGATTCTTTCTCGACAGGGAGGATCCTATTATTGCACTGCGACTTTAGTTAATAAATAGTTTTTGACTTACTTTCAAACACAAACTAAACACTTTTTCTGGAATATATTTGATTTTGAACATGTTAACTACCTCTTCGATCATTTTTGTATTTTGTTTCTGTGAAACAAAGTAAAACTTATAATCGAATGGAGGCTCGTTTTCTTCTTCGCTATCTTCCTCTTCTTCCTCTTCGAAATCGTACTCGTATTGTTCGCGTTCTTTCCTTAGTCTTTCCTCTTTTTCTTTTTTCCATGCCTGAACTTCAATCGTGTCAATTTTTACTTGTTTTGATCTTTCTATGCGATCTTCATACTGTTGTTTGTTTGTAACAATTTGCTTGACCTAACGGTTAGTAAAGAAATAATTGCCTTGTACCATGCCACGGTTTTTTGTCAAAATAATCCTATTATCGCGTCTAGCTAGGAATAATAAATAATTAGAGTTGATGTCGCTTTCATATATACAGTCGAGGCCCAACATGCGAATGTGTTTCCCTACGCGATACTATTATTAAGAACATGAAAAGAGACAATACCAGGCTACTGTCACAGATGTACTTGTAGTCTCTCCCATTGAACTCAATGCTGGGATCCAACAAAAAATCGATATTTGTGTTCTGGCTGAGCTCTTTAGGTGCGTATTTGTCTGTGCACTCTGTTGGTTGTACCATGTTATTGTAATTTTTGTAACTTGAATGCAAAAAAAACCCCGCTCTAGTACATGAATTTTGGGAGGCTTTCTTCACTACAGGCTCTAAGAGCCTTTAGATTGCCAACTAGAATGCCCACACTACCGAGAATGAACTGGACATTGCCCAGTTTTTTCTTTTTACCGTCTATCCCCGAAGAAGAGCAATTATCACTTAGTTATTGGGATAAATTTCGCAAATATAATCGCATACCGTAACTATAATTGCTTTTTACTGACAACAAAGGTGGAAAATGTTTGTGCATTCGCTACTAGTCGTTTTCGTTACAGTGCAAGTCATGCTTTTCTCTAACCAACGAGAGAATTATTTATACAATATTGGAAGCACAATGTCAAATATTTTTTTACCAGAAGGCTACCAAACACTCATACAAGTACTTTGTTTAACAACACATCTAACATTGATAGTCAAAAACTGGATACGACACTTTCTATTTCTATAAAACAAACGACTTGTTATCACACGTCGACAAAACAATGCAAAATGTATTTTTTATGCATTAACAGTACTCACACAACAGTATTTCAACTATATTGACGAAGAGAGTTTGGACTATTTCAAGTACTATGACGAAAAGAACGATACGTTTATCAGTTCACCGCGAGAAATCGAAATGTCGATAACATCGTATAGAAACCTACAAATCTCACTCGACATGGATTTTACACAAGTATTGGACAAATCCACAGTTTTAGAAACTTATATACTGCATCGTAAGATTGTTTGATCTTTTAACACGTGAATAGGAGAAAGTGAAACACCATTTAAAAAATACAATCAAACAGAGTTACGGAAATTCGTGCAGCGACTCGTGACAATCGACATGAAGTTTTCGTTTCGTACTGTATTCATACAAAAGATTTATCCAGAAATTTTGACACTTGTCGCGCATTTGCATTATGACTTTTCGTACAGAGGAGGTGGAGTTCCAGTTACACTGCGACATGATGTCAATTTGAGTTCACTAAATTCACACCATCGTATGTTCATTCTCACCAACTAACTCGTAGTCAATGTCACAAACGCATTCAAATCTCCATTGTTATGGATTTGTCTAGTAGTCATCGTACTAGACATCTTTTCACTATTCCTACACGTTCGTGCACTTTGGAGATCTTTTACATTCGTACGACGTTCCAAAAAAGATACCAACTTATCGTTCTACTCTTATTATGGGTTCTTCCCAGAGGATCAGTCAACTCCACCTGAACAACCTATAAACGATCCAATAGTTGAATTCGACAACGTACAGACAGTAGAATCACCATTGATCTCTCCTACAGAAGGTACTAGACTCATAGGTGCTTCTGATGAAGGAATCGAATCACATCCACCACCGTTGCGACTCACCATTTGGCAACGTTTAAATTTTATCAATCCATGGCACATTATTGGCTTTGCAGGTAACATAATAAGTATCTGTGCAAGCATGATGGCATTATCCAATGTATTTTATTTTACTTTTACTTTGATCAGTACAAACATTTTACTGGTACGTTGTAACACTTACAATTAACACTTTTTAGGGTCTTAGTTCCATTACAGCCTGGACTGTAATTGTACAATATTTTGCACATGCTCCAAGTTTTTATGTACTTATATACACACTGAGAAGAGGTTTCCCAAGTGTGATTCGATTTATTATTGGTGCTTTACCCATACTTATCGGGTATGCACTTTGTGGAATGATTTTGTTTGGTTCTTATACCAATTTATTCCGAGGTTTTAGTAATAGTGTAGTTACACTATTTAGTGCGGCAAATGGAGATAATGTACATGATACTTTTGATGGTATCTATGGACAAAATACTGTTATTGCATTGTTCTCTCGTATTTATATGATTTCATTTATTGCAATCTTTACGTATAGTGTAATCAATATTTTCATTTTGATTATGGAGGATGCATACTTTACCGTAAAGGAAGGTGGAATTACTGATGCTTTGAAACGTGATTTCAAGGATACACTTGACACAGTGTTTGATAACCGACTTGACCATGCAAGAGAGGAAGATAAACGGCGGAGAGAGCAAGCGTTAGCAATTTTGAAAGAAAAAGATAAAAAAACTCCAAAAACACCAACGAGAGGGAGGTCTAACTCGAGTGCCGAATCAAGAAGCTTTTCAGATAATAGAGCGGCACCGAGAAGGCCTAGTGAAACTTTACTCAGTCAGTCTTTTCGTAGTCTCAACACGAGGCATGTGCCTGATGACGATGAAGATTCTAGTGGTAGCATTACTGAATTTCCTATCTCGCAAAGTGTTGAAAGCGAGATTCGGTTTTTCCAACAACTACGAGAGAAAGCACCTGAACGCAGTGCAACTCAAGATGACATGTCACGACTACTGACACTGCTAGAGAAGGTGAAGCGTGGAAATATGCTTAGTATCGGGCACAACAAGAGCGAAATAGCTGAACTTAGCTCCGCTCTTTTAAAACAGCTACAATAAACTAAGCTACTTACTTATGAGGAGCAAAATATGAACTTCCTCAGCGAATATGGCCTTGTGAGTAAGCTCGTACAAAAGGAAAATCGCTAGCTTATTTCTTGATTCGCATGGATTAGCGGCCATTACTGCTATCATGCGAACTTCCTAATACGAGCTAGCTAAACGCTAGACCGTAATCCAAATTTGTGCAGCCGTACAGTGAAACACCCAACCGAGTTCAAAAGTTAAGCAACGGTAACACTCTCAACATAGCTAGTATATGACGAACTGGAACCAAGACAGTTCTATGCAAACGTCATTTCCAGGTCCTAATAACAACACGAACAGTTATACACACTCGAGAACACCCAGCTCACAGCTTACCGATGATGTGTTTTTAATTTGTTCGCTTGATGATGTCATAACGAAAAAAGACCTCACGACAGTACTAGACGCTAGCGCGAACGACCCGTCACAAAATGTTCGAGTTTTACATGCTGTGTTAAAGAAATTAGTCGTTGGTGCCAAACAGACGCAGGCATTCAACGAAATATTAATTAACGAAAACCAAAAGTTAAAAGCCATAATTAAACAAAATGGAGGTGACCGACCGATTGATGGCAACAATAGTATGAGCTCAACCTCGAGCTCGTCTCCAAGACTAGATAGAAGACCATCTTTTATCATTTCGACCACCGCAAGCAAGACCTCACCTAAGCTATCCCGCGTTTTATCAACATCGAAGATTTTGAATCTTAACGGCTCTACTTCAACTCCCTCCGTAACGCCACCGTCAACTACAACACCTCCATCAGTAACTACACCTGTAGCAACTAGCGTTCAACTTACACCTACAAAACCTGTAGAGCCAAGACCAGTTAGCTCAGCCAGAAAAGTTGACACAGATATAGCTGATTCCGATGACGAATCGTATGAGTCATACATATCTTTGTCGGAAGATGGAGCTATTGATACTGAGCAGCGTCGTGAGCAAGACTTAAGAGAATTCCAAGAAGAACTGATTATGTCGCAACGCAAAGACGAACAAAAAGCAGTTGTTAGAAGGCCAGTTAGAAGAAGCACTCACTTTGGAAATCTGCCTCAATTAGTTCCTCAGCACATTGCTAGAAACACTGATACAGTACCAACCGATGACGATGGTGGCCTCATGAAAATCCAATCTCAGCCAAACTTGAAACGCAGAAGTGAATCGATGTATCCTAATCAGCACCTAAAGATGCAAGCTAATAACTATGTTCACCAGTTCCCAAAGAATGCACTACAAATCCAAAAGTTGCCAAAACACGAGTACAATGAATCACCAGTGGCTGGTTTCACGTCCCATAGAGACTCGCATAGAGAATCCCACAAAGATACACACAGAGGATTATCAATTAATACCAAAGTTCCAACTGTCACACATGCGATGACAAGTTTGACACCCCAAGCCGACAAAATACGCATGCACCAAAAGAAGGCACATCTAAGACAATCTACTATGAACGCATACACATAAGAAATATTTTTGAATTAAGTAAACTAGGCTAGCAGCTCGCGTACTAAATATTGAGAGTCGTCAAATCGGACTCAACGCGGGTAAAAAATATAGTAATTAAACAATAATTTAACCATTACGGCACTAGTTTGTTTATCATCATCGCAAAGATACGATACTTCTCGTTGTTCATCACAGCGAATAGTTTTGCAATAAAATTCTTGTACTTGTCCAAACTTTCAGGAATGGAATTCATTTCATCAGATATAAATTCTTGTATCGTGCCATACTCTGTAGTGACCTCTTGTTTCCTATCTTCATTCTCTATTGATGATATACATTCATTCACATCAAGTTCAGTTTGTGCATAAACATCAAGAATAGTCTCCCGAGTAATTTGTTCGTTCAAAGTGACAAAACTAGTCGAAGAGGATGACTTATTGTTCACATTGTACAGATTGACAAAGAACGTTCGCATCATGCGCTTGAATGCCGAAGTAGAAATCGCTGTTTTCTTTTTCTTTTCAGTCGCTCCTGCTGCCGGTGCTCCTGCTGACGGTGGAGTCGGTTGTGGCGAAGGTTCTTCTTGAGCACCTGGTCTTCTCTTTTTCAAATGTTCATTAAACGCAAATACCAAAATGCTCAACAAATTATCAAAAAAGATGAAACTATCTTCGGTATTGTCATTAATCATTTTCACTAGACCTTCCATCTCTTCTTCAGAAAATGGTAATCGTAATCTTTCTAGTAAATTATTTGCAAATGACAAAGACACGTATAATGCACCTTCTTCAAGTTCATGCAAAGCACGCTTGTTCAAAATGACTTTTGTCAAGTGAATCGTGCGCAAATAGAACTGCAAAGTGACCAGATTATATTGCTCTCCTTGTTGGCTTCCACACCACTCTGCCATATTACAGAAATTGGCAAACATTTGAATACGAATGGACTCATTGTACCGATGCTTAGTATTATACAAGAATTCTCCTAAATGATTCACAGCAATTGTTGCCAATCCAAATTTGACAAGATGAAAATCATAAACAAATTTTTTCAAAGAATCTTGATCATTTGTAGTGCTCAAAAAGTCACTCGTGGTCAATTCAGTAAAAATTTCTAGAATCATACGATTCAACCATCGTAAACTCAATAACCGTAACGGTTTCTCTTTGTGCAAGATTTCATGAAACATTTTGTACACTTCTTCATTTTTAAGAGTTCGTAACTTGAATTCTCTATTCTTGTTGGATTTTGATTCCTTCTTTGCCGTGGTCGCTCTCGGTGAAACAAGTTGTGAACCATGGGTTTGTTTCTCTTCTTCCTGTTTACCTTTCTTTCCCTTTTTAGATACAGTAACAGAAACTTGTTTTGCCGATGAAGGTGGTTGTACCGAATCTGGTCTTTGTGGACTTGGTGATCGACTAGTTCTCGATGGAGATCGTTTCCCATTGTCATTTATAACATCGGGAACATTTAACGAATAATCATTGTTACTATTTCTTCCATTTGTTTCTGCATCAGAACTATGACCTCTTACAGGTGACGGTGATCGTTGTAATTGCATACTTAGACGTATTTCTAACGTCTTAATTTTATCTTCCAAACTATTGACCAACTCTTCACTGAATACAGGTCCCTGTAGCGTTGTTTGTGGATTTTTATTTAATGTAAAGCTACGCGAAGTTTGTACTTCTGCCACTAACATTTCTGGTCGTTTGTAGTGCGGTGTACTTGGTGTTGTTTCTGTTGGTATAGGAATCATCTTTCCTAGCGTTGTAACGATATGCGTTACCACTCCGTGTTGATCTAGAACGAGTTTCTGGTCAGGTCCACCCGATGTGTTGGGAATGGTAATCATGTTACTATTTTCACCAACATTAATCGTAATGTTCTGTGCGGCCATTTTCTGTGCTATCTTTTTCATATGTTGTGGTATTGGTCTTCCATCATTTTCACTTTCTGTATTAATACTAAAATAGTAATTTGGTCGTCGCAAATTCATGTGATTCGAGTACCGTTTCAAATCATCTTCATCATCGAGTTCATCTTCAATCACTTGTACACCGACTTCAACCATGACTACTTTTACACCAAAATCAAGTTCATCATCCGATGTTTCTTCCGATTGTAGTGTTAATGAAGTACTCGATCGATCTCCAAAATCGATAGAAGTTTGTGTTTGTGTCGTGTGTGTAAACTTTTTCCGAACTTCTTCCTCGGTAATGCGTATGGGTCCAAGTGGATTCTCATCGCGAACATCGTGATGGTATTGTCTCTTTTCTAACACTGGCCGTGGTGAAAAGTATTCGGTATTCAATGATGCGATGCTCTTATTGGCTACTTGTAATTTATCTACTAAAGCCGAGTTTGTATTTCCCATTTCCAAAATGGATTTTTCTTTTTGTGCAATTTCTGCTTCTTTGTCGCGTATTGTCTTTTCTAATGCTTTGATGTGGTTATTTAATTCAGTTGCTTGTTCTTGCTTTTTGATGATTTCACCTAATGCATCTTGATGCCACTCTAACGCCGTTTTGTTCACTTTTGTCATCATACCTAACACTTTTTGTAATAGTATTCCACGTTCACTACAAGAAACAAATACTTGCCGAGCAATTTCTGATCCGATAATGTCCATGACTTCGACATTGACTTTTACACGAGCAACTTCATCATCAGTTTGTTGTTTTACTGCTCTCATCATTGTTTCACATGTTCTTGCCAAGTGCATCACCTCTACACGACTTGTAGGTTTATTGGAAGGGAAAATTCTCGTTTCCCAAACACCTTTGTCGGAATTGTACTGTGATTCTCGCGCTAGATCATCTTTTGTGACTATGGGTGTATGTTCGACAATGTGGAACTCTTTTGGAATTTGCGTCTGCGGTATATGTAAATCTTTCTTACCAACTGCTTTTAACACTTCGTCGACGAGGAAATCATCATCGGCAATAATGGCAGCAGCTGCCGTTTTTGGTGGTTGTCGCATCTGACCGATACTCGTACGAGATTTTTCTGGTACTGCCGATTTTTTGCCGATGTTTGGTAACTTGAGTTTTCGTATTGTTTGAATATCTTCATTAAACGTCTCTGTGATATCGCTTGGATCAAATGGTCGAGAAATGTGTTGCTCTTCTTGTGGTTCGTCTCCCCAATGCTTCAATGATTGTCTAACGCTATTTTTGTAGTTCTGCCGCGTTATCTTCTCGACATACTTCTTGTTTTTTTCTTCTAGTGTTGATTCTATCATGTATGAAACGTCGCGAATGTCATCACCTTGTCCTGCACGACTTTTAGCTGCTCTTTGCATTTCGCGAGTATGCCGTAGGTGTCTATTTCTTTCTGAAGAGTATATTGTTCTCGCTTTTGGCCTTTTAAACTCGGATCGTTCGTCTGATATCTGAATAGGTGGTTGTGCATCGAGTTTTAAAATTCGTTTTGGTTCTATTCTGTATCTGTACACTTCCGCTTCTTCTTTTTCGTACAAGTTTTCGTCGCCTTCGTCATCAGCTTCGTCGTCGCTGGATTCGTCGTCTGATAGTTCCTCATCAGCATCTTCTTCGTCGTCCAAGTCACTGTCGGACGTAATAACGAACGTGTCTGTACTATTGTCTACATTTGGTGCTGTTGTTGGAGGTTTCTCCTGCAATTGTTTTGGTTGAGGAGCTGATGGCTTCTTGGGGATATTTGTCTTCGATGGTTTGGTTTGTTGTGAGATTATTTTTTGTGGTGTAACATGAATTAATCTGTGTTGCTCCATTATATCTACCGCAGAAGGCACAAAGTGGGTAGAACTTTTTACAGATATCGATCGCTGTTTCGCTGGATTCGCTGTTTTTATAGGCTTCTTTCGCGATTCTTCCTCTATTGGAATACTAGTTGTATGCGAAGTGTTTGTAGGTACATCATTTGTCGAATTATTTGATTCTGCTGTCGGGATAACTTTGTTGTCAGTTTCTTGTTGCGTAGGCTGCTCATCATTTGTTGGAGTTTGTGAATGCTCCTTATGCTTCCCATTTTCTGCTGGTATCAGGTCTGGCTTTTTCGCAACTGTAGGTGACCGCGCAAAATGTTCAGAATGTGAATACGAGAACGAATTACTGCCTATGCCGATCTGCAGCTTGTTGTCTGTGGGTGTTGTGACATTTTTGAAAGGTGAGGGTCTGATTTTAGTTGATTTATGCGAAGCTGCACTCTTTGGCGTTAGAGGCGAGCTGAGTTGGGACATAGTTATGTCCCTTATAAAAATCGTAAAAACGCTAGCTAAGATGGTTGACCTTAGACGTCTTTGAACTGGTATAAACCATTCTTTGAATTTGTCTCCCACATAATCTAAGCTTTTGTTTGTGTAGCGTTCACTAGAGAAACTCAGGCGCCACTGGTAAATTTCAATCTTCCATAAATTTAATCTGAGACTTCACTAAATATACTCTACACCGCTCGAGAAATACACTTGTTTGCTATTTTAAAAATTGAGCTGGTAAATGTGTGCTCTTTACCGTTTTATAAAAATAGCTTTCAAAAATAAAAATTGCAGAAAAAATTTGAAAAAAACAACAATGACAACATACTTACGCAACACAGCTGAAAAATGGGGTGATCAAGGTCTAGACTTTGCCAAGCAACAGTTCAGCGACTTACCACGCCATGCATCAACACACTTCCCACATTTCATGAAGGGATTATCATACGCTACCACAGGCCTACTTTCACAATTAAGAACCGACACAGACATGAACCAACGCTATTGGAAGTTTATTAAGGAAGCATATCTACCAGTATTGGGAACATTATATGGAATCTTCGCAGTCTTTGCATTTTTCTTCTTCCCACTCACAATCGCAGTAATCATACTCGCACCAGCACTATTGTTCCAACTGTTATCAACAATATCAGTTTGGGGATTGCACATAGCACAGAAAAGACACCCTATCGACCACGGATTACTATTCATTGAAGGATTGAAACAAGTAGATCCTCAACTTGCACAAGATTTCTCCAACACTATGCAAAACTCGAACATCCAACATCGTTCATGGCTACAAGCTATTCGTGACTCACTAGACGATAAGATGTACTTCTGGAGTTTGTCACTAGCATTCTCGATTCTTTCGTTTGTACCAATTTTGGGCTCAATTTTCTCAGTAATCGCTCACACATATCTTGCATCACACAAGATGGCATACAGATTGTTAGATACCTACATGACGATAGAAAATATGAACTCACATCAACAATTGCAGTTCGTCAACAAGTATTGGTCGTTACTTTTTGGATTCTGTTTCCCCTATGTATTTTTATCATCAATTCCATTCGTTGGTCCACTCATTCTCGGTTATGCAGAAGTTGCAGCTGCAAAACTTTTCTACTTTGAAATCTACAAGAAATCCAAGCAAGAATCAGAGTCAAGAATCGGAGGTAGTGCATAATAAACTCTTTTCAAAAATTAAGTTGAAGTTGACTTCCTGGCAAATAAATTTTAACAACACACGAACCACCCACATGAAACGAAAGTACGATAGCCTTGGAACGAGTAACGGTGGCGACCATTTGGATGAGGAAGCCTTTATGGCTCGCGAACGCGCTATCTTCGAATATAATATTTCAGAAATCTTGAGACTAAAACCACACGAATCGGTGTCAGCAAAAGTACACATATTTTTACGTCACTAACAGCAAGTATGTAAACAAAGGTCCCGAATTATTGCTATACTGCCCACACGACACAGCAGATAAATGTAGAGCAGCCAACAAGTCAGGTAACGTATGCGAATTGAGTCATTGGAAGGAAGTTACGTTCCAAAACACGAATCCATCAACAGGAGACTGCATCCCAAATTATTACTGCAAAAAGCGAAAAGAATGTACAAACGTCCACTACGAGTTAGAGAATCCACACGTGCTTGCCAAGTATGTTCCATTCTTTTATTATGTTAACGTTAATAGAGCGATTGAGCAACGCAAAGCTAAGAACTTGTCGGACTGTCAGTGGTTAGGTCTTAATGTTAACAACGATGCACTCAACGTATTGGGTTCTGGCTACAACGTTATCATGATTAACACACCAAACGACGAAAGCAACTCTTCTATTGAAATATTAACGAAAGTTGCAGATTTGGCCAACGAAGGTTTGTTGTTCATGTGGGCAGAAACTACCAAAAAGTTGGAATTCTGCAGAGAACAAATTCCAAAGTGGGGATACAAAATAATCGATGATATCGTTTGGGTCAAAACTACTCCATTGCAACGCATCTACCGTTCAACTACACCTACTCAAGGTCACTTCACAAGCTCCAAAGAACACTGTTTGGTCGCATACAAGGGAAGTGGAGACATTAGAACCATGCCACTAAATAGACAAATCGACTGTGACGTTATCGTATCTGAAATGAGACCACACGGACAGAAACCAGACGAGATTTACAGCATGATTGAACGATTATATCCAACTTCTCGCAAGTTAGAATTGTTTGGCTCAAAAAAGACACCTGGCTGGATCACTTGCAGTCCCAACATTGATGGCTTCCAAATTACTGACCGTGAAATGCAAAAGAGATACGAGACTCTCAAATCAAAGAATAAATCGTCATAAAGTTTGTCAACCTGAAACAATGGAGCACGTAAGACCTATTTCTATGCATACTAATATGTGTTAGTACTATCTAGGAGAGTTGATTGGTGAGGGTTCGTTTGGTAAAGTGTACAAAGGGAGACGAAAATATACAGGACAAACAGTAGCTATCAAATTCATCGCAAAGAAGGGAAAGAATGAAAAAGAACTAACAAACCTACGACGTATGCTTTTCACAAACGCTAACACAAATAGAGGAAATCAATATTCTCAAAAAACTCAATCATGAGAACATTATTCTAATGTTAGACTCGTTCGAAACAGAAACAGATTTTTGTGTCGTAATGGAGTACGCACAAGGCGAACTATTCGAGATCTTGGAAGATGATAAAAAACTACCAGAAAAAGAAGTAGCTAAAATAGCAAAGCAGCTCGTACGCGCGTTATTTTATCTACATTCCAATCGTATTATTCATCGCGATATGAAACCACAAAATATTTTAATAGGAAGTGATGGTTCGATTAAACTATGCGATTTTGGGTTTGCTAGAGTCATGTCATGCAATACAATGGTTTTAACTTCCATCAAAGGTACACCATTGTACATGGCGCCAGAACTCGTACAAGAACAACCATACAATCATACAGCTGATTTATGGTCACTAGGAGTAATTTTATATGAACTCGTCGTTGGGAAACCACCCTTTTACACGAACAATTTCTTCTCATTGATACAATTCATTGTCAAAGATCCAGTTAAGTTCCCGCCTACGATCACACAAAATTTTAAATCGTTTTTGCGTGGACTGTTGAACAAAATACCATCACAAAGGTTGGATTGGCCGCAATTGGCCGAACATCCTTTTGTTGCAGAGACAGAAGAAGAAAAGCAACAAAGACAAGAATTTTTAGCGCAGAATATTGGAAGACAACGATTGGAACGATTTGATGAGTTGGTCAATCGAACGAAACAAGCACCTACTCCATTAACTGCACGAAGACAAAAATCAGCAAAAACACCAAGACAAAACGGGTCAGGAAGATCCAACGCACCTCAAAAGAGAGTTGATACTGGCAAGCGCGTGACATTAACGGTACTAGAAACAATGTCGAAAAATGACAAAGAAATAGTTAACATTGTCAACAATCCAGGAGCGTTGGATACACTGTCGTCAACATTGAATGTAACAGCAGCAGATTACGAGAAGAGTAGTGGACCAGTCAAAAGCGCACTCAAAATTACACGCAAAGCGCTCGAGTACACTTGCCAAAATTCACAAAACGATGAATTGGCAGAAAACATTTCCGATTCAAATATTGTTCGATCACTACTTGGATTAACAAAAGAATTTTCAACATGTAAATTTGATGCTCAACCAGTGTTACTCGATTCACTACAAGCGTTAAATTTAGCGCTAAAAAGTGGTTCTGGAGATGGACCACAAGTACTAGAAGCGTTCTACCCACAAATCGAAGGTTTAATAGGGTACCGATTCGATGCCACTTGTGGCGTACAAAACAAGTCGTTGGAATGTATTACAGAATTGTTTCGACATGCTAGTAGAATTCCCTTCCAAACGGCTGGTATTTTGGACAAAGTGAAAGAAAGCTCTGCGTATCCAAACGTTTGTTTATGTTTAGATTACAAGAACAAAGCACAAAAGATCAATTTGTCAACATTGAAGCAACTATCGTTACAAGCACTAGAATCCATTTCAGAAATTGTACATCCTGTAGAAGGAGAAGTACTACCATTCCCTGCTGTCATCAGCGATGCTGTACAAAAGCTCAGTGACTCTGTAAGCGAATGTCCACAAGATGTAACAGTACGACACACTGTAGCAACGATTCTACTACAACGAACATTTGTACCCAAAGTAATCGAATACTTGTCATCAAAAGATACCAAACCAAGAATCTTTGCTCTTCGAATACTATACCAATGCAGTCGTTTCAATATCGAATTTGCGAAACGATTAGGAGAAGATAAAGAGTACTACATGCCTGTATTCAACGTTCTTCAACACAAAATTGATAATGGAGGACGTGACTTGCTATATGAACAAGAACTAGCGTTGTTACTCACGTCGAACATTTTGAAAGAAAATCCTGCTCTTGGTAAACACATGGAAAGTTCCATTGTCATGCTCATGGATAAGTTTGGTTACATGACAGATTCTAGGTACCGTGCGTTAGTGCTACATTTATTAGCCATGATTGCTCACTGTGACATGAAACTCAAGACACTCGTTACAAACCACTTTTACAATAGCGCAGGATTCCTCAAATGTTCCGATTTGATCAACAAAGACTTTTCAGAATATTCACGAGATGAAAATCAACGTGTAGAAGGAACAGGATTCGGTTTTCCAGATGTTGGATTACTAGATGGTGTCGTTATACTATTAGACGAATTAGCCGAACAATCACTATCGAAAGACTTTTCCAAATTGAACGAAACAGGTCTATGGAAAGCATTTTGCCATCGTATGCAACATTTGGATTCTTCTAGTGAGTTATCTATCGAAGGACTCAAAGCAGCGATAAGTTTTGTTTTTAAACTTGCTGTACATAGTGAACCCAATAGAAACGCAATTTTTGGTGATAAAGAACTCATGAAATCGGTAATTGGACTGATACGTGCTGATACATTGGAAAGATTATCGAATTGGCCACCTTCTAGAAGTGGTGGATCAAGTGCCGTTACAAGTATCGTAGAACGAGTCATTAGTATGTTATTTTTGACATCTACGCATCCATTACATGAATCAGTAGCTGCTCAAGTGCAAAACACGATTTACCGAGAAGATTTGACAAAACATTGTATAAGTGCTTTGGAATTTCTTCCATTGAACTATATGGAAGCGCCAATTGGATTGTTATCTCGGTTAACGCTAAGTTCTCCACATTTTGCAAGACAATACTTGAAATTTGGTGGATTAGAGCCAAAGATTGTACAAATGTTACTTCGATCGAATAATCCTGCTCCATTGATTATTGATGCGCTACTCATCATATCACAACTTGCTCGTTTGTCAAAAGAGTATTACAAAGATATCGCAAATGCGAATATTTATAATCAAATTAATGAATTGTTACGGCATCACGATGGTGGTGTACGAGCAAAGACATGTAACCTGATTGGAAACATGTGTAGACATTCTTTCTATTTTTATGAAGCGTTGCAGAGATATGAGATTCTTCCAGAACTTATAAAGAGGTGTCGCGATCCTGACCAGAATACGCGCAAGTTTGCTTGTTTTGCGATAGGAAATGCTAGCTTCCATAATGATACACTTTATGGGTCGCTAAAAGATTGTATTGCTCCTCTAATTGAACTATTAAATGATTCAGAAGAGAAGACACGAGCAAACGCTGCTGGTGCGCTAGGTAACCTAGTTAGGAAATCTGATCAACTTGTACCAGAGTTGATACGGCAAGGAGCGTTGACTGGACTTTGTAGAACACTCAAAGACGAAGGTCTTAGCGCTAGAAAGATTGCATTGTTCTCACTTGGAAATTGTTGTTCATTTAAAGAATGTCGAGATGTACTTCAAAAACAAGGATTCTTTGACTCAATAGAAGAACTAAAACGAAAGTGTCATGACGATACCGTAATTAGCAAGTACATTTCAAGAATTTACAAATGTTTCGAAGCAAGTGGTAATGTATCTATGAACGATTAAAACTTTAATGTTTGCAACATAATCCACAACCAAGTGCATATTCTTGACCATTGGGTGGATGATTTCCTCCAATTGGACACAATGATCCTCCAGGACATACCGGTAAATTCTTGCTAGTTGCCATTTGATTATGCATGGAGTGACACTTGTCACAGAAATGTGTAGTACCGAAACAAAACCAAACTGCAACACTACAACAGTATCTACACTTGAATGAAACATAGTCTGAACCATGTTTCGAGCATACTCCGTTCTTGAGTCGTAATCTCACGTTGGAGCACGCACCACATACCAAATCTTTTTTGTTGAACGCTTCACGTTCTCCTGCTTCACCACAGACACGTGCACCACCACAATACGGTTTATCACACTCGTAACAACAATAGAAATTCAAATTTTTCAATGCCCAACCAAGTTTGTCCTGATAGAACGCGCCTTGTGGGTTTTTCACTTCTTCCTCGAGGTCAATCCAATCCAAACCAATTTTACACAACTGTGCAACATCTCGTTTCAATTTTAATCCTGTCCACATGGCTTCTGTAAGTTCATCGTGTTGCATTTGTTTGTTGCATAATGGACCTATTCTATTAGCCTATTTATAGGATCTTACAGTTTAAATTGTTGAATTGAATTTTTGGGTCATCGTAACCTTGTTGAATCCATTGTTCTAGACAATTAAAGTGAAAAATGTGTCCGCAACTGTGTAATTTCAAGCATGGTTCAGTACCCAAATTCTCGTAACAAATGTTACAAGGGTCAGTACTTGTTTGTTGTTCACCAGCCGCGCATTGTGGATGAATACATTCCATACACTCTAGTTCATTCTTTATACCTAAATACGTGTGAATAGATTCTATATTTTGACTTACCCAAACAACTGTGTCCACATTTATGTGATTTTGAACAAAATGATCGATATTTTTTCCAACACTCGTCTTTGTTGCAAACATCCGTTGGGATGTTTTTTCCACGTCTCTTTTGTACGAATTCGATTTCGCAGAACCGACATTTGTTTGTAGGTGATGCTGGAGGTCTTGGGTCTATCAATTCATCTATTTCATCACGAGGAACGGTAACGGCAGCTTCGATTTTTTGTTTTTTAGTAGGAGGACTTAGCGTTGATGGTTTTTGATATTTTTGTTTGGCTTTTTTCGTTGGTTTCACACTTATTTCGTCATCATCATCAAGAAGTATTGGCGCCTCTAATGAAGACTCGCCTATAAAACAGACGTCGTCGTTTGATTCAGTGTCTGCTAGGTCATCAATTGTGATCACTTCCTTCCTGCCTCTCTTGCTACGAAGATTGTGGTTATGCATTCTGATAAATTTGGAAGGTTTACGAGTTTACAACATCAAAAATGCAATTAAACATCTTACAATGCTAGAATATAGAAGGTTTAAACCCTATCCTTCAGTAAAATAAGGCTCAGCATCTTCAAACGAAAAATATTTCGAATTTGCAAGTTAGACAACCGTAGTTGCTTTGGAGTAATACAAGAAGGCCCAATTTCGAAAGCTACGCTGTTCGGTATCCTGTTTCAATTTAGTAGAGAAGTTCATAAAAATCAACGTTTTACGCAAAATCTACAGAAACGAATAGTCTTACCAAAACACTTGAGGGCTTTTGTTCCTTAAAGAAAGTAACAAATGGGAACTGCGTGCAGTATAGAGCACACAGGAGACTCTACCGCGCTAGCAACTCCAACAGATTCAATATCCAGCTCTAACCACGACTTTTCAGCCGAACTAGCACAATTAAGACTTGCGTTAACTGAGGTTCGGTTAAAAAATAGAGAATTGGAACGTCATGTTAAATCTACTAGTGATTTACTTTGTGTAGTTCCTGCGCCAAAAGTATACCCATTCCCACTAGAAACTAGGAATAATTTTGATGAATTGATTGAGCGAGCTCAAATTGTATTCAATGTGCCAACTGCAGTTATAACGCTACTACACAAAAACCAACTTTATTTATTATCCGAGCCTGTAGAAGTGGGTTCGGAGAACATGTCATACTACACTCAAACAACGTCCAAATCAAAGACCATAGTCATCAAAGATACCGAAATGGAAGCTACTGTTCCGTTTAATCCCCTCGCCAAGAAGAGAGGCAAAACGCGTTTTTACGCAGGAACACCAATATTTTCGCATGATGGTTTGGCTATTGGTACATTTAGTTTGTTGGACACAAAACCACGAGCAGATTGGGAACACGATGATACAACGGAACTTATGGCGCTAGCTCAAAAAGCAGGTTCTTTCATATACAAAAGTGCCAATTTGGACCACATGATTCCCGATACCGCAATGTACGAAAAGAAAAAAGCAACAAAACGTGTACAATCAATCAATCCAACATAAACCATTTACTGATCATATGAAACAGTTTGAAAAACTTCTTCTGCGTTACGTACAGCCTCTTCTGGACGATCTTTGTATTTCAAAAAGTGTCCCTGTAGACGAGCAGTTGTTACGTTTTGCAATGGCACCAATCTTGCATCTGGATCTCCACTCTTGCGTAGTAATGGCTTTTGAACAGGTCCAGCTGTTTGTCTCAATGCTTCCACAAATCTTTGTGCATTCTCGCTTTGATTTGGATAAAAATTTTCAAACATTTTTTCACATTGTTCCTCGTTCGCATAGTCACTACATTATCAATAAATCAACTCTCAAACTTACATTAAATGTTGTACGTCGACGCGGCCTGGTCTTACAAGTGCTTTTGGTAATCTTTCTGGTCTATTTGTCGTCATGAATACGAGTCGACCTTCTTGTGCAATGACGCCGTCGATACAGTTCAATAACCCAGCAAGTGAGATGGAAGATGGATAGTCCAAATTATCATTATCATTGACGTCTTCTGGAATTGGCCGAAGTGTTCTTCCTGCAAGGGTAGCCTCCAACGCGTGATCAATATCTTCTAATAAAATAATACTGTTGTAGGGAGTCTACAATGTCAGTCAGTTATTCATGAATCGCTTACGGAAAGTAACAGACTACTAAGTTTGTCATCATCTAAATTCTTTGCAGTTAGATTGACCATGCATATGTTCATATCCATATCTCCTGCTAATGCTGCAACTGCTGAACTCTTTCCTGTTCCTGGAGGTCCATAGAGTAAGTATCCTCTTCTGAATGGGATTCCGCGCTCATGATACCAATTATGATTCGATAAAAACTGAATTGCATCAACTTTGATCTTTTCGAAAATATTCTCTTGCAATACAACTGTTTTTGGATCACGTTTGTTTCTGCAAATTCTTGGTTCCCAATTATCACAAAATGTGTCTGGAACATAAACGAGTGTTTTTCCATGTTTGCTCTTGACGTACAGGTCTTGGCAATGTTCGACAAATGAGCGTAAGAACGTTGGTCTGTAACCGAGTGTACTAACAGTAATTGTTTCCATTGTGCCAACTTCGTTGTTTTGTCCTGCGCCAGTGACTTGGCGAGTGTAATGAATGAGCAAGTATTTGCCTTGAAAACATACGAAATGGTTTCCTGGTGAGGGAATAAATTTAACTGGTATTTTGTGTTTGTCCTTCTCTGATGGTGCAGAGTTGAAAAAATGCGTGGAAAAGTCGAAATATGTTTTTGATGTTAACACGGAAAAATGATTTGCTCGTTTAGAGTACTCGTGTTGCGCTAACCACAACATGATCCAATGGAACGCTTCATCTTTTGATGTAATGGTTACTCTGGAAACGAATAAACGACTCAGTACAGACGAGAATTTTGCAAGTAAAAATGACGATACTCCGATACTCGTTCCGATTATTAATTCTGTTCCCACAGTATCAGCACCCTTACGAAGATGCTGTAACGGCCATGTGACCCACGATTTGAGGTTGTTCATTTGTAAAATCCAAGCAGAACTTTCATTTTCAAAAACGTCATCAACAAGACATGGACCTGTGGAGTTCGGTACTTGGAAAGCGTAAGAAACCAGTCTCAGATCCTAGGGTCAACAGTCTAAATATCAAACTAACAAAGAAGACAATACTACCGATACTACGACAAGTTCTCAGTCAACATTATCTCGAAATATTGGCTGTCGCTCCAATTATCGTACTACCGTTTTTATCACTTTCAATACAAGTTGGAATCTATCCTGAACTACGATTCTCTATCGCGATTTCGAGTATTTGGTACTTTTTACTCCTATTGACATATATCGGTCTTGGTATTCGATTTGGCCACAAAATAGTTTTCAAAAAATTACGTAGCGATAAGAAAGATATCAAAGACACAGAATGGTACCAAGAACTAGTTGCCAATGTACAATTTAACGCGAGAATACAACGCGATATCGCCGAAGTTGTTTTATCGAAAGATTTTGCTGGGTATGACCCAACAGAAACAGAATCACTAGCACAATTCAGACCAGTACAAAACAAAACAGAATGCATTTTTGCAAAGACTGCAAAATTGTGGGGAAGTCGCGATTGGAATCCAAAATGGACACTAGAAGAGAATGTACAAGCAAGTATCCCTGCATTGATACAATTTTTATACTATGGAGAGCGTGACCAACTCGATGGTTTCTTATTTGAACTTCGTGAACCTGGTTGGCTCAAAGAAGAACAAGAGCAAGAAACAACCACTTACAATAGACAAACAGAACTCGTACAGTTTGGAGAAAAAGTCAGAAGATGTCTAAAAACAATTAGCGATCATGATCCAGGTCGCGTTCACTCCATGAACAAACCATTTATAGGTCGCAAAGGTTGGTTCTTCCAATTTGCACGATTTCCAATTTTTTTAACTACTTTTGCTCCAGTGTATCCTGAATCGCATAGTAGGTACGCATTTGATGCTCCTAGAGATAGTTGTTTTGTTTTATTGCAACCAGAATATTCATTCATGTTCCATGAATTGGATCCTGATACACCTCATACAGAATGGGAAAACCCAAAGACTGTTCGTGATCGTATTCGTATTGCGTACAAGAAAGCTGGTCGTGCGTATGATATCCCACCTACTGTTAGTTACCCACCAGCTCACCATATTGTGAAACCATACCCTGTAGATACAGGAAAAGAAGAGGATGTAGTGGAGTGGTGGCTTCCTCATGATACTCAGTAAATGAATGTAGTTGTATTTGATGCAGAGCAGGAAACAAATCAAAGAGTGCAGAGGAAATCTTGATCCATTAATAAATGTGACCTTCATTTAAATTATACTTTACTCTTTTTCTACAAACGCTTCTATGTAATCATCAAGGGTATCTAAAATTCTTTGACTATTTTCTGGTCTCTTGTCTGGATTCTTATGTTGCTTCACACTTTTTATAAATCCTTCATGTAAATCTTTTGCTCTTTTCTGTGTTACGATTTTACCAACAGTGTTATTATTTGTTTGTTTCATACGAATATTCAAATATATTACATGGACATATCGACAAGTAGTTTCGTCGATTTCATAAAACATGTATCCGAACAGTACTTCCCACGGTATCGTGTCCTTAAAGTTTTCTTTCTCTGGATAGGCCGTTGTTGATTTTCCAATGAACACGTAACACTTCCTAGATGTGTCATACAAGCCAGTCATGAGCATCAGATTCCTGCGATCTTTCATAAAGAATGGCATTTTGACTGTGTAATCTAGTAGCGAGCAACTATACGGAATGCTCTCTGTTTCCGCTGAAATGAAATCGACAAAGTATCTTGTTTTCAGATTTCTATCCCATGTGTACTTGTTGCTCACATCTCCAAAGATGTTTGTAAATTGTTTGGCGCTGCACGGGACATGTCCAGTGAACTTTTGGTACGTGAACGTATCTTCTCCTTGATGAATGAGACGATTGTATGCATATCCCACTTGGTCAGATGGGTCTTGGACTGTTCCATGTAGTTGTGGACAATCTCCGCAGAGTTCCCACAAAAAGCTCACGTCATCGTGAGTAATATGCGAGGTAGAAAATGGAGAATGTTTCGTGACGAACTCAGCTTGCTCTTTTGATTCGTATCTTTCCATGTTCATTCTTAGATACTTTTTCGAACGTACAAAGCGTGGGAACAAGTCTTCCCGAAGCTCTCGCATATAAATAAAGTATTCATCACTAGATAGGTTGTTATTTTCTCTTAGTGCCGCTGCAAATTTAGCTGACCATGGTTTGGATTGAACGAACTCAATAAATCGTGGTCGTAGGGTATCACTGCGAAGCACTGTCTCGAAGTCCATGTTTTTTTTGTTTTTTGGACCGATTCGCAGCGTTCTTGAAGTGTCACTGTCGCTGGTTGCCCTGGATTCAGGCAAAATCACAAAAGGCTAACAAAAACTCTTAAAAAAGGATCAATGGACGCACATCAGCAGCAAACCTAGCCTCCTACATGAGCAAGCGTGTTACTTTGCTTTGCTCAACGTTTTGAAGTCTTTCATATCAACAGCGTAATAGTGAAAGTTGACGATTTTCATGCTCAGAAACAGACAAATATCATGAAGATAGTTTCGCTCCACTTTGTATTGTTATATGTTCTTATACTGCATAAAGTTCAGGCAAGCAAGGCTCACGTGTCGTATAACGTTACGCTCGCTTGCTGTCCAAAAATTAACTCGCTCACACAACTTTGCAAAGTTGATATGTACAGATACTTGTACTGTGAGCAACCTGCAACGTGCGATATGAATACGTTTTTATGCAGTGGTAAAATAAGTGCATAATACTAATAGATAGATAATAGTACACCAAAGTTTGGTTTCAGTCGTCCCATAACCCTTATACCAGCGTACTTATCAGCGATACATGTGAATTGGGGAATGTGTTTAGGCGTTATCGGAATAGGTTTAATTCTATGGCAGAGGAACAATCAACCCTTTCGAACGCGAAACATTTATTTTAACATTGCCGAAATCTCCTGTTTCATGATCCACGTTCGCGGAGTTATGGGTCAATCCAAACACGATCCCTGTTTCATTCTTCATACATTCACACTCGTATGTAGTACTTGTTATTACTGGATGATACTTGCACAGGTACGTGAAATTTCTTCGTTAACACGTAGCTGTATGTTTTCAAGCAAAAAATCAAGAATGAAAGAATATTAGCCAAGATGGTCAAATCTCTACCCAGGCTGAAAGAAACATCGTTGGAAGCGCTTGTTCCTACTCCTTTTCTTGACTCTCTAAGAGGTGCTGTACTATTAGTAGTTGGACTTCTATCAGTATCTGCTACTGCTCTTTTTATATTTACCGATATTCCAGTCACTGACTTTGATGGATGTCAAACACTGTATGGATACCCCAACATACCAGAGATCGGATTCGCTATTGCTGTTTTAGGAATTACCAGTTTAATCGTATATGCAGTACAGAACTCTGAAGCAGGAAACATACTACATCTCAACGTTGAAGTGTGGTTGTCACTAAGTACTGGTTTCATTATCGTAATGTTGATTCTTGTTGTGTACTATACCTATAGCTTTCTGCTAATGATAGGTGATAATGTTTTCATAGCAGATATGTTATCAGAGTACTATGTTTTCACTGCGTTTGGATTGATCTTTACTGTTGCCATGTGTATACGATGCGTATTGCCAACAGTGTATCATGAGATATATTTCAAAAAGTATAGTTTGGTAGATACTACGATACGAGAACAGTACGCTCTACTTGAAAAACAACCATTTGCTATGGAGAAGCTAACATCTCATGCTGGAACAGAGTTGGATACAGAGGCTATCTTGTTGCATGAAGCAGTGAGATCTATTATAGAGTTGAGAAAGAGTACTGAGGACACATTTCCTACTTGCGAGAAGCTAGCACAATTAGTATTTGATAACTACATCGTAGGAAAGCGTAGAACACTTGATGTTTACGGACTTCGACACATAGTGAAAGACGTAACATCACCCCTAGAATTGATAGAAAAAGAAGTCTCTGTACTAGTTCCGTTACTCGAGCAAAGCAGAGAAAAGATCATGCTACCATTGTTTGCTCGCATGACGAGGCAAACATCAACAAAAGAAATAATGTAACATCAAGTTGGATATGTTGCAAATTTACTCGTGCCGTATCTCCATGACTAGACCAATATGATCGCTAGGGTACAATATATTATCGTCATTCTCAAGTTCTATCGCCTGCGTACCAATATGCTCAATAGTAGTTGGTTTCCATCTGTATTCTACACCTTGTCTTGGTGATAATAAAATACGATCTAACCTAACTCTACTCAGCTGTTCCTTATTCTCTTGCTTACCAGCGATATGATTCTCCATCATGTTTCCGACAAACTGTGGATGGTAACTTAATGTGTATCCTTCTTCGTTTGGACGTAACATTTGCCATACATCAGTAACGACGTTTGGAATGTATGCTTGTTCGTGTTCTCCGTACATGTTAAAGTCACCAAGTATGATCACGTTCTCCAATTCTTTCCACGTGTTGAGTTTACTGTTCTTGTATGCGATAATCTTCCCTCCTTTGTCGCGAATAGCCTTCTTTGTACTTGCGTTCTTACGTTGTTCTTCTGGAAGAGTGAAACATCCATTTGTTCGTTCAATAGTACCAAATGATTGGAACAAGTCGCTCAACTGTTCTTTTCGAATGTAGTCGCACTCATCTCTTGCTCTCAAATGGACACCACAGATGGTTATTTCTGGATTCCTAAATACAGCCACTGGGAAGTTTTTGTAGTCGTTGTTAATACCTGCTCCGATCTCGTACAACTCTGCCATTGGTACTCGCGATAGAATCACGACACGGTAACTATTCTTCTCGAATGGTTTGTGAGTGCTTGAAGAACACCAATGGAACTCTTTGGTTACCCAGTCTTGCGACATTAGTAAATCCAAATACTTGCCAGTGACCTCTTCTAGAACGTAGATATCTGCGTTAAGCGATGGTAACAGTTGTTCGAGTTGATATTTGAAACGAATAGGACTTCGGTAAACGTGTTCATCATAGTCGTTCAACTCAAACAGAATGTTCAATGTGACGATTTTTAGGTTTTGTGGAACTGCACTAGTTTGAATTTCTTGTTCGTGCCAGTGTGTTTGTTCCCATGCTAATGTTTGTGTATTGTACTTGTAGTACGGACAGAATTGCATGTACACCATTGTTTTTGGTTTGATATTGTTGTGAAATAGTTTGTTTCTGTTGGAACCTATTTAACAGGTGTGGTCTTCGTTGGTATGAACTCAAATCTGGCGTTTACATTTGTAATCGCTCAACTACGCCTGCAAGGACTTTTAACACCCTTTTACTGTAAGTTTAAGAGCAGAAGCGATATACCTCATAAAAGTTCGTGTTAAACAGCTTGTTTTACATAAATTACAAATTTTTCAAAATCTAATTCGATCGTCCTCTCATAATGAAGTGGTTAATCTATTTCTCAGTCATGACATACGTACCAGTCCAATCTTCAGGTGGTGGATTACTCTTAAACTCTTTACATCTTTCAATCATCACCTGACACGCAAAATCCTCCGGATAATCCATGGCATACCTGACGTACTGATCATGTGCTTCACTAAACTCTCGTTTCAGGTACAATTCAAAAATAGAGTTATACCATAGTATTGCCTCTTCTTGTTTTCGAGTAACATGCGTATGAGCATCAATAATCTCATACACGAACACTCCTGCGATACGACCTTTAACAGCAACAAGATCAATTAATCTACACAAAATTTCATCTTTGACTGCTTCGTAACATGTTTCTGAAATCAATGTATATGTTCCATACATTTTGTTAAGTCCTTCTAAACGAGCTGCCAAATTGACACTATCTCCTAGACATGTGTAGGTCAAGCGGTAACTACTACCAGTATTTCCGACAAGTGAGTAACCTGCATGTACACCAACGCGAGTGCGTAACGGTGGTAAATTCTGTGATATGAATTGTTCATTCATTTGTGATGTTCTTTGAAAGATTTCTAAGGCAGAGTAGACACTTTGTAGAACATGATTTTCAATCTCTTTGGGAGCTCCGTAAAATGCCATAACAGCATCTCCAATGTACTATTTTGTTAATTGGTTTGTATCAAACGTACTTTATCTAGTGTACCTTGATAGTCACGTACTGCTCCAGATACATTTTCAAAATAGACAGTCATCATGTTAATAAGAGTATTTGGATCTAATCGTTCGCTTATGGCTAAAAAATTAGTGTATGTAAACGGGACTTACATGTGAATCCCTCAATATCAGTAAATAGAATGGCAATATGACGATTACTTACACCAGGTCGGAATAGTCTCGCTTGTTCCGACAATGGCATATTAATAAAATTAGACACCACTTCTGCAGGTACATACTTGATAAATCCATGAACAGCATTACTCATTTTTCTGAAATGTTTCTGTAGTATCGAAACTTCATAAAACAGTGACGCCTGTCTCAACTTTTCAACAAATGTTTGTTTCTTTGGTGCGACAATCTCTACCGATGCCGATCTTTCTCCAATATTTCTCAACGATTCCATTTCTTCTCCAAGTTTTGTTAATGGTCTTGTAATGGAAACAGAAATGAGTAACCCAACAATAATTGACAACACGATAACTACCGCGTTGATTATCAAAACAATATTTCTAAATTGTATGACAGGGCCCATATAATCATCAACTGACATGACAATCATGATCGTCCAGCGTAAGTTGAATTCATCTCGATACGTAGTTGATTTAATGATATAACTAGATTGACCAATCGAGTATTGTAACGTGTTCGGCAACGATGTCACATTGGTTCCATAACTTGATTCTATTTGTGATGCCATGTACCGTACAGCAGGAATACTACTCTGACTAAATTTGTATCTTCCAAATTGTTGGCCATCGCTACTGATATTGAACACTTTATCTTGTTTATCTGATGATGAAACCATGTATGACGTTTCCGTTTCAATAATGTAAATTCTTGAATTTGGAGAAAGTTCCAATGCACGTAAAAATCCATTAATGTGAGAAAGAATATAATCACCAGAACATAGTCCGGAAATTGTTCCATTTTTCAACGTGAGAGGAGTGAATGCGCTCATCCATACGACTGGATCTGTTTCTTTTCCAGAAGTGTAAATGTCATCGGGATAATAGTATGGACCGTACCATTGTGGTTTACCAGCTGCAACACCGTCAATGTACCATTGTTGATCAGTGATAAGTACATTTTGTGGATCTGTCAAGTTGTGTACATCAATAAGACCTGTTGTTTGATCTGGATCGACCTATAATGTGAGTTTGGAGTTCGCAATGCTTACGAGGTAGTATCTACTCTGATTTCCGTAAACCAAACTGACTGAACCTGCTAGTGTGCCTGGTGTGTATCCCAAATAGATTGCATTCTCTTGTAATGTTATCGATGTAAACTGTAGAGGAAAGTTTTTGAATAGATTGAACATTAAAGTCATTGCTGGGTATGGATTGCTCTACAATCGTTAAAATGAGAGCGACGAACGTACTTGAGGATCTATTGCACCTTGGTCAATCATAAATGCCAAGTTCGTTGACACTTTGAAACCTGCTGACATAAAATCGAGAACATATTCGTAAGTACGTGAAGCTAGCTGCACTGCGAGTAGCGTTGACTGCTCTGTTGTTGCATTTTGTTGGATGATAAGCGTTATTCCCAAAATAAATAGTATAGGTACCAATATAACGAGTAGAAATAGCACGGTAAGCGTTAATTTGATGGAGGAGACCTTTTTAAAGGCTGTGATTATTGGTGACTCTTTCTTCTCGATAGTTGCAGTTGTGGCTGTGTCATCTATAATTGTGTGACTCTAAAATGTTAAAAAGTATTGGTAATTTACCTGCAGGTCCAATTGGTACCTTTCAGGATGTACCTTGCTTTTCATTGAGACTCTACTTGACGGCATTATACTGAGCTGCTTTGAAGTTCATTAATAGCGCGAAGCAAGTCAAATACGGTTGAGTAACACTATAGTGCTACAAAACTGCTTTCCTACATGTTGGGTAGGTGCTTGTATCAGTTTTTGCATTTATTGTATCTTGGATGTCACCTTTCAGACAGTTAGAGACGAAACAACAACGTCAAGTCATCCTGCACAACAAGCTTTCAACAACTATGAAACGTGGTCTAGGAGCTAAGATAGGACAGAAAATCAAGCAACTTTCGATGAGGGCAGTTGGCTCACCACCTCCTGCACTAGAAGATGACGCACATAGAATAGCCGCGATGCGAAAAAGAGTTCAAAATATTTCTACAGAACTAGATAAACCAAAAGAAGAAACAGAACGAGTGTACAGAGACCAAGGTGGAACGCAAACCATAGTTGCACTACTAGAGAATTCAGAGATACACAACCTTTTGGTAGAGTTTGCGAAGAAAGACTACAGTGTCGAAAACATTTTGCTGTACGATGCTATACAACAATACAAAACAATGTCAGACACAACCAATGGAAGACGAGTAAAAGCGCTCGATATTGTTAAAAGATTTCTATTGGACGATTCAGAACACCTAGTTAACATTTCCGCGGATGTACGCAGAAAAGTCATTCTAATAGTAGAAAAGATGGAGGGAATGCTATTTGTCATACAACCACTGCGAGATGATTTATTTTATGAAGTGGAAACAGGAGTCATTGCGAACTTGGCCGATGTTTTGTCTAGGTTTTCGCAAACACCCGTTGCTCCATCAATGTTGAAAGATTGGGATGCTCTCAACAATCATAACGATGATTATTAAATAGTGTTTAATAAGCCAACCTTCCTCTCTTCTTTGTCCAAAGAACTTCTGATACGACTAGACCTGTAACTAAACTTACACATGCTATGACAGCATCAAAGATCAAGTTGACACTTGTATTGACATCTTTTACAAGTAGTGAACCTATTGATGCAGCACTGATATACCCAGGTACAAGTAACACGATTGCACATATCGTTACGACGTTGTTTGGTCGCTTAGACACCCAACTGTACAAATTGGCTATAAATCCAACACAAAATGCAGTCAAGATGGATCCGATTTCGACTCCAACCCAGTACCTAAAATAGATATCTCCAAAGAATGCAACAAAACATCCAATCGTTATGAAAAAGTATGCTGAGATGTACTTTGGCGCTCTGAACATGATAATGATGATCAATATGAGTACAGGTAAGCAAATCCCTTTCAACCAAACAGGAAGTATTGGTCTAACATAGTTCTCATTAAACGTATAATTCTGATGCAACTTTTCATGTTAGTGTTGTAAATCTAGTATACCTCTCGATCGAAAAAGGCGTCGACTTTGTCTGCTATAAGTAACCCAAATCCTAACTCTATAACGCGTACAAGAACAGCTACTGTACGCATTGTTCCAGACATCAAATGACCTTGATTCAACTCTGCTATCGCTATCGTTAACGATAGTCCAGGAAGTAACATGATCACTCCTGCCAAAGCAACCATCAGTACATTGATATGCACTTGAGCAGACAGTAATATAAAACGGAACAAAATTGCAGCAAAAGCACTGCATAATGAACTCAACGAGTTTCCCACTCGCTCGAGCACGGGAAACTTTTCTTTTCCTAATGCGATTAACGCGACAAAGAATCCTCCAACTAGACCAGCTACAATTTCACCCCAGGTACCGTTCATGAGTACTGGGAAAATGGCAGCGAAAGCGGCATAAATAAATAACGTAAAAACGGGATTCTAAAGGTGAGTGCTCGTTTGTAAAGCATACCTGGTACAGTGTTTCTGCAGAAACAATTTCTCTAATCTTTTTTCTAGCTTCTGAGATCTTGATAACTCGACCAGAAGAGATATGTAAAGCTAATCGATCCAATTCTGTAAATTTTGATAAATTGATTCCACCAGCATTCACACGAACAAAGAATGCATAGTTGGGTTGGTTATTCACTTCAGAAGCGATATCATCTTCCATAATGGATCCAAAGTTTAACCAAATACCTAACAGTGAGTACCAGTGCTTCTAACTAACCTGTGGGACTTGCAAAATAGTTTCCAGTGACACCATAGTAGTTACTTACTGCGATAAGATTGTGTTCTAAACGATCACTTGGAATACCATACAATGCCATTGCATATGCAAAATCGATAATGAGTAGACGTACATCTCTTTGTTGCTCGTTCGACATTTTTCTGTATGGGATTGGTGCAACGCGTGGTCGTTTCGATCGTGACCCTTGAATAGAGTGCTTCACTTTTTGTATTAAATTGAATAATTTGCCTTTTTCTGGATCCCACTGAAAATCAGCAACAGAACTAGAACGTGGTGGGCCATCCATGTTTGTTTTTTGTACAGTTGGTGTACCGGCGTATGTTGTTTCTGCTTCGTCCAGAGTTGTAACTCCAGGTAGTTCGACAAACAATTCGTCAGGATCAGTATAAACATCAGCTTTTGTTAACCATTCTTTTGATTTTTTGGTTACATATTCTTTCCATTCTCTTTTGCCTTTTCTAAACTCCTTGCCTATTATGTGAGCGAGTGCGAAGCAAAATTACGGATTAAATGATCTTGCAGTGCATACTTTTGACTTGGTAATAAAGGTCCATGTTTGTTTCCAATTTCGATAGATGCTGCTGGTGCGAGCTGTACTTGATTTAGAATAGAAAATTGCAACGATGGACTTTGAGAAACTTTCTGCACCAAAGAATCCATTGTTACTGAACGGGTGAACGGTGATGGAGAACCAATTCGCGAAAGATCAGAATGTGTAGAGTCATCATTGCGGGGAATGTGACCAGGTGCTAAATATGACACTTGCGTTGGCTCTTCAGGAGGGGCAACTGTTATAGCTACGTCTCCATCGTGTGAAGAACTTTGACTGTGCTCGTCAGCCTTCATCAAAATTCAATTTACTCCAACGTCTTTACAACTTGAACAAAACGGATGCTTCTAAGAGGTGTTGCGTTGGTTTTGATTCTTACTTGTACACTTGCCCTGCAAGTAACGAAAAATGTAAAATTCGTGACAGGGCAACAGTGGAATGCAGTCCTAGTAGAAGAGTTTGGATATGATATAGGTGGACGACTACAAGTTTCGATAACGGCACCAGAAGTAACACTCGCTATAATTTTACTAAACATGATCAGAAACTAGCTTCTACGGGGAACGTTATTTTTGCAGTGATGCCATATAATTTATATGTACAGTTAATAATTCATATTTTTAACTTTTAGTCGCTAATAGTGTCTGCAAGATGGGATACAGAACCTTTTTACGCTACTTTCCTTTGCGATCTACCTATGACAGTGGTATTTATTCACCTAATGCAAACTAAACAACTTGTAGCGGTACCCACTCATCAACCAACAAAACCTATACGGCAACTATTCGCACTTGAACTCTATACAGCGATGGGCGGTCACAGATACAAAAACCCTTCAAATAGAACCAATATTCGATGACACAACAGAAGTTCAAATCAACAAAACGTACAACGTTATTGACGCGAACCACTACGCACTCACAATTATGCGATGCGATCCTGATCAGCCAGTCAACACTGAGTATGAAGTCAAAGTTGATATATTGGCCGTCAATCCAAATAATCAACATTTGTCGACACAAAGCGTACCATTGATATTAATGTACTTTGTATTTACACTACTATACGCCGCGCTCAACGCTTATTGGTGGTTCAAAGTAATTCGGAAACGGTAAGAATACCATCAGCTCTTACATGATAGACAATTTTCAACCAGGATCCACTACATCACAATTGGAGCGTTACTGGTGCACTTTATTTCATTTTTGTTCCGATTTATCTATTTCCAATTGTTATCAGGAACAGGTTCACTACCAGAACCATTCATGTAAGATACGAAAACACAAAAACTAACCCATTAGTGTAACAGTTGACATTTTGAGTGGAATCAGCGAAGCGTTATTCTTAATGATCATGTTACTTATTTCTATGGGTTGGACGATAACCATTGACGACATGGGAGGAAGACCACGACAATTCTTCGTTTTGGCGTTTGCATTGTTTTTGATATTTAGAACATTGTACGCTTTCTGTAGACAACCAGCGTTATGTCCTGCTTACGTGCTATCGTTCCGTTTAATCAAGTTTTTGATCACATTTGCAATTATCATTGCTTTGAACCAAACTGTAGAACGGCTACGTATCCAAACAGCAGAACAACAATTCACGCAAAACCAAAGTGAAGTTTTCATCAAGTTGAAAATGCTCAAGTAAGTCGTTTTCTGTTCTCTAACATGTGTAGAACCTTTAGAACTGCCTTTTTAATTTATTTAATTGCTCCAATCACACTAGTTCTAGTAGAGTATTTGATCGTTTCGTGGATCAATTTGTGGGTTCTTTCAGCAATCAACGAACTTGTTAACTTGTACATTAATTATATTATTTGTTCGACATTTGAACCAAAAGAGTACAACATTGTAGATCAACCAGACGAAGCGATTGTTGCCAATGCTGCTGTTATGTAAAATTTATTAAACTGAGTGTTTAGAGTACATGCCGTATGAGATGGTACTTCCAACGAGTGTGAAAGCCGCGTGAATTCCAAGAATTGACCAACTGTCGTGAATGTTTAACAAGTGTTTCACAACTCTGTGGATTATTAGTAAACACGAATAATTAGACATACTCTGTTAGCAATGGGAACGCTAAGAACAACATCATTTGGTATCTGATTGTGGTCTTGGTTCGTTCGTCAATAGTCTTTCTTGTGTACAAGTACACTAACGCAACGAAAGCGATATAGTATAAAATACTGATATTTGAAAGAATAGCCATTTGAATGTAACGCCACTCGAATTCTAGTCCTCTGGCACCCATCCATAGTGGAGCCATTCTCGACAATAAGTTTTCACCGAGAGACCAACCAAGTCCAACACCCAATATTTTAACATCTCTGTCGCCAACTGATTTTGATAGCACAAACCATATGCCGAAGATGTCCAAACTGGCAATAATCGTTTTTGTTAGTTCCGGTATAAGATCGATATGTGTATATAACGCTGTTGCTGTTGCGGTGTTCGCTTCTGGTGGTAAAAAGGTTGCCATTAACAATAACTAGGTTGTGTTAAAAATATTTGTGTATTCGTACGCGAGCGAAGAGTGTTAATGCATAACAGATGAAACCATACAAAAGGTTCGTGTAACCGCCTTCCGACACCTTTGTGGATTTATAGATTACCCACGTTGGTGCATAGGCCAACGTCGCGCATGTGACGAAGTGCAGGAAGGTCATGTTTAATCACTTGTAACGCAATCCAATTTAACATCAATCCTCTAAACCAAAAAAAAGAGATCGAAGGGGATCGAACTGGGAACTTTTCGATTCCAAGCATGCCACGGGACACAGGGCGGAGTAATCGACGCCCTAAGGAACAACGGCTTGCTGACAATCTTACTTTCAAATCCAACTGACAATAACACTGTCTTTATTACTAGCTGTTGTACGGCAAGCATAATGCAACATGTAGGTTGCCAAACAACAACGGTAAAAATTCAGCAATAGATTGGGTACATAATCCTAATAATAAAATGTGGAACAAAAGGTACTTGAGAGGAACCGAACTGGTAACGTTTGATTCTACGCATGCCACGGGACACAGAGCGGAGCAATCGACACCCTAAGGAACAACGGCTTGCTATTGATATTGGTGTAAGACGATACCAGATTGATCGTATCATTTGAACTGGTATTCACTCTGTAGCTATATTAAGCTGTTCATTTGTCTGTGTAGCATGTCAAATCATCATTCTGTACCTTCTAGACACAATTATTTTCCTACGTTTTAGCGAGGTATTTAACTTGGCGAGTAGCCATACATCGAACAGTAAATACCTCACTCGACGACAATAGTTACGTTCTGCATCTACTCTGTTCTGGAATTGAACGAATCCAAAAGGTTAATAGTGTTTCTTTGTAGTGGCAACAGGTCCATGTTTTTTAACACAACCACAAAGATTGTTCTCACTTGGCTCATCATTCTGCACGTTGGCGTCGTACGTACCGTATTGCTTCCTATTCTCTTGTAATTTCTTTGAGAATTTACCAGTCAGTGTTTGTACTTTCTTCGTTCGTCACGAAGGTCTTTTCTACGGTGGCCAACAGCAAGAGGATACGCAGAAATGGCCATTGCTTCGTTTTATAGTATTTGTTCTGGTTGATTGTTCTCATCTGTATAAAACACGCCAAGATCGCAGCTACTGTAGAAGTCGTTAGTGGTTGTTCATCACTTATAAAAAAATGTGACGGATTTTGATGGTGAAATGTTTGACAGCAGACACTTTAGAAACAAGACCTACGTATGCAAACCGTATTTAATTGCGTAGGGTATCTAGATACCCTACATGTAGACCGGTTGTCGTTAGCGTGGGCCCAAAACTAGTTCTTCATGAAATTTATTGAACCCAAATATGCAAGAAACGCCTTCACACCACCATGTAGGTTTACACCAGACACAAGACTGACTTCGTAGATTAGGATGGAAGACGACGCATATAATATCAATGAGCTTCTAGTGGAGCACAGAGATGAAATTTGGAGGGAGATAGCCCTCTATGAATCAAAAATCACGTTGGACCAGCACCAGGACCAGGATGAAATGGTATTTCAATTTTAATGGTTCGCTAACCTATAGAAAGACACAACAGAACCTTCGTTTACGCCTCTGACTGATCTAAACTTCAAAAAATTAGCAGAGAAACTTCACAGCATAACCAACACAAAATACCGAATAGTCACTGGAACGCTTTGTGCCTGTAGTAATATTGGATGCGCTATTTGCTGTATTGAAACGTCGCCGCATATCGAAGGCCGATTCTACATAGAACCACTACCAATAGGTTACGAAGAAGAGGAAGAAAAAGATCGCGACTATACACGTTATGTTTTTATTACAATTGACAAAAACCGCGCCATCCCTATACGGAAAGAATTGATAGAGCTTAATAGTTCGTTGTCTCCGCATCTATGGTTGGATATATCAAACATCAACGTTGGCAGCAAAACAATAATCACAAGTTTGCAGATTTTAACTATTCTGGACTATATACGTGGAAAGAAGATTCCAATAGAAACCAGAAACGAGTTGATATCGTACATATTTCTTAGCGTCCAACTGCAAATGGCAGTGTTGAGAGAAAAGCTACTGTACGTACTAAAATTGATACATCCACCAACGTACAGACAAGTCAAAGTATATGTCACCATGTCGCCTCAAGTCGAACGAGATGAGATCTCCAAGCTCTTTCCCGAGAATGTTCCCATCAGGAATAGTTTTCACATCATTGTCATCCAAGATCCACAAGCGCAACATGCCTTCGACAACTCGTACTGTATACCAAAACTGAAGCTGAATGAGGAGGTATTGGAAATTGTTAAACAAGATTTTGAGTTATTCGTGACAAACAAGTATCCGTATCTGCTTAGAGCGTTAGGATACCCACCAGAAATGAGTGGTAATTGGAATACAAATCAAATCAAACAGTTTCAACTCCTACTGTACCGTTGTCAGTATCAGAGAGCAATATACGGTAAGCATGGCACACAGTTCCTACAACTCAAGCATGCTGTAACGTACTTGACTGGTGGGTCAGACTGTGACTTATTGGAGAAAATTGGTGATGGAATACTTGGTATCGCCTTACATACAGTAACCAACAAGCACCAGCACGGAAAGGTGCTGGGAATCATTCAAGGAAACACAGCAAACGATCGCACAAGTGACCTTGCAACCAACAAGATACTACGAATAATTGGACAGATAGGAGGTGTTAACTTGTTCATTTACAGCAATACTACTGTTTCAGGAAAGACTTTGTCTGATTTTATGGAAGCTACGATTGGAGCTCATTTCAAAGTCTTTGGATTCGATTCTACCGTGCAGTATGTTGTTAACTTGTACAAGTTGACTGCTCATGAGTTATCTAAACAAATGTACATAGGTAGTGATCTCACCAAGTACACTGCAACGTCGGAAAAGTTTATTTCGTGTTTGTATGGTTTTGAGGGAACTAAAACATATGACATACCTCGTGTGGAACCATCTATCGATCGATCTCTCCAAAATTTTGTTGAAGAAGACTACATAGACATACTGGACTTGTTCATGGTTCCAAAATATGTTCTTGCGTCTGAACAAGAAGAAACAAGACTGCAAGAACTGCTCTTTGTAGCCTTTCACCATGACACGTACCTTAAAGAACTCAAAGTTCCATTTATGCAAAGATTTGGTACCACTGCCAAGAATCTAACCACATATGGGAACAAATTAATACCTTTTGTGTTGGCGAACCGAGCGTACTCACAACATCCACAAAGTGTTATTGATATTATCACAAAAGTTGAAAAACTAGTCGATAAGACAACACTGGAACAAGTGTGTAAATCCGTAAAGATTGATATGTACCTCAAGTACCGCATGGCAAAGCTAGAGCCAAAATATCGTGTACACGCGTTTGAGGCTGTGATTGGTGCCATGTTTGAAGCTCTTGATTTTGAACGAACTTCAGCAATCATTTTGAATCTGTATGCAAAACTAATGGACAACAAATGACGCACATGTTTGAAGAAAGTTTATTAGATCATTTTTTGACGACGCTTGAGGCCATTGGTCTGTCACCACAAGTAAACTCAACATCTTCTCTACCAGAAAATGCGTTTCTGCTTGCGTGAGAAAGATTTTGTGGTGTTGTCTTCGCTGTTATGTATTCGTTGCACAAAGTTTCTGCATCCTCTGTTAAGTCCATCATTTGCATCATACTGTCAAAAGCACGTTTGTCTATCTCCTGCAATACGTTCTTCAAGTACTTCTCCAACGAAGCTACTTGTAGAACTCTAGATAAGCAAAGTAGTCGGACCAAATCCTGCACTTTCGAAATCGATACGACTTCCCCATTAACATACTTGAGAATGATTCTAACCAAATTGGCGTCATGTCTGTCATCGTTCCATACATCTATGCTTGCTGCTGAACGCAACGTTAACAAGTTTGCGTCTGTCTCGTAACCTCTTATCTCTAATGTTCTCAATCTATCGTTTTCGTTTGAAATTTTCTGCCATTTAGGAACGATTCTAAATCCCAGTGTCTCTGAGGAAAAGTTTTCAACATATTGTGATCTCTTCTTTCTTGGATGGTGTCCTCTTCTTTTCTGTCTGCTGTGAGTTGTCGAGTCCAAACTATCGTCATCTGATTCGTCTGAAGAGGATAGTATTACGTCGATCTTTCTTTTTAAGTCACTAGTCTTCATATCATATGCGTTACTGTTTCGATCATCGACCATGCTCTTGTATGTATCCTAGTTGATTGTTTTTAATAGAATTGTTATTGTACACTTGTCCGAGATCTTGGTATCGATGAGACAGCTCAAAATCTGTTCAAATATGGTTATCAATGTCAGTAGATCGAGAATGATACATAAACAAGCCAGCCGTTGTTCCTTAGGGCATCGATGACTTCTATGTCCCGTGGCAGATTGTATGAAACGTTACCAAGTTTGATTCCTCTCAATTATTCTAGACTACCTCGTTGATGAAATTGTAGTTACTAACAATACTTGTTGTGACCTATAGCTTTTCAGTACAGTAGTGCGTAATAAAGATAGTGTAAATTTGATTTGTTATTGTCAGTTAGATTTCAAAGTTTGATAGTCAGCAAGCCGTTGTTCCTTAGGGCGTCGACTACTCCGCCCTGTGTCCCGTGGCATGCTTGGAATCATAACGTTCCCAGTTCGATTCCCTTAAATCCCTTTTTTTGTTTAGAAGCAGCTTTTTATTGCCACTCGTACACCCATGTGTAAGACGTAACATTACTTGGTTGTGGGTTTCCAGCTGGTGGTCCATCATCCTTAACGCATTTCAAACCAGTTGCTGGATCGTTAGTGTCGCCGTTACGCCATACAAGTCTCATTCCTCCCTTGTTGAAAATCACTGGATCATCTTGATGCACTTTGTATGAAGCAAATGTACTATTTGCCAAGTAGGTCAGACCAGCCTCTGGAAAATGGAATCTTCCGCCATCATAGTAGAATGCGCTTTGGAAATAATCTTCAGTTCCAGATGACAATAATGTCTTGGTCTTTCCATTGTCTGTGAACATTCTTACGCAAGCTTCTAAATAATTCAAATTGGCACTTTCGACTGCGAGTGTAACTTGGAACAACGCGCCACTGTTTGGTGAGTTTGCGAGATCGATCCATTCCAATGGTTTGAGTTGTTTGTTGACATTCTTGTGCAATTTGAGACGCGCGTTCTTTGGTAGTTGAAGCAAATCTTTACCAATAGTAACTTGTGAAGTACCCTCCAAAGCTCTTAGAATAGTCCACTAGTAGGTGAGCTAATGGTTTGTGATTGACTTACATAGACTGGATCGCCTCCGAACGTATCGGGAAGTTGTGCTGTGACACGAACGTTTTTGTTAAAGGGGATACGGTATGTGTTATAAACTGGTAAATGTTGAGAACTAGTATAATTCATAACGTACCTGCGCCTTGATTTGCACCTTTACCAAAGAGAGAATGACCCCATGTGGGACCGTCTCTAGATCCAAATCCAATACCGTGTAGCAAAAAGTACGTACCTTCAATTGATGGAGTAGTCTCACCATCAATGTAGTATCTGAATACTGTGTTTTCCTAGTCGATATTAAACCATCTTAAATATTAAACATACGATGTTGCTATAACCAGCAGTGTACCAGAAGTATGTCATCATGCATTCTTGCGAGGCACAGGTTTGAGAGTAAATAACTTGCTCTTCACCCTTCTTTAAATGGCCTTGGCTAGATTTTGTTACATTTTGGTGTAAACTACGTACCTAATCATACCACCTACAGTTCTTACCGTGGTGGCATCTAGTGTCAAACAGAACGCAAGCAAAGCAGCAAAAGTGACAAGTAGGAATGCTTGCATTGTAATTTTTAGATCACAAATCAAAATAATAAAAAGTGATTGGATAATGTCACCATAACTTTCATCAGTACTTAAACTTAAGTGATAGATTGCAAAGAATGATATTGCTATCTTACTGCGCGCATGAGCTTATCAAACGTTTAATGTCAATCACGAACATCTCGACATTTGACACCAGCTTGGTTGACAAGAAATTCGACAAACAGGCCCAAAAAAAAGCAAAACTAAAACGATGAAAGCTGTACTTGTTATTGCTATTTTATGTTTATTTGCTATCACCTTTGCACAAACACAAAAGCTCAGAAGACCTACATGTGGTGGTGAAGGCCAACGCAAATGCCCACCATGGCGCTCAAACAGTACTGGATTCCTCGATTTCTACCGCAGACAAACCCTCCCAAATCGCAAATCAGCTGGAGACAAGCCAACACTCAAAATCAAACCAGTGATTAGAGCATCAGGCAAACCATCAAAATACTCTGGATGGCTAGACTTCTACAACAGACAAAGAACAGGAAGACCAACACGTAAAGGATCCAAACAAGGAAGCAGACGTGGCTCGCGTAAGGAAAGCAGAAGAGGTTCTCACAGAGGTTCAAGACGCGGTAGCAGACGTGCCGCAAGAAAGAACTAAAGAGTACTACCATAAACTTTCTAGATATTTTTCCATTTTGTATTCCAATTAACATTTTGTAAGCGGTCAACAACGGAACGAAAATAGAACTAGAAAAAAACATGTCACAAACACCGGCCAAAGCGAATAAAGCCGAGCCGAATAACAACGATGGAAGTTTAACTCCAAACGAAGCTTTAAACAACTTTCAATTTCTGCAAATAACAATGGAACCCAACTTTTCAACAAATATTTCGGCTACACAAACAACAACTGATAATAGAACTCTTGAGAGCGAGAAACTTGTACATTTCGCACAAAAACAAACAACAACTACTATAAATATAACTGGACAAACGATAAAAAATCCGCATGTTCCGCAACAAACTATACATACACAAACAATACCGAACACAGAAATTATAGATGAAGACACAATGAACTGTGAAGATGACGAAAACTTTGAATACAATGATGAGCTCAATTTTTTGATAGACCGTTTTGACCTAAAAGAAAAGAAACCAAACTTCATGCCGTATATTTATTAGAGCAATTGTACTAGTAAAAATGTGTACATATACTCTATGTTCCATATTGTAGAACATGATCGAGATTCTTACGTGTGCTGTCACAAGCCATTTGCGTTACCTGTTAGCGTTACATTGAAGTCTGTTGCTGCCTACAAACATTCAATATTGTCAAAAAATATTATAATTGTTGTTGTTGCCGTATGAAAAATAACTCGCGATACTTCCAAGTAGATTCTTGCACCATGTTAACACCATTTCCGAAAGCAAACAGTTTTCTTCAGTTGACCCCTCAACAAAACACAACAATGTCAAAGAGGACCAACAGCGACCTCACGTTCGACAGCGAAGAGGATAGTGACTTGGACGAAGCATTGTTGAGCGGTCTACAAGCGAAAAAGAAGAGAAAAGTAGACGAGGACGACGATGATGACCAGTACGTTGCACGCGAAGAAGATTTTGACGATCCATACGACGATAAATTCTACGGAGACGACGCGGATCGCGAATAGTAAGTTGTATAAATTATTGCGTAACTCTACAAAGTTTGGACTCTTTGGAAGAAGTAGAAAGGGAACAAATTCTATATGATCGTTTCGAACAAAGAAATAAATTGAAAATACAACGCGAACGTTTGAAAATCGAGGGTAAACTAAAACCACGTGCGAATAGTGGCCAACGTGGACAAGCAAAACGCAAAGGTACAGAACAAACACGATCAACTGCAGAAAAGAAGCAACAATCGTTGTCCGATATTCGTGCTAGACGCCAAGCAAACAAAGACAAAGGTGGCGCTAAACCACCACCAAGAAGCGAGATTCCGGATATCGACGTTGATAGAAATAGAAGTAAACCAAAAGCAACACAAAAATCGAGTGAATCTTCCGCACGTGCGACCGTGAATATTCAACTGCACCAATTGCAACACATTGTCATCAAACGTTCCAATCTCGAAGCATGGTTCAGAGAAGCCTATTTTGAAAACTTGGTGACTGGATGCTTTGCTCGTGTACTAGTTGGACAAGATCGCGGAAACAAAGTATATCGTCTGGCGCAAGTTAAAGGTATTTCCATTTTCAAAACCACTAACAATACTAGGCGTAGGAAAAGCAAAAACATCGTACACATTCTGCAACCAAACAACTAGTAAGAATCTCATCCTACAAATCGGAAGTTCATCCAAACCTTTTAGAATGGAACTCATATCAAATAACGCAGAAATCTCACCACAAGAGTTTTCGCAATGGTCCAATGAAGCTTCCAAGGCCAACGATGAATCATTGATACCAACTGAACAATTTATTCGTGCCAAAACGGAAGCCATTGCCAACATTCACGACTTTGTTTATGACGACAAAGCTATTGATCAAAAGTTGGCACAAAACGCACAACAAAATAAGAGTTTGGCTGGTTTGTCAAAGAACTTAGTACTCTTGCAAGCCAAGTATCGTACTGCACAAGACAATGGAGAGACAGAATTGGCAGAACAATTGGCAGAAGAGCTTGAACAAGCAAAACAAGCAGAAATGGGCTTGAGAAAGAAACTCGCATCTTCATCCAAGATTGATGTTAACGCCATTAACAGAAAGAACAGAAACGTCAATGTAGAAGTGACTAAACAGAAGGAAAAGAAGGGCGACAAGAAAGAAGCTGTAGAACTCGATCCATTCGCAAGAAGAGCACAAACTCATACTTCGTTCTTCCAATTCTCACCAGATGCAAGTCCATTGCCATCACCAAAAGGTGAGAACAACATGCCAAGCAATTCCCCATTCGATCTACCATCTCCAGGTGGATTGTTATCACCAGGTGGAAAATCTTTTGGCAACGCACTGGTTGACGCTCACAACTTTGCTGCTGCAGAAATGAACATTGACTTGAGTGTATTACCACCTCCACTTCCACCACTCCCAGAGACGAACAAGCCAGAGAAGCAAACCCTCAAAGATAACAAGAAGACAGTCAGTTTGTCAGACTACTTACGAAGAATTGGAAAACAATAAACAAGTAAATTTTTATAAAACGCTGCTATTGGTTTGTAGTCATACAAACGATGCAGTTGTTAACTCCGTTCCTTGCGTCAAGTTGGCTAATACGCTTTAGCGCCCAAACAAGTTTGTAAAACTTCTTTGATTGTCACTTGAAGAAGAAGAATGCCTCCAGCGCAGCCCCAAGAGGGAGCTCAGATAGAGGCTAGGCAAAATTGGATCGAGACTCACATTCGCTCCTCATTCAGAATTCAGGAGAAAGACTTGAAAAAGCTTTCAGATTCTGATGAATACAGAAACTGTTTGAAACAATTCATGGAGCAACCCGATCAGCGTACAATGTTCGTTTACTACACGCCCCAAAATCAACTAATATGTGGAGTCACACCACCTCCTGTTATTTCAAAGAAAGCCATGTACTTTCTGAAGAACAAGAAAACAAAAATAACCCAAGAGAACATGATTCAAACGATAATGTTTGGTGACATTGCGAATCAACCATTAGAGTCGCTAAACTCACTCGCGAATGACTTATTCTTGCCCATGTTGAATCAAAACTCGGAAAAAGGAGATAAAGAAATAGTGTCACAATTCGACAAGTTTTTGCAGAATATTTATGTAACCATTGGCCAAACAGTATGTTTGATATTTCATGATTAACTTTTTTCAAGGAAGGAAAAACTCTTTTACCACTACCAGCCGAGAGTAACAGAAGTGTAACTGAAAATGGAAATGGAGAAGCAAATGAAAAGGAGGAGAAAGAAATAGTGCACGCGCTAGAAACAGCAGTTGTCACGTGGACAAATCAAATCAAAGAAGTGTTAAAGAATGGTCCAGATAAATTAACAAAAGAGGGCACCTATCCAGGACCACTCGCTGAAATCGATTTCTGGGAATCAAAATACACCAACTTGCTTTCCATATCGAATCAATTGAATAGTGATGCTGTGAAACGTGTCATTGAAGTTTTAGAGAATTCAAAGAGCACGTACATTACCTCATTCATTAAAATGATTGAAGAAGTCACGCAAGCAACAGAAGAAGCGAAGAGTAATAATGCTGCGTTGAAACCATTATCACAATATTTCCGTGCCATCAAGTTCGATAGTCCAGAGCGTGCAGAGTTCTTGGCACTTCCAGACATCTTCAAAAAGATTTACATTCTCATCTATGTCATGTGGATCAAGTCGCCGTACTACAATACACCAGAAAGATTACTTGTTCTCATTCGTGAGATATGTAACGACTTGATAGAACATACAGCAGGATATATTGGCGGGAAAGAAATTTTCAATCTTGAACCAGTTGAAGCCATTGATATTTTGGAAAACGCATTGAGTATTTGCGGAATTTTCAAAAAGTACTATTTCGTGTTCAAGCAACGTGTTACAGATGAAAAACACAAGAATCAATGGAGAATCCAACCAAACGCATTATTCCACCGATTGGACATCTTTTTAGAAAGAACTCGCGATATTCTAGAACTAGTTCAACTCAACGTCATGTTCCACAAATTATTGAGTATTCAAATCGGAGGAACAAAAGGTAGCAACTTGACTGTTGAAGTTCAAGACATCAACAAGGCGTTTGTAGCAGAGTTCCAAAAGTTTAAAGAAATCGAGTACGATGTTCTCAATGTAGATGACAAACGATTCGATGAAACATTTTACGAGTTCAAACTACTCGTCAAAGAGTTGGAAAGAAAAATCGCTTCCATTTTGATCAAAGCGTTCGATGATTGCAGTACCATTGAATCATCGTTTAAAGTGATTGAAAGTTTCCAACCATTGTTAACACGAGAAGCCATTCAACAAGAAGTAGAAAAGAAACAATCTGATTTGATCGTCTCGTACAAGGCAGATTTGAAAAAAGTTCAAGGAGAGTTTAACTCGATGAAGAATGAACCACCAACAGGTTCGAACTTACCACCAACTGCTGGTGCTTTACTTTGGGCAAAAGGTCTTATTGATCGTATATCCGCGCCTATTGACAAATTCCAAGAACTCAATCCAAAATTGTTAGAATCACCAGAGGGAGCAGAAGCACTAAAGAACTTTAACAATCTAGTGTTGAACATTCGAGAATATCAAAAGCAACAGTATCAAAGCTGGGCAGTGAACGTAGGAAGTGTTTCTGAAGAGAAGTTACACCAATTCTTACTCAAAAGAAAAGAACATAACCAATTATTGGTTGTCAACTTTGATCCTGCTTTGGTTCGATTACTACGAGAGGTCAACTATGTTGAAAAACTCAATGAGAACAATGGCGAAGAGTCATCACGACTAGGAATACCACAAGAAGCTTTGGATATTTTCTCCAAAGCAGAAATGTACAGAACACAAACTGGTGGTTTGGAAATCATTGTGAATACATATAACAAGATCATCGAAGGACTATTACCAGTAGAAAAGCCACTGCTACAAAAGAAACTCGATGCAATTGATCAACTCCTCGAAAAAGGTATCAAAGAGTTAAATTGGAGATCCGAGGGAGTAGATGATTTTATAAATAGTGCCATGGCGCTAGTTAGTGAATCAAGTGTCACGTTGGAGACATTACATAAGAACGTTGAAAGTATTGAAAGTATTTTGAAGAAATGGGAACGTAACCCATTATTCGAAAGAAAAGAGCAACGTACATTGACTTTAAAAGAGTTTGATGGTCGATACCGTGAATTAAAGAACTTGTGTGAAAACATGATCCGAAAGGGAAGTGAGACCATTCATAAAAAGATGGTAGAAAGTTTCCAATCGTTACACAACGAAGTCGAAAAGTCATCAGAAGCATGGCAAAACTATGTCGGACATGTACAAGCGATTGTTCAAGATGGTATTGCTCGTTGCATCGCGCTTTCCATTCAAGCATGTAAGTTTTTATTTCAAATAGTATTGACAAAATAGTGCGTGACCAACTCGATGCAAACTTTTTACATAAGAATGAACTTAATCCACTACTCGAAGTTAGTTTGAAACTAGAACCTGTTGGAGAAACTAAATTTGAGGCTGCGTTCAGTCCAAAAATCGAAACAGGAAAGAACGCCAACACTGCAGCAAGCTCTTCGTCACTTGTTGCCATTGTCAATAATTGGATAGACGATTTTTACTCGATTGCAACTTTCATGCCTAGACTAGATGGAGAACAAGGTTCATACATTGATGACATGAAACAACGAAAAGAAATCAAAGATTTGGTCAAATCTGTGAACGATCTTATGGTTAGTGGCTCTGACGTTTGCGTGCAATACCGAAACCAATTTGTTAGTTTCGCGTACTTGTGGGACAAAGACAGACAAAAGACGTTCGAAGAGTTTTTGGGTGGAAGCACAAGTAATCCAAGCGTTATCATAGCTACTCCATTATCTGCGTTTGATGAGCAAATAGAGTACTACAAGAAAGTCGCCGTTCAAATTAATGAGTTACCAAATAGCGAAACTGTAGGTTGGCTCAAGGTTGACTCTCGCCCAATCAAGAATGAATTAATTCGATTATGTGAGGCATGGAAGTCAATGTACTCGAACTATCTAACATCACAAGTCACTTCCACATTGACTGACATGTTTGGATTTATGGACTCTGTAGAGCACGGTATCGCAAAGAAGGTCGAACCTGGTGATGTTGATAGCTTGAAAGAAGTGTTAGGTTACATCAAGGACATGCGTTTGAGACACGAAACAACTGTTGGTGCAACTACTCAAGCAAGTGGTGAAGGTGTACCCGTAGCCAAGGATCCAAAGAAACGAAACAAGTTTGAGCAAATGCAAGATATTGTTCAATTGTTAGCCAAACATGATGTACAGCTTCCTGACCAATTCCAAAAGAATTTGGATCATGGACCAGAGATGTGGAACTCGTTATATGCAAAGACACTAACTAAACGTGAGGAGTTGAGTCCATTGCAAGATGCAGAAGCAAAGAAGATGAAGAATCAACTACTAAGCTTCTCGGAGCGTGTACAAGAGTTCCAACGTAACTTTAACGATATGGCAGCGTTCCAATGGAAATCTGGAGTAAAAGCTGCCTATGCCGCACTCGACAAGTGGCAACAGTTACTTGTTGATATGGAAAAGGAGGCAACAAACTACCGCCTTTTGCAACAGTTGTTTGAATTAGCTCCTATGGACTTCAAACAACTAAAAACATGTAGAGAGGAGATCGTCATGCTCAAAACCATGTGGGATATGTCTTCTCACGTACTCGCATTGTTCCAAGATTGGATGAAAACATCATTCAAGCGTGTGGACGTCGATACTCTCGTAGAAGAAACCAAACAATTGAAAAAGATTATTTCGGCATTTAATGCAAACATGAAGTCATGGGACAGTTATTCTGGTCTATTTAACACTGTCAACAACATGTTAACATCATTGCCTCTTGTCCAAGATTTGAGATCGCCCGCTATGCGAACTCGTCATTGGGACCAATTATTAGTGGAAACTCACAAAAAGGGAACAGCCGATCCAGAAGATGATGCGTTCTCTTTGGAACAATTATTGGCGTTAGGTCTACACAATTACGTCGATGTAGTTCGTGGTATTGTAGATAAAGCCAGTAAAGAGTTGGGTATCGAGAGTATTTTATCAAAGATCGAAACAACTTGGGAGGGATTAAACTTCCGATTCAAAGAACACGAAGAACTCAAATGTGTTATCATGGACACTGTAGAAGACATTATTGAAGTATTGGAAGACAATTTGGTCAAGTTACAGAACATGTCCTCAATGAGATACATTGAATTCTTCATTGAACGTTTGACCAAGTGGCAAACTACTTTGGCAACAGTAGAAAGTGTAACGTCACTTTGGGTTGAAGTACAAAAGACATGGGCCAACTTATATCCCATCTTTGTACTTTCTGAAGATATTAGAACTCAATTGCCTGAAGATTCTCGCCGTTTCGAAGGTGCTGATAAACGATGGCGAGCAATGATGAATGTTGCTAAAGATGTGACCAAAGTCACAAGAGCATGTACAGAAGATGTTATCAAACAACGATTAGACTCTAGTGACGGAATGTACGAAATGTTAACTTCCATGATGGAAGATTTGGAAAAGTGTCAAAAATCTTTGGCTGATTATTTGGAAACCAAACGTCGTGCGTTCCCACGTTTCTATTTTGTCGCACCCAAAGATTTGGTTGATATTTTGAGTAAGGGTAGTTTCCCAAAGCAAGTCATGAATCACATGTCAAAACTTGTAGAAGCCATCAACACACTAGAATTCGAAGAAGATAGTAACGTTGCTTTGAAGATGATTTCGCAGGAAGAAGAAGTTGTCGAGTTCACCACTCCATACGAATGCAAAGGTGCTGTAGAGAATTGGTTAAACGGCGTACTCGATACTATTCGTAATACTCTACAAACAATTCTAGTTGATGCACACACTGGATATGTAGAGCAAAGTCGTGATCAATGGCTGTTTTTGTTCCCTGCTCAAATTGTAATTTCTGCATCAAGAGTATGGTTCACAGCCGAAGTTAACGCAGCTTTCGAACGTCAAGAAGAGGGTAACAAGAATGCTCTAAAAGATTACTTGAAAGTTTGTGTGGATCAACTTGCCAAGTTAACGCTGTTGGTACAAGGAAAACTCACTTCTGGTGACCGTAAGAAGATTATTACTCTCATCACTGTTGATGTACACAATCGTGATATTGTCGCCAAATTAATTGACGAGAAAGCAGAAAATGCTGCCGTTTTCACATGGCAATCACAACTTCGTTACATGTTGGATGAAACCAAAGGTTGTACGATTCTGATTGCCGACGCCGAGTTTACATACAACTACGAGTACGTCGGCAATTGTGGTTGTTTGGTTATTACACCACTTACCGATCGTTGTTACATCACCCTCACTCAATCACTACGATTAAACATGGGAGGTGCTCCTGCAGGACCAGCCGGTACTGGTAAAACTGAAACAACAAAGGATCTTGGAAGAGCGTTAGGTACAGCCGTATACGTGTTCAACTGTACCGAACAAATGGACTATATGTCTTTGGGAAACATTTTCAAAGGTTTAGCCATGACTGGTGCATGGGGTTGCTTTGATGAGTTCAATCGTATCAGAATTGGTGTATTGTCTGTCGTCGCTACTCAATTCAAATCAATTATCGATGCGATCAAAGCAAAGAAAGATGAGTTTGAATTCCAACATGAAAACATTACATTGAAGAGAACTTGTGGTGTTTTCATTACTATGAATCCTGGTTACAAGGGTCGTACTGAACTTCCAGAAAATTTGAAAGCGTTGTTCCGTCCTTGTGCCATGATTGTTCCCGATTTGATGAACATTTGTGAAATCATGTTGGCAGCAGAAGGTTTCATAGAAGCTAAAGGTTTAGCGAAAAAGTTCGTTACATTGTACCAACTCAATCGTGAACTTTTGTCCAAACAAGATCATTACGATTGGGGTTTGAGAGCAATCAAATCTGTATTGGTGATTGCCGGAAGTTTGAAACGTGCTGAACCAGAAGTTAGTGAAGAAAAGATTTTGATGAGAGCTTTGCGTGATACTAACTTGGCAAAACTAAGCAGAGATGATGTTGAAATTTTCAAACGTTTGATTTCTGATCTTTTCCCCAAGATTGAAATTTTGGCCAAGAAAGATCCAGAATTAGAAAAATGTTTGAAACAAGCAACTCACGAGTTACATTTACAAACAGGAGAGAATGATATCTTTATTGACAAAGTCGTTCAATTCAAAGAGTTACTCGATGTACGTCACTCTGTGTTCGTACTTGGACCAGCAGGTTCTGGAAAATCGTGCGTGTGGAAAGTACTCTCTGGTGCGTTCCAACTAATGGATAAAAAGACACAATACCAGGTGATGGATCCAAAAGCAGTAACTAGTTTCGAATTGTATGGTTACATGCATCCTGTTACTCGTGACTGGAAAGATGGCTTGCTATCCAACTTTATGCGTGAGTTCTCCAAGTCTGCACACAAGAATCCAAAATGGTTGATATTGGATGGAGATATCGATGCTGAATGGATCGAGTCCATGAACACTGTTATGGACGATAACAAAGTGTTAACTTTGGCAAGTAACGAACGTATTCCATTGACACCAACAATGCGTATGATTTTCGAAATTAGTCACTTGAAGAATGCCACTCCTGCTACTGTATCGCGTGCTGGTATCTTGTTCTTGAACGAAACGGATATTGGTTGGGCACCATTCAAAGAAAGTTGGATTGAAACGCGTGAAGATGATCGTGAGAAGCAAACACTAGAACGATTGTTTGAAAAGTATGCTGCACCAGTGTTAGAATGGCTAAAGGGTCGCGTCAAGCACATTATACCCGTCTCTGACATCAACATGATCCAAACATTGTGTTACATTCTAGAAGGTCTATTGAAACCAGAGTTGTGTCCACCAGGTTCTGCAAATGATATTTATGAACACTACTTTGTGTTTGCATGCGTTTGGGCATTCGGAGGTGCTCTTCCACCAGAAGATAGACAAGCGTTTAACTCGTTCTTCAAGAAGACTTTCACAACTGTCAAATTCCCAGAGAATAATCAGTCAACAGTTAACTGGACAGTATTTGATCACTATGTCATGCCAGAAGGCAACAAACTCGGTCATTGGCAAGAACTTGTACCTGTATACACACATGACCCAGAACTACCATTTGGTGAAATTGTAGTCAACACTGTAGATACAGTTCGTACTAGTTTCGTCATGAATTTATTGGCAAATAATAAGAAACCAGTTTTATTAGTCGGTACAGCCGGTACTGGTAAGACAACTGTTATCAAAGAAAAGTTGAACAAATTGGATGAAGATACAATTTTCATGTCCATCAACTTTAATAGTAACACTGACTCTTTGAGTTTACAAGCTATTTTGGAACAAAAACTAGAAAAGAAAGCAGGTACACGTATGGGTCCACCAGGAAGAAAAGGATTGATCTACTTTATCGATGATTTGAACATGCCAAATCCTGACAAGTATGGTACTCAATCAGCTATTGCATTACTACGCCAACATATGGATTACGGATACTGGTTCGATCGCGCAAAGATGACTACAAGACCTGTATCAAGTGTACAGTATCTGGCCGCTATGAATCCAAAGGCAGGTTCGTTCACAGTTGATGATCGATTCCAGAGACATTTTGGTACTCTTTGCTGTAGTTATCCAAGTCCAAGCGATTTGACTATTATATTTCGTTCGATCATTAGTGGACACTTGCAACAATTCACAAAACCAGTGCGTGAGTTGGCATCGAAACTTGTACAAGCAACGATTGAACTTCATAGCAAGGTTTCAAAAGAATTCTTACCAACTGCTGTCAAGTTCCACTACCAATTCAACTTGCGTGAAATTTCGAACATTTTCCAAGGATTATGTTTGGCACAACCTGCGTACTATAAGGAACCTCTAGATTTAATCAAATTGTGGTTACATGAGTCATACAGAGTATTTTCCGATCGTATGATGGTAGAGGAAGATGTACAAAAGTTCGCAGGCATTATCGCTGGTGTCGGAAAAGCAAGATTCGAGTTAGATAACAATAATGCAGAGATTTTGACAAATGCTCATTCATTATTGTTCACATCGTTCATGACAACGACGTCAAGTAACGAACCAATTTACACAATTGTCAATGATTTCAATGAACTCAAGATTATGCTACAAAGAAAGTTGGAAGAATACAATAACGACAATGCCGCGATGAACTTGGAATTGTTCCAACAGGCTATTCAACATGTATGCCGCATTAGTAGAATTTTGTTCAACCCTCGTGGAAACGCTCTATTAGTTGGTGTTGGAGGTAGCGGAAAACAAAGTTTAGCTCGTTTAGCTTCTTTCATCAACAATTATGAAATAGCCCAAATCACTGTCACATCATCGTACAGTATTCTCGATTTCAAGGCATTCTTAATCAATTTGTACAAGAGAGCCGGTTTGAAAGGACAAGATTTCACATTCTTGTTAACTGATTCTCAAATCGTTGACGAGAAGATGTTAGTGTTCGTCAACGATATGTTATCAAGTGGATATATTCCAGAATTGTTCCCTGATGACGAAAAACTCAACATTTGTGGTTCCATTCAAAATGAAGTCAAAGGTCTTGGAAAAGACACTGGAGCCGATAGTTGTTGGGCATACTTCTTGGAGAAAGTACGAAGCAAGTTGCATGTTGTACTATGCTTCTCTCCTGTTGGTGAACAATTCCGTACGTGGTGCCGTAAGTTCCCTGCTATTATCAACTGCACGGCTATTGATTGGTTCCACGCATGGCCAAACGAAGCTTTGATTAGTGTTGCTGCTCGTTTCTTAAAAGATATCGAACTAGGAGGCCCAGAAATGACAGAACAGATCGCGCAACACATGGCTTATGTTCATCAAACGGTAACACAAGCTTGTGTTGAGTTCAAGATGGTCGAAAGAAGACACAACTACACTACACCTAAGAGTTTCCTAGAGTTGATTTCTATTTATAAACTTCTGTTGAACAAGAAGCGTGAGGAGTTGAATGAAAAGATTGAACGTTTGTCTAATGGTTTGAACAAACTCAGAAGTTCCTCTGCAAAAGTAAAAGATTTACAAGTCACATTGAAAGATGAGCAAGTCATTGTAGAAGAAAAGAAATTAGCTACCGATGAACTTGTAAAGAAGGTTGGAAAAGAGAGAAATATTGTAGAACAACAATCTTCAGTTGCTACAGAGGAAGAACGCAAGACTAACATTATTGTGCGCGAAGTCGAACAATTCGAAGCCGATTGCAGAAAAGAATTGGAAGCAGCCGAACCAATTGTAGAAAAAGCCATTGCCGCTTTGAATACTTTGGACAAGAAAGATTTACAAGAATTGAAATCTTTCTCTACACCATCAGAAGATGTCGCAATGGTCTGCAACACTGTGATGTTCTTGACAGCGCAGAAAACGATTCCTCGTAACCCAACGTGGAACGATGCAAAGAAGATGATGGCTAATCCAACGCAATTCTTGGATGACTTGAAGAAATTCGATAAGGAAAATATTCCACAAGCAAACATCGACGCTGTGAAACCCTACTTGGACGAAGTGAAATATCCAAACTTTAACTTTGAAGCTATCAAGTCCAAATCATCAGCTGCTGCTGGTCTGTGCAGTTGGGTGATCAACATTTGTAAATTCGATGCAATCAACAAGCAAGTAGAACCCAAACGTCAACAATTGAGAGCTGCTCAAGAAAAACTCGAAGCCTCAAAAGCAAGTTTGAAAAAGATTCAAGATAAAGTCAAAGAATTGCAAAACAAGTTGGCATTACTCATGGCTGAGTACGAAGCTGCTAATCAAGAAAAACTTGCAAACGAAGAGCGAGCAAAGAGGACACAAGACAAGTTGAATCTTGCAGAACGTTTGGTGAACGGTTTAGCCGATGAGAACGTTCGTTGGGCGAACTCTATCAATGATTTGAAGATTCGTGACCAGACATTGGTTGGAGATGTACTACTAGCAGGAGCATTCTTGTCATATGTTGGTGCATTCACCAAATCGTATCGTCTATCATTCTTGGACGAGAAATGGTTACCCGATTTGAAGGCAAGAAAGATTCCAACTACAGAGGGTATTGACCCACTCTATGGTGTGTTGACAGAAGACGCACAAGTCGCTCAATGGAACAATGAAGGTTTACCATCAGATCGTGTTTCTATTGAAAACGGTGCCATCGTCACAAATTGTTCACGTTGGCCACTCATGATTGATCCACAGTTACAAGCTATTAAATGGATCAAGAATAGAGAATCCAAGAATAATTTACAAATTATCCAATTGAACCAAAAGAGATACTTGGAAGTTGTCGAAAATGCAATTTATAACGGCTACCCATGTATTATTGAGAACATTGGAGAAAATATTGATTCTGTACTGGATCCTCTGCTATCTCGTAGTTTCACCAAACGAAACAGAACAACATTTATCAAACTAGGAGAAAAAGAGGTCGAGTACGATGAACGATTCAAATTGTATTTACAAACCAAGTTGTCCAATCCTCACTACCGACCAGAAATTGTCGCTCAAACAACACTGTTGAACTTTATTGTAACAGATCAAGGTTTGGAGGATCAACTATTGGCAACTACTGTGAACAAAGAACGACCCGATTTGGAAGTTCTTCGTGCAAGTTACATGAAACAATTACGTCAATTCAAGATTGAGTTGAAAGAATGTGAAGATAATCTATTGTTTGAACTTTCAAATGCCAAGGGTGATATTTTAGAAAATAAGAAACTCATTGAAAATTTGGAAATGACAAAAGAAAAGTCGAAACAAATCACTATTTCTGTCGTTGAAATCGAAGAGAACAACAAAAAGATTGATGTTTCTCGTCAAGTATACAGACCGGTATCCGTACGAGGAAGTATGTTGTACTTCTTGATTGATCAACTTTCCAATTTGGATCACATGTATCAATACTCTTTGGAAGCCTTCATGGTAGTGTTTGGAAAAGCACTTGACAAGGCCAAAGCAGCAGATACTGTAGACGAACGTGTTGCCAATATCACTGATAGTATCACAGAAACACTATTTAGTTATGTAAGTCGTGGTTTGTTCGAAAGACACAAACTCATTTTCTCTACCATGTTATGTTTTGGTATTTTGAGAAAACAAAACGACATTGATGCCAATCAACTAGAGTTCTTGTTACGTGGTCCAAAACGTTTCGGAGAAGAACGACCAGAAACAGTTGCTGGTTGGTGTAGTGAAGCATCATGGGCAGCCGTTAAAGCACTCACGGAAATTGAAGCAAATACTACACCTGCATTCTCAACACTTCCAGCCGATATGGCAGGTTCATGGAGAAGATGGAAAGAATGGTGTGAATTTGAAAAACCAGAAGAGAAACCTTTACCACTAGAGTGGAAGAATTTAGAACCATTCCAAAAACTATTAATTATTCGTTGTTTGCGTCCTGATCGTTTAACATGGTCAGTAACAAACTTTGTTGGAAGTAAGATTGGAACCAAATACGTTGTACAAGCTCCTATGGATTTGGCAGACTCGTACGTTGACGCAGGTCCAACAACACCAATATTCTTCATTTTATCACCTGGTGTTGATCCTGTAAAATCAGTAGAAAGTTTGGGAGAAACGTTAGGATTCACAGAGTCTGCAGGAAAATTGAAAAACGTTTCTTTGGGACAAGGTCAAGAACCAATTGCAGAAGAAGGTCTAGAAATGGCCTTTAGAAATGGTGGTTGGGTCATTTTGAACAATTTGCATTTGACGCCAGAATGGCTAGTCATATTGGAAAAGAAACTCGATCACTATGCAGAAGTGTTTGCTAGACAACGAGCAGCAGCTGCAAAGAAAGAAGAAGGCAGACTTGCTGCGGCTGCACTTGCCAACAAAACAACAACAGAAGGCGAAGAAGAAAAACCAGCAGAAGAAGCAGAAGCAACAACAGAAGGTGGCGAAGAACAAAAGAAAGAACCAGTAGAAGAAACACAAGCACCAGTGAATGAAAAAGTGGAAGAAAAACACGATGAAAGTGACGATGAAGATGATCATGATGACAAAGGACATAATGATTTCAGAGTATTCTTATCAGCAGAACCATCACCAAAGATTCCACTTGGTATTCTGCAACGTTCTATCAAATTGACTAATGAACCTCCATCTGGTCTACGTGCCAATTTACTTCGTGCATTTATGCAATTCAATGATAGTGTATGGGAGGCAAGTACCAAGCAAACTGAATTTAAAGGTATTTTGTTCTCATTGTGCTTCTTCCATGCCGTAATTGTCGAAAGAAAGAAGTTCGGACCACAAGGATGGAATAGAAACTATCCATTCAGTTTGGGAGATTTAACAACATGTATTGCCGTGTTGAACAACTATTTAGAAGATCGACCAAAAGTTCCATGGGAAGATTTACGTTATGTATTCGGAGAAATCATGTACGGAGGTCACATTACCGATGATTGGGATAGAAGATTATGTTCTACATACTTTGCCGAGTACATCCGAGCAGAAATTGTAGAAACAATTCAACTATGTCCTGGATTCCAATCACCACCAGCCAATTTATCATATCAAGGATACATCGAGTATATTGATACTCAATTACCAAGTGAATCACCGACTGCATTTGGTTTGCATCCAAATGCTGAAATTGGATTCCGTACTCAACAAGGAGAAAGTTTGTTCAGAATGATTGTAGAAATGCAACCAAGAAGTTCTTCTGGAGGTGAGGGTATGTCCGCCACCGATAAAGTTGCACAAGAAATTGCAAATATTTTGGATCGACTACCAGAACAATACAATTTGGGTGACATTGTAGAAAGACTAGATGTAGGAGAGGAACGTACGCCATTCCAAAACTCTTTCTACCAAGAGTGTGAATACATGAATCGACTATTGGACAAATTGGAAAAATCACTAAAAGAACTCAAGAGTGGTTTGGATGGTGAGTTGACCATTTCAGATCGTATGCAGAGTTTAATGGATTCTTTGTCAAACAACAAAGTACCAGAATCATGGGCAGCAGTTGCGTATCCATCACTACGTCCTTTGGATACATGGGTAACAAACTTGTTAGAACGTTGTGCACAGTTGACTGCGTGGACACAAGATCTAACACAACCTAAAGTCGTATGGTTGAGTGGACTATTTAATCCTCAATCATTCTTAACTGCCATTATGCAAAGTACAGCAAGAAAGATGCAATGGCCATTAGATAAAATGACACTTGTTGCAGAAGTTACTAAAAAGATGAGAGCAGAAGAAATAGATGTTGGTGCTCGTGAAGGTGCTTACGTTTCTGGATTCTTTTTGGAGGGGGCAACATGGGACGAAAAGAAGAATAGTTTAGTAGAATCTAAACTCAAAGAGTTGTATCCTAAAATGCCAATTATTCATATCAAAGCTATGCAAGTTGAAAAGAGTGATCCGAAAGCATACTTTGACTGTCCTGTAAGTTTTTGAAATGTTGTTTACTAACATATTTTAGTGCTACAAAACAATGGACAGAGGACCGGATTATGTGTTCTGCTGCAAACTTAAAACGAAAGATCCACCTTCTAAATGGATTCTTGGTGGAGTTGCCATGTTATTAGATGTGGTAGAGTAAATTTGTTAATGTAAATGTTGCGATTTTGAATACAACATCATATACAACAGATTATTCGTGCTCTTCATGTTTGCGTAGACCCTTGCGCAAATCATCTTGCCGAACCTATCGTTATGCTAAAAAAAAAGGTCACACTACGGGCGTTTTCCTCGATGTACGCAATTTCGTAGTGACACATAGCAAAAACAGTTCCTGAATTATATCAATCGCAAAAGCGTATCCAAATGAAACATATGGCCATTTCCAAAACACAAGAGAAGCTACGACTGAAATCGTGCATTTGGAGATTTGCGAGTGCTTGATATCGGGAAGTTGACTTGACAAAACAAAAAATTTCAGATTGTACGCACGTTGATGCAAGACAAGAAACTCTTCTGCGCAAATGGCCAGGTAGATAGAAAAAGACAATTCTTCGTCGACCCTACAGTGCATGTGCGTTCACAGTATTTGTACGGTATGCTTCACGGAACGTTTAGAATTGTTGTGGCCCCTAGTCAAAGTGGTAAATCGACTCGCAAAACGATACTAAGCGAGTTGTTGAGACAGAACAATATCATCCCCATAGAGGTAGATATGACGGCAGTTGTGGCAACGAGATCAAATCAAAACATTCATCTAATCAAAGCATTCATACACGAAGTAACGCCCGCAATGAGACTAATAGACCCAGATTTTGATGCAGAAAGTGTTGTAGTTAGCACCATGTTCCACATTTCGAAGAAATGGTGTCAGAAGCGTACTTTTGCACTGCTTATGGACGACTTTAGTGCTATCTCATGTTGTGACAGAGACGAACGAAATATCTTTCTATCAGCGCTACGTAGCATCAAACAAGGTCGAGTTACCAAAGACAATGCCGTTTGTGGGATGATCGCATTTACCAACTGTATTGGAGACCTCGTCACAAATGTTACAGAAACAACAGAAGAAATAATATATTGGACACCAGATGAGGTCTTCGATCTTTTTGGACAGTACGCAGCACAGGAAAATATTGACATGAAAATCCTAGATGGAATAGTCAAGTATATTTATGAATGTACAGAAGGAGCACAAGGACTCACTAACATGTTTGGTTCCATGCTCACAAAATGGGTCTCGAAGCACAACGAAATACCGTCGCTAAAAGAATGGAAGAAATACACAAACGGATCAGAATTCTTTGAAGAAATAGCAGCACACAGTAATTATCAACATATGAAAAGCTTTTTGACGAGAGATTGCTTAGAATATCTGACTAGTGCGTTTTATGTAGAATCAGATGACATAGATGATGAGAGCAAAACGACACTTTTAGAGGCCAACGTTATGATGATCACAGAATGTGTGAAGCTAAGACATGTAAATCCATTTGTGAGCCGTTTAGTGCAATCGTTTTACAAGCAACAAGATTATACGTATCGACCAGAGTTTGACGAAAATGGCAAGTTGGACTTTGTTCATCTTGTTACGTGCGTTATGCAGAATACGACAATACTGGACATTATGTACAAGGAGCGAAAAACATCATATAATGGTCCCAAGTGCTATATCTATCTTGTAGAATCAGCATACGCTAGCGCATTCGATAGCGTATTGAATAGAATATTTTATAGCGTTACTGGCTACCAAGAAGAAGCAGGAAAAGTCAAACTTTCGAGTACAACTCACACAAGGAAAGATGAAATATATGATAGTTTTTACGATTTATACAACCATAAGATCGCTGTAGAGCATTGCTCGAACATTGACATGTTGAATGGTAATGCTTTTGCTCATCACTTTAAACAAACGGTGAGCTATGCTATGAACTTGGAGACAAAACCAGAACAAACATGGTTGATTGTATGGACTACTAAAAAACCTGGTCAACATTCACCAGAAACTGACCACCACATAATTGAAATGTTCTACCCAAGCGATCCAGTCAACAATGTTGAGACAATGTACATCTATCACGACGACAAGTTTACAGAAGTATGCATCTGCTTGAAGGACAAGAGAATCGAAATTAAACCTCGTGAACCAATACTCAAGGAGGATGACGTTGTAGAGAATCCATTCAAAAGATACAAGTCTGATAGCAATGATCAAGTACAACCTGTACGTGTTCGTGTCGTTCCACCAAAAGAAATGCAAGAAAGACCAATGTTTGTGTTGATAGATGCAATGCGATGGGAAATAAATCAACTAAAACAAGAAATTGAAGAAGCGTTCGAAGTAAAAGTTGATGAAGTACTGCACACTTCTGGTGAGGCCGTAGAATCAAGAAATGATATTTCGATGTTGCAAAAGACAGATGAATTAACGTTTACTGTTGCTGCGTAAACTACTCACGCTACAGCCAAAATTGGTTCTGTTAATTCAAATTCTTTCACAAATTTTCCTGATTGAAGGTGCCAAGCTTTTATCTTCCTCTCTGAACCAAAAATAAGAACACCATTCTTGTACAGAACTGATGGTACAAAACCAGGAGCAGGTATCTTTTGGATACACTTGCCTCTGCTCCAAACACGAACAGTACCATCTGTTGAGCCACTAACAATGTGACCCTCATCCGTTTGCGTAATTGAAATTACTTTGTCGGAGTGGCCGTTCAACACGTACAACTTTTTCCCTTGGAAATTTCTTACAATGATCGATTTGGCATCTGTTCCTATAGCAATATTCCCATCTCGAAGTTGCACCATACAATTAATTGCAGTCTTTTCTGGTGCTTGTCTCTCACTCTGCCACGCTATCTGTTCTGAAGGTACTGGTGTATGATAGTGAATACTACCATCTCTATTACCACTCATAATAAACTTTTCTTCCACTCTGATCAACAAGTTCGTAGGTCTTTGTATCAAAAGCTGTGGGTTGTACTGTATCCAAAGATGAATGCCATCTTGTCCTCCTGTGAAAAACATTTTTTCACCAATCCAAGCAACAGTTTCTATAGGAGCTGTAGGACCTGAACATTGAATAAAGCGCACACTATCGGGTTTGCTTATGTATATATTCATAATATCTTCAAATAGTAGTGCAAATTGTTCATCGTCGAATTTTGTGAGCGACTTTAACGGTTTGCCAAACTTGCAAGCTATAAAGTGAAGCGATCCGTTATGGAAATAGTGCAATTTGGTTGTCGTTGCGACAGCAAATGTTGAAAATTGAAACTCTTTAAAAACAGGGAATGGATAGTCGTACTTGCCGTCCACTTGATTTGAAATGGTGACATTTTGATCAAAATGTTGTAAAAGTTTCTCTAAATGGTTCACACGATTGATAGTTTCTGAATGCAGTTCATTTGTGGATTCTGCAGCTCGAGAAACCATCTCGGCTAGTATTCTATTTTCTTTTCTCAAATCTTCCACCGTTTGCTGTGATTCATTGTATTTGGCCTGAAGTGGTTCAATAATTTGTCTCATTTGCTCGTAACGACAGTCGCGAGCGTGATTGTCATATTCACTTCGAACTACGACTGCTGTACAACCAAGCGAAGCTGCAGAACACGCTATTTCAGCTCGAGTGCACACAGAATCGTGGTCAGTGAGTTGGTCATGTTTGAGATGCATTCCACAACCTCGTACGCATAAACATTTCATTTTGTGTTCTGAAAAATCCCCACGTGGCATTTCCAAACTGCATCGTTTGCATTTCACGCGTATTCTGTTTAACATATTTAACACGAGGCGAACATTAACGTCAAAGAAATCTGTTTTTGTTCCCGTAATGCAAGTAGGACAGCGCCAATTTGCTTGTTCGATACAAGACCTACAAAATGACGTTTGGCATGAGGTGTGAACTACTGGATCGTTTAGTGGCAGATAACAAATATTGTTGCACAAAAGTTCTTCTTCAATGTCGTCCAGGTTAACATAGTCCCATGCTGGATAACTCATTCGCACCAAAAGTTGTAAAACTGTTTGCAGTCAAGTTGACCAACTAACAGCCTTGGCAAGGCTAACGCTGTTATCCTTTTTAAACTGATAATGGTTGGAGGGAAGCGAAAATAAAATAGAAAAACATGACAAGTCCAGTAAGTAACAAACAAACTCTAACCAGTAGACTTGTTTTAAAAACGATTACCCAATAACGTTGGAGATAGATGGCGAGTTTGATGGCGTGCGCTTGCACTTGCTTAACGCACAAAACGCTCTTCACTTTAGTGGAGCTACCTGGTTTCAGCTTTAATTTCAACTCCACCAGCCTCGGACCTATGCAAGGTTAAATCCGAAATATTTCGCGTGCATAGTTTTTTCAGGCAAGGGAGGACTACAAAGGTTGCTATCACTTTCAAAGTTTCGCACAACTACCTCGGGGTCTGGAAACAAAGATGGAAGGGTTATGTTCTCGAGTTTTATCGTTATGCGAATCTAGAGTTCTCCTACAAAAGTAAGCCTATAGAAGTCGCCAAAAATCACACTGTCCCAACATCCGATGTGCAACGCTTGCCAATGGAATGTATCCAAGATACCGCGCCTCTTTCGTTTCAACAACCATACTTGGAACCTATACATGGCAAGGAAGGCAGTACGGTAAACGTTAATTTGCCCACACAAACCATAGTTAGTACAAAGTTTGCTGACCCGCGCTTGTGGCTGTGTAACTTTGGGGAGACAAACGCTCGTGTTATGTTCGCTGAGGGACGCGCCGAAAAAAATGGTCACAAACTTGTTGTGCTTGTCTGTGTGCCTCCCAATCAGAGCAACAAGAGAACAGTGCCAGTGACCATTGATTGCCTGCCTGATGTAGGAACAATTGCCAAGCATGAATGCGAGTTCACGTATGAAAATGAGCAAATAGCCGAGGTTAAGGCAGTTCCATCAGTTGTTCAAAATACTTCCGACAATCAACTTGATAGAAGCATAGAGGATTTATTGATAGAACCACCTGAATTTTGGGGCAAACTGCAAGAGCTAACCAACGATGACTTTCCCATTTCTGTAGGAGCGCATGAATTAACAAGAAGATTTTTATTTGACCTGTTACGCGAAGTTGGTGCAAGTATGATTGAAAATACACAAGAGGTATGAATTTTTACACAATCTGACCATTTAGAAAATTCGAGTAGCATTCAGAGTTGTCGCGAAAAAGTATCAAGACATTCGTGACTACTTCAACAGAACAGTTGCCTTCTACTTTTGCTCTTCATCGTCTTGTCCTGAAGAATTGTTGGAAGTAATGTTTGAAGATGCAGGATACAACACGCACGACGTAGATATGTATGGAGTCTCGTGTTTGGAGTGGGCGTACATCAACAAAACTCATGCCAAGCTTCAACAATTTATTCCGCAGACCATGAGACTGGCATTCACGGAACAACCCAAAGAGTTTAATTACTATGCAAAGTTGGTTGAGCTACAAGACTACGCTAGTCAATTAATAAGAGACATTCCTGATGATGCTCGCAATAATCAGTATGTAGTCACTGCCATTGAAAACGTAGAGTCAACAGAAGGAGAAGACATTAGAATTGGAGTTGCCGGAAAAAGAGGAGCAGGAAAGACAACACTGTTCAATTGTATCATTGGCTGTGATCTACTTGCTACATCAAGTTCTGGTACAGGAACAGCAACAGAAACAGAAATCTCATACTGGCCACAAGAGGACTACTGCGTCACAGTCTACTACAAGAGCATGTAAGAGTGGAAGTCTGAGTTTGACTCATTGTTTGACGTGCTTGTAGAGTCAGAAGACTTGAACGCAGACTATGTTGACTCTGTTGAAGCCCAAAAAGAGAGATTTGATGCAGTATACACCGAGACAGACTCATTCCAAAAAGTAATCGATTCTGATGACAGAGACAGGCTATTAGACTCTATGATGCCCAAGGAGATCAGCAACAAACTAAAGAAAGGCTATGACCAAAAGTATGCAAATGAATTTTTACTTTCATTTACAAAGAACGCTGAAAGTCAATTATGGCCACTAGTCAAACGAATCGTGGTACATGGAAAATTCCCATTGTTGTGCAACGGAATGACACTGGTTGATATTCCTGGATCAGGTGATGAGTCTATTGCTATGCAAGAGCTTGCAAACAATATCGCAAAAGGTTGCACCTACATCATGCACGTCTCAGAGGTCAAGCAGGCAAAAACAAACGCTGCAGTACGACTCGCAATTAACTGCGTTAGAGCGCCTGGTTGTCTTGTATTCAACTGCTTTGATAGCGTCAAGTTGGACAACCCAACAAAACTGAAAAGAGAATTCGGTTTAGATATTGAATCTGGACTTGATGATCTGCAAAAGAAGCAGTACATTCAAAACGCTCTCACTAATGCTATCGCCGAGATGGCCATGAAGAAACAAGTTAACATTAAGAATGTGAAGATCTTTTACATGTCGGCAGAGCAGTACTTGGACAATCCAGACAAAAGACATGACTCATCGACTGGTATCGTAGAGCTGATGAACCATTTGCAAGTGACATTCGAACCAAGATTGAAGGATCACATTGCTCGCTTAGAGCAAAGCATTCAAAAACTGAAACTCGCTATTACTGCTGTAGAGAATGATCAAGTCAAAAAGCAAGAGCAATCGGAGCTAGAAATTGAACAAACATTCAATGCACTCGTACAGAAACTCAGAGAAATGTTTAAAGCTCAAGAAAAAGCAGTAGCGAACGCCATCTCTACAGTTTCACCTGACGAAAAGGTCAACGTTGCTGATGTACTGAAATCCACAAACTACAACGCTATTAGATATGAACTAAAGCAAAACTGCTTCAATTTGAACAAGGAACTCGTTGACATGATCACTGAAAGTATTACAAATACACTTGTGAGCCAACAACAAGAGATCTACGTGATCGTATCTACAGAGTGTAGAAAGTTTGAAGATCGAGCGCTAGAGCTATCCAAAGGGAGTATGCGTGTATACTTGTTCTTAGACCACTACAGAAACTTTGTGCAACACATCAAGATGGGTATGGTCAAGTTCCAAGCAGAGATCGATAAGAGCATCTTACATGCTGTATACAACATGCAAAAGTCTGTATACAGCGAGGCTTCAGCAATACGTGGCAAGAACGCAATTAGACGCATCAAAGCATTCATTCAGACCAAGACGGATGATCACTATGCTGCCATTATCACCCAAGCAAGTGAACGAATTGTGTCTGATGGATTTCTCAGCAAACTATTACCACCTGTAGAACAACAGCTTGTTTTGCAACAACAAACAATGGACTCGCAAGAAGAAGAGGTTGAAGAGGAAACGCACGTCACGGCTAACGTTGGAAATAAGAGAAAGATTGATCAAGTGCGAGGATCGATTGAACAACCAAGAAACACATCACTTGACGTCAAGCCACAACAGCAGCTCATTGATGCTTTGACTCTTTTGGACACTCCAACAATCTTTGTTGACGAAGGTATTATTAGAAGTAGAACTGAGCGAGATAACTTGCCTGGTGTTGTGTACATCATCACTAGCCGTAAGCCAGACACTTGGCGTGTTGCAGAGAAAAAGTCAAAGGGAGCCAAAAGCACAGGTGAAGTTATCGTGGAATTTCCCGTTGCAGACACAACCCTGGCTACACAAGTGCTGGCCAAATCGATTCTTAATCCAGTACGAGCAATTACCAAAGGTGATGACTACTTTGGAGCTCCGTATGCTATCGTTTATTCTGTTGTTGAAAACGTAGTCGCCTTTGTGAACCAACTTGAAGTTAAGAGTATGTACGGTGGCAAGAGAAGAAAAGTTAAACAATAAAGAATGGGATTGGTATATTTATACAAAACATGAAAACTGCATTCGCGTACTTGACATTGTTGTATCTAACAACTGCTTCTTCAGCTTGGCATTCATCTGATTCTCAGCGCATTTTTTCAAATACTTTGACAATTTAGAATATAAACGTTCACTAGTGTCTGTACTATAGTTGCTCAAAGCAGTGTTCAAAAACGTAATCTCAATATCCAATTGTGTAGCTCCGTTGACGCTCAAACTTGTAATTCCATTCACGATGTGTTCCCACAGTAACTCTGACAATCTTTCGTTCAGAGAAGAGAACACTTGTACAGTAAACTCGTCTGTTATAATTTCTGTTTGGAAATGTAACAATGCCAAATCCATTAACAGTTCTATTACATACGGTCTGACTTGTGTAGGTTGTGGTGCCCTAGACCAATCGAAGTTCCCAACATAAATACCTTTTTTCACGTATTGATTCACAAATAGAGTTTTGAATCGCAAGTAGGAATCAAAAATATAATTCTCCAAATCGCCATACACTCGGAAAATATCCATAAACTCTTTCGAATCTTGAAAATCATCTAACGCTCTAATATTCATATTATTCTTAAAACTTTGGTTGATTTGATGCGATCGTTGGGGATCACTTTTACTTGTTCTACTCGTTGTACTAGTGGTATACGATTCGTCATCTTCATCTTTTGTATCGTCATCATCATCTTCATCCTCGTCATCGTCTGTTCCGTCATCAGTGTGACGTCTATTATACCTAGATCTAGTATTTTGTCTTGTACTTGTCGTACTTTCGTCTTCTTCCTCTTCCTCCTCTTCATCATCGTCATCTGCTGTACGATCAGTTTGGTTCAAATCAGTATTTAACATTTCTCCGCTTTTAGCCGTTGTGATTACATTCATAATCGTTTTCACAATATTATTTAACCCATATTGTTTCATGTATTGACAATTACACAATATGAGTAAAAATTGTTGGTCGACAGAAACTTGTTGAGGTTTGTTATTCGATGTGTATCGAACAAATGATTGTGATGTCCGGAACGAACCAGTAGTTGTTGGTACTTTTATACCAACTTTTGTGTGACTATTTGCATCAACAGTAAGATGATGTAAAGTGTCGGAAAAGGCTAGTAGCGAATCTATCATGTACTTTTTCACTAACAACGTATCTTGATCACTATTCATAAACCACATTAAATCACGAACAAAATGTAAAATTTTCATTCTGACTAGAGGGTACGATTTGGTGTATGGACCATCACGTATGAGTTCCCATGTTTCAGTAACGTATAAACATCGAATTTCTGTTACGAAACTATTTCCAATTTGTTCCATGACAAACTTTTTCATATCATTGGTTGTAGTTGCCAACATTGATACATAATTGGCAGGAATTCCACTCTTCGTTTGTATATACTCATTGCAGTGAATAATCTACTATTGTTAGAAAGCGAATAATTCTTCATACCTCCCATAATGATGCTAAAAGTTCTGGTTGACTACTCGTACCGTTATCGATCATTCCTAGTGCTTCTATCCCAACATTCGACCACGTACTCGCAATCTCCATAAAGATTTGTTCAATCTGAGCATCTCGTTTCTCACGCTCTTGTTGTTGCATAATAAGTAACCTCTCCATCTGTACTTTCTTATTTGTTCTCTTCTTTTGTGCAGGTTTTTGCAAAATAATCTTTTCATCTAGAATACTTTTCGAATGTTTCCAAAAACTAGGTAAATGTTCGATTAATGTCGCGCACAAGTGGACAACTACAGCGGAGGTTGTAACGTTTGTGTGAATGGCATTCTCCTTGAATTGATCTTCAACTTCTTTTTCATCTAAAATTAATTTGGCGACACTTTGTGCTTTATCGTATGCTGGATAGTGATGATGATGTGATTTTGTTTCTGTTGTATGTAGACAATCCGTCAACAAGTTGTTGATACATTCGCATTGGTGATGTAAAAAGAACCAAAGAGGATCTTCTGGAGGATCCAATTCTACCAAATAACTATTGTTAGAAATATCGAATATTCGTACCTAATAATTCTTTGTTTTTCGTCATAGCTTAGTGTAGCATCTTTTAACATTTTGAATAATTTGTCGACAACGACTACAACTTGTTGCTTGATCTTGTGGAACATGTTGACGAATATTTGTTGTTTGCTCTCCGACATAATTAGTTTTGCTTTCTTGTACTCGTGGACGACTCGTTTATACTCTTCTTTTTCAATACCATCACTGATATCCGTTGGTATGTTGAATATAAATCTCAAACGATCCACTAAATTGGCCATAGATTGTAACTCCTTGCCCTTCTTCATGGTTAACATCATTGGTTGGAATAAAATCGATCCCATTCGTTGTAAGTCGCGATAAGTAAAGTTGAGACGATCTACCCAATCGGATTTTGTTGGTAACGAGTCTGATGAATCGAAGATCTCTTCCAATGTGTCTTTTGTGGAGACAAACTTTCCTACGTTTGATTTGATAAAGTATTTCGAAGCTTTCTTTTGTTGAACGAGTCGCTCTTGCACACTCTTGCGAGCTTTTCCTAGTAATGCTTCATATCCAGTTGTGGCATGGAATGTAGCAATGTATTTTGCTGCGATAAAGTCGTCTTGAAATGGAGTAGATACTTTTAACGTTTTGAATCGACTCTTTGGAATATTTGGGATAATACCAAGTGGATCCTCTAATACCGAATCGTTTGCGTCTTTCTCCTCCTTTTCTTTGTGCATATTCTTCACTTTAGCTTTCTCCAAAGCCTAACCGGTTACTTTTTGTTAAAATTTTGTCGTACACGTTCCAATTTTTCTGCCTCTTTCCAAGTGTCTGGTGAGCTGTTTAAATTCTCAACATCCAACTCTGTGCTGACGTCTGTACTAGATGACGATGTTTCAGATTCTTCTTTTTCTTCATCTTCCTCATCCTCTTCATCAACGTAAGACTCGTCCTCATCGCTTGATGATTGTGGCATACCTAGACCTAGTTGGTAATTTTACAACTGAAAAAACGTTTGAATGGCAGAGCATGAACAGAACCCAACTGATATTATACGCTATAACGAACGACTATTGGTATGTGGTTCAAACAAAGAGGGACAAATAGCACTTGGTGAAAACACAGAACGGGTGGACACACTCTCGAGAATATTAGAAGGTGATTTTGTCGACGAAATACACGATGTAATATGTGGGCCACTTCACTCCGTATTTTTAGGTAAAGAAACATACGTGTATGATTTAACAACAGATTAGGATCACAAGGTGTCTGGGTATGCGGAAATAACAACAACTCTCGTCTCGGTTTAGGCCCATCATTCACTTCGCGAAGCAAAACTCGTGTGGCGTGCAAAATAACATCACCAATCGAATTTACAAGCAGACGAGTTATAAAAGTATGTTGTGGCGAAAATCATACACTATTCTTGATGGATGATCATACTATTTGGAGTTGTGGTGGCAATCAAAAAGGACAATTAGCTATTCCTAGTTTACAGGTAGCAGAAGAACCAACACAAATCGATTTCCCTCAACAAGTAACATTGATTCTCATTCTAACAAAAAGATTGTTTCTATTGCTTGTGGATTGGAACATACAATACTTTTAACAGCACTTGGAAAAGCATATAGCTGCGGAAGTGATGAGTATGGACAATTAGCAATTGGAAAAACAGATAGAGATCCCGTAAAAACACTCACACTCGTTGAAGATGATGGAGAAGGATTCTCAAAAGTAGAATGTGGATTCTATTTTTCCGCATTTGTTACAGCTGGTCCAAACCCAAGATTATTAACATGTGGAAGAAATCACTGTATTTTTACTCGTGCATAACTAACAATCTAGATGGACAACTTTGTCACGGAGATGTTATCAACAAATCAAGTCCTACGCTAGTACGATACGACGCAGAAGTTCAATTAGGTGATATTAGCCATGTCGTCTGTGGTCAACATCACATTGTCGTATTAAACTCAAAAGGACAAATCTTTGTAGGAGGTTGGAATGGATACGGACAACTAGGACTCAGTGATCAAAAAGATCGTAGAGTACTCACTCATTTACCATTCACTCAATACGGAGAGATCAGTTTTGTCAACTGTGGAGCAGCTCATACATGTTTTGTAACTGATCGAGAAGTATTCATGTGTGGATACAACGCAAGTGGACAACTAGGTCTAGGCCATCAAATCCACAAAATTAGTACACCAACACCACTACATACGAAACCAATCGCTCGTATATCATGTGGTACTGTACATACGGTGATACTATTACAAAAAGAAGAATGTAAAACGAAACCTGTATTTGAATTTACCGAGTTGGAAAAGTATGATTGGTTGTTTGATGGACGAGTACGTTGTGGAGAAACAGAAATGCCTGTTTGCATGGATTTGTTGAAATTTAGATGTCCCAAATTTATAGAAAGAAGTACCATTACACCTACGATTCCACCAACGATACAATCAACGTTGTCGGTAGCAGCGACATGCGTATTACTAAAATATGCACTGTATGATCGACTAGAAGTAGGAGATGATAAAATTGAAACGTGTTGTGAAATTCTAAGATGGGGAGAAGAAGGACGCCTAGAGAGTTTATTACTCATGGAACTATATCGTTGTTTGGACTCTAACAAGTAAGTATATATCCACTGGTAATAACGTTTAGCATCATTTCGATAGCAACTAAAATCAATGACATTTGCTTCAATATGCATAGACAACTACTTCGAGCACATGTGATTAGCAATCTGAACAGATATGTACGGAATGGATCATTTAAAAATCTTAAAGGTTCCGAATCACTATCACGAGACTTGTGCTTGGAAATTATGTCAGTAGATGGACTCAATGCGTCAGTATGTACAGAACGAGAACTAGATTTTGGCACAAGTACTTTTGAACAAGATTTGTTGGGAATGTATAACGAGTGCCAAACCATTGGTGGAGATGTTACATTAGTTCTTGGTGACAGGTATGTGTGAATTCTTTAGGCTAACACAATCAGAACAATCCGCGCTCATAGATTGATTCTAAGCTGTAGGTGTGATTACTTTAGGAAAAAGTTCACTACAAAATGGAGCGATTTGAATGATGAAAGAGTCGAGTTGTACAGCGAAGATGATCAAATTCATACGGACGTACGATTTATAATTTATTGCTAACTGTGTCCAGACCCACTGTGAGTTTATCAAATTCTTGTATACAGGAACATTTAGCAACGTTACACCATCAAACGCCGTATCGCTGATTAATCTTTGGAACTATTATTGCATGCCACTAAAGGATCCTGTTTGCATTCGTGCTCAGGAGGTTATTCGTGATGGCTTGAACGCTGACAATGTTTTGCTTTTCTATGGATATTTGGAACCTCTTAAAGGTATATTTTAGCCATTATTCTTAACTTTTTTTAATAGGCATGTTCAAAGATTTGGAGCAGGCAGTCGTTCGTGTAATGTGCGAAAATTGGCCAACTATTCACGAGAAATTCTCTAACGAAGAAATATTCAACTGCATATCGCACAACGACTACGCCAATATCAACAGAAAGTACCTTTCATTCTTTATGAGCAAAAATTTGAAGCAGTGATCAAATTTGTCATTTTTAAGATTGTAAAGTATTGACAGATGACACTTTTAAATAATTAATTTGGAGATGATTCGAATTGGTGTAAAAATAGCTTGAATTGTCTGTGTTTGGAGTTTGTGGCAGGCCCACAAAACATGTGTCAAAAGACAGGCCAAGTTTTTTAACAAACAACTGATCCACAAGAGATTAGATATTAACTAAGACCATGCAAATTGGTGGAATAATAGCAATAATTATAGCTGCTGCAGTATCCGGAGCAGCAGTAGTCTCACTCGGTCTAGGTTTAGGACTAGGCCTTGGTATGAGAAAACCATGCGGTACAGCCAAGTTAGAAAAAATAGTATCGCCATCTGTAGATTATATTTGCTTTGACAATGCTCAATCATCAACAATTGATATGCAACTATCCGGCAGTGGACTAATGCGCATAGGAGATACAGCGCCTACAGTCACAGTCTTCGTTGGAAACTCATTACAGTCGGCAGCAACTTACTATCCAAAGACAAGTCTACCGAACCCTTGTGCCTATGAAGGCTCATGCACTGTTTCATCAACACTCTCCAACTCGTTATTCGGAACATACAACACAATCGTCAACTTGACAGCATACGTCGACAATCCAGATCCATGTAACACGGCTACCGATAGCCAATTGACAACCTTCACATCCAAGAGCATGAACAGCATGTCATACACTGCTGTTTACTTGAAGGTCACAAACATCGCACCTCAACAACCATTACCAGTCTCGACAATCTTTACCAACGGTTTCGGAAACACTATCACCGTAACTGGTTCAGGATTCATTGTCAAGAATATTGGAGGTGTTTGGCAATATCCAACTGTATCACTACTCCAAATGGGTAATAACGTATCAACAGTCGTACCAGTTTACACTGTTGATCAATGCACAAAGATTTCAAGTATGGAAGAAACCTACGCTTGCAACATTTTCACTCTTCGCGTATATGGTAACGAAATGGCATCAAAGAACGACAAGAACTCATTCTCACTCGGAAGAGATTGGTACAATAAGGATTTGGCAGTTGCAGTATCAAACGCTGTAGCTGGACAAGCAACAAGCTGCTCAACATCATCTGCTGACTACACCCACGTTGATAACTCTAAGCGTATCTTCTTATTCGAAGCACCAGAAATTACAGCAGTTACACCAAACCAAATGTGCGTAATCAACAGCACTGCCATCACTATTACTGGTAACGAATTCTTGTTGAGAAGAAACGCAGATCTTTCATGGTCACTTCCAACTCTCACTATTGGAGGTGTTTCCATTCCAGTTGATACAATGAACAACTGTGTAAACATGATTGCCAGTGCTGCCGACTCTGGAATGTATCCAGCAGACTCAACACTCCAACAATGTTCTGAAATCAAGGCTACTATCCCTGCCAACACTTTCCCAACTACACAACTCGGAGATTTACCACTAGCGATCAACAATCCAGCACCATTCCCAGCACCAACAACTTCAACCAATCTATTGACAGTATCACCATTGTTCTGTCCATTACCACCTGCACCAACTCCATCACCACCACCAACAGAATGCCCAATCATCGATTCATACGAAGTTGTACCAACTGAAGGACATTTAACATTCTGTGCTTCACCGGTAGAAGGTGCTACTCAAGGTATCGTTATCAATGGTAAGAACTTCCATCCAACATCAAAGGTATCATTGATCTACTCTGCCAACAATGTCACAAATGAGAGTATTGTTACCACTTCAGGTTACATTGAATATCACAGCCCACGTCAAATCGTTGCCTATTTCTATCGTAACTTATTGAACGGTACCTATGTCATCAACGTAACCAACGTTGACGATGCTCGTTGTAATCCAACTCAATCACTATTCACTGTACCAATCTATCCTATTCGTTGGATGACATACACCAACCCATCAGTTGTTTATAACAAGATCAACACTGATGTTGATGTATTCACTATTGGATTCCTACAAAACGAATACTTGATCGCGTTCTTATTACCAGAGTACTCCAAAGATGTATTCGGAAGCCCTATTTCAGTACCATTCCATGGTGTATCTGATTCCAAGGTTACTATCACTGTTCCAAACACTGTACCAGCAGGTTCATATCAAGTTATCATCGTAGGTAACGATGGTTGCGGTACTCAGCCAATGGGTCCAAATTTGATTGTTACAAACTCAACCAAGATCGATCTATCATACGCATCACCATCAAAGGTTTTAAGAAGTGTTAGCACCTCCATCAGCGTCTTTATCAACACACCAGTTGAAGATGGCGAAGAAGCTATTGCACAATTCCCACAAGTCTACATGTCCACTTCATCAGGTTCAAGTGTTGCACTATCTGGTATATCTGTTGCCACTGACGGTACAAGCTTGGTCGCAACTGTACCAAGTAACCTCACTGCAGGTGCATACGATGTTATCGTTGTCAACCCAAGTGGAGCTGTCGGTACTGGTAGCAACTTTGTCACCGTTGTCGATAATGAGGCTGCTCAACCAATCGTATTCGCAGTTTCACCAACCAAGGGAACTGCAACAGTAACTGCTGTAATCACAGGTGTGAACTTTGAGAGTGATACTACCGTCTCAATTTCATGCAAACAACCTGATGGCTCAACTGCCAACTTTGGTGTTTCAGTAACCTCTGCCACTTCAACAGAATTACAAGTATCAGTTCCATTCAACGCACCTGCTGCAAACAGCATCTGCACTCTACAAGTAACCAACCCAAGCTCTGGTTTGTCGTTCTCGTTCTCGCAACTCGTTACTGGTGACTTTATGGCAGCATTCTCATCAGCACCCGCTTTGACTACTGCAACCACTAAGACATCACTTGTTGCTAGCAGATTGACAACTTCACATACATCATCAGGTGATGTATACTTGTATGCATTCGATGGTTCTGAAGGCAGTCCAAACACTGTTGAAATCGGTCAAGTTAACGTACCAGTAACATCTGCTTCTGGTATCTCTTGGTCAACACAACAAATTGCACTATCAGGCGTTGATAGCCTCGCTAATCAACAAGCAGTAAGAGTTGAAAACATGATCTACCTCATCGGAGGAAAAGCAACCACAACAACCAACAAGAGAGACACCGCAACAAACGTAGTCAACACTGTTTATCGTGCTGCCATTCTAGACTCACTCGTTGTACCAACCATCACCAGTATCTCTACTGATGTTGTCGTTAACGGTACTGGTCTTGGTGAAGGCAACTGGTACTATACCGTCTCAGCTGTATATGGTGCTTCTGATGCATCCAACCCTAACGGTGAATCACTTCCCGCTAGCTATGTTTCCATCACCACACCACCAGTACACCCAGGTATGCTAGTTTCTCTTCAATGGGAAGAGTTACCAAATGCAGTTGCATACAATGTTTATAGAACTGCCCTACCCAACACTGCAGCATCAACTATGGTTCTACTCGATACCGTGACAACTCTATCATACAACGACAAGGGTGAAAAGACCCCAGCCCAAGGTGCTAAGAATCCACTCAAGGAAGGCGCTCTTGGAAACTTTGTATTATTGTCTGCCACCATGAACAAGAAACGTGAACAATTTGGTGCTACAGTAGTCAACGTTGGTGAACAATACTTTATCTATGCCGTTGGTGGTTACGATGAAACTGAAGGTGCTTTGAGCTCCTACGAATACTTGCCAATCACTGTCACTCCATCAACTGAAGGTGTTGCAGAAGTGCACACTGTTGGGTCATGGACAAACGGTGCCCACGATCTACCAAACTCCAAGGCTCAAGCTTCAGTAACTTCATCAAACAATGTTATCTTTATTGGACCTGGTGTTGGAGAGAACAACATCTATTACGCAACTGTATCAGCAACTGGTGATCTTGAGGCTATCCAAACAAGCCAAAATTCACCAAGTGGAGAGAACCACGATAGCTGCTTAATTGCTGCTTCTGGTCGTCTTTACGTCATCGGTCAAAGTACTCTCATGGCCAACGCAACCACAACTGTTGGTGCATGGTCAGCAGGTAACGCACTCTCCACACCAAGAACTGGTGCTGGTTGCGCTATTATTGACTCCATGGTATTTGTTGCGGGAGGTTCATCATCCAAAACAGTAGAATATACACTAGCTTAAAATAAATGTACAAAAATTAATGTAATATTTGGCTTAATTCTTATTATCTTCGTTACGTAAATTTCCAGTTCATAACAAAGATTTCGTAATATGCAATAATTCGCATTCAGAATGTATTTAAGCGTAAATCGAATTTACAGCGCAGCTGCTAACATAAGACTCACAACCTGCAATTTGTATTCACGAGAGGACCTCTGATCGATTGACGTTTTTTGAGTAGCCTCTGTTGACCATTACATGATTTGTGACATGACAAGCAAACAATTTTTAAACAACGATGGGCAATACTTCAACTAGCTTTACGGTAATGTCGTCAGACGCTCTCGCAGACCTACGACCACACGATACGGAGATACTGAATAGAGACTACACCGCAGCGATATACCATATAAATTCAGCGAGGAGTGCAAGCGATTTTGCTTTGGCAGTGGAAGAAGTTGGCCATTTATTCGAAAGATACCCAACAACACACACACTCTTCAAGCAAATTGAGGGAATCGAGTCTCGCTTCGCATCAGAAGGTCATATTGAAATCATAGCGTCAAAGTTTGAAAAATTCATGCAAGAAACAGACCCAGACGTTCGCGTGCCAAAAGCGATCCTCAATGCAACAAACAAACTACTTAGGAACAATATCATGCGCAAACCCATCATTACGAGTACCCTTCCGAAAACGTCAATGTCAGCAGTTGCCAAGTTTCAAGACGAAACACTCGCCCGCGACACAGCCATGCTCATCGCATCTAAAGTAGGAAAAGATATAGTCCTATTAGAGAAAGACAGAGCCAGGTCTTTTGCACTCATCATACTAGCAACTCTACGACTCCACTCCTCAGATGAAAAGTTAATAAGCTCATGCTTACCGGTCATCAAGTGCTACTCATACTTTTTCGACATTATTAACGACTGCGATCTCTTAGCCAACTCTGTCGACAGTGTTTTGCCCTCAATCGCTTTGTCTTCAACTCTTTTAGAAATCGCTTTTGATATTTTAGCCATAGCGACAATTAGAAAAGCAAACTTTAACGAACAGTGTTTGGCCACGGCAGAGAAAGTAACAAATGTACTACACTCGGGTAACATTACTGAGAGTAAGTCATATGCTGCAGTAATGCGTTGGGTGAGTCGTACTAGTTTACCTGCAGATGAGGTTGCAGCCAAGATTATCGCATTAAAGTTAACTAGTGGTATAGAGTGTTACATACGAGAAGTTTACGAGAGTGATAAAGAAGCGTTCCGACACGCAACTGTTATCATTGCACTTTCGAGGGAAGAGTCGCTTAGGGCTGCATGTAGGAGAAACTTGGAAGCAATAGAGATGGTGATTCTATCCTTGGAGTATGCTCTAAAAACTGAAACTGAAGTACTTGATCGTTACATGCACGTGCTTCAACATTTGAATAAATTAAAATAAAAGTACAGGTGTTTAGTTGTTGTTTCAGTTTAAAATCTCCTCCAGCGTAATTTTTGTTCTAGGTGTTGATGGATTCGATGATTGTTCTCGCGGAGTTCTTGGTGTTGACGGATTAGACGTTGTTTGTGGGGTGTCTCCCCATGGACTCCACTCTGCAACAGAGTTTGTCAAACTAGTGGTCATTTGGTCCTGCGTTATTTGTAGCGTTACTGAAGAGGAACCACCCCTAGGGCTTGTAATAACCTGTTGCTGTTGCGGCATATTCCTGGGGCTTTGTCGTGCTTTTTGTATGCCGAGAGGTCGTGACGGTGGAAAATGAACCTGCAACGGTGTCATTATTGTTTGTGTGCCACCTCTGGGGCTAGACATTTGATGTGCTTCGAACTGTAGTTGCTGTTGTTCTGTTGGCGAAAACGGTGGACTTTTTTCTGCTGGATTTTTGTATCTCCAAACGCTTGCATGTCCAGTATCCCCTAACTGCCAACTTTTAACGTCTGAATGTATGTCACGTTCCTTGATTATGAGCACACAGTAATAATTTGTTGTACCTCATAATTTCTGAACACCCAGTTCTTTGCTTCTTTTTTCTCTTTTGTTCCAGGTGAGTCTTCTTTATCATCTGCCATGATACGGTTTTAAAGAATTTTGCTTGTTGACTTGCTAAAACATCCATTACTAATCGGTCTGTCGGCAATTTGCAACTCAGCGAAACGTACCCCCTCATTTGTGAATTGATCCTAGTTATGTTGGACCCATTCCCTTTCGGTTCTTCGTCCATCACTCCAGTCCATATAGAGTACAAACAAGAACAACCAAATGTGCGAAAGCGAATAGTAAGCACTAAATTGTTTAAAAAAGAACCCCTAAAGCACCTTTTTTCTTCACCACAAGTCCCGAATCATCGCATCACATGACACACGCATTAAAAATATGGAAACTTCACGCTTTAGAATGGTGACTAGTGACCACAATCCATTGATGCATTCCTTGTATAACCTGCTACGCACGCATGCGTAAACTCAAGTTGCAGGCTGTTCTAACGGTAATAGTTGTGTAATGAAATCGTGAGAGAGTGCCTCCTGAGCTGAGATTCTGTTGGCTGGATTCACCGCCAGACATTTACTAAGGAAATCGACAAATAAATCATTGGTGCAATTGTTCAATCTTGCTTTTAGCGTTGTTTTCTTGGGAATTAGGAACGAAATCTGATCTGTTTTCTTGTCTCGCTCAAATAGCGCAAATTGCTTGGTGAAAAACTTTCTTGAAAATCTGCCTTTGATTAGCATTTCTTTGTCAAACATTCCACATATTCCTATTATCCTAGCTAGCATAGTTTGGATAGAGTTGTTTACGAAAAGAACTTTGCCTGTGTAAAGTTCGGCTAATATACAACCTAGTGACCAAACATCTACCTTTGCATCGTATGGCAGGCCTAACACGACTTCAGGAGCTCTGTACGTGCGACTTTGAACATATGAGCTCAAATGATCATGTGTAAAGCAGCTAGATCCAAAATCGATTACCTTCACCAAGCATCTACTGTACGATTTGATTAAGATATTCTGTAAAGTTAAAATATCTGAAAGTAACATACCTCTGGTTTCAAATCGCAATGAATCAAGTTAAGAGAATTTATGAAACTTAATGCCTCCACAACTTGTTTAGCTATTCTTTGAAGTCTAGGTATAGTAAAGTATAGCTCTTCTTCGCTTGAGCTCCGATTGAATTGTGAAAACTCGTACAGATTATCCCGCAGTAGCTCGAATACGAGGAATAAATGTTCTTTGTAGTAAAAGTATTCGAACAATTGAACTACATTGTGCTCGTCTGGGTCTCCATGCGAGTTAATGTATCTTAATAGCTTAATTTCATCCAAACTTTGGTCAAAGAAGTCTTTGTTGTTTTTGATAATCTTGACACATACTAACTGATTTGTTTGAAGATCCAAACATTGAACTGCTCTACTAAACGCAGCTGATCCTAGATACTCCACAATCTGATACTTGTCGCATATTACAGTGCCAACATTGATGGGAAAATCATTAGCCTCTTCAAATCCAGTTTTGTTCTTTTGGTGTATAATTGGCAAGTATAACGTCTCAAACTCTGGCTCTGGTTGCACTGTAGCTTTATGCAGCTTTGATGTGTCGCCATGTTCTGCATTTTGCTCAGTAACTCTAGCTATTATCTCTGCATCTGCATCGGGAGTGCTCAAGTGGTGAACGAATCTTCGAATAAGCTCATCTCTTCTCCGTATGCGACGATTCATTTTTCTTTCTTCATCCTCTTCCTCCGATTCATCTTCATCTGAAGATGTATCAATGTGTACACCTTCTAGAGTATCATCATCTGGGTCTGAATCCTCTCGCTCCTCGTCTTTCTGCTGATCTGGATAATCATCTTCATCGCTAACATAGTCATAAATATCTAAAACATTCAGATTATAGGAGTAATATACCATCTAAACCAGCTATAGCAGGTACTCTGATGTAGCCTTTATCTGATTCTCCTCTGTACTCATCAAGAATCAGATTTTCCAAACGTTTTGGTTTCACAAGTGGCTCTCGCTCGACGTCGTCTTCGCTGGACTCATCTGAGCTATCATCGTCCTCCACTCTTTGTACCATTGCTTGAAGTTGTCTCGAAACAAGATCGTGATATTCTGGGTCATAGTCATCTGAATCCTGCCCATGTGCTAGTTCTAGAGGCGCTGATAAGGCTCTTCGTTGCCCACTAATCGCTTGGTTAGATTGATTTACGACCCTAATGGATTAGATATGCAATGAATAGTGTACTTCTTAAAAACTGGACTCCGTGTTAGCAATTTGTACGCGTCGCTTTTTGCGCGTCTTCTATTGAAAATAGGCTCATCTGATGGCGGGCTTCTCTCGACATTGAATCGCAAGTTGATTTCGTTATTCGCACCTTCTCCTAGAGTAACAGCAATATATTCAATCATATCTTCTACAACATTTTCTACTTCGCTTTGAGAAAATTGCTGTTCCAAGTTTTCCATTAGTTTGTCTGTCTCCTCTAGGTTTTGTTCAATTGCCTCCAAAAATTCATCTGCATTATAATAATCTGTCTTTATCAACACTTTATGTCGAATGTCTTCATCGTCACTATCTGATTCCTCAGATTCGTCGTCGCTCTCTTCATCGTAATCAGCTTGTTCATTTAGTAGTTGTGATAGATTCAAAGTTTCTTCCTCTAGTTCTTGTTCATAAATATCGCTGTCTCGTTCACTTTCACTTTCGAAAAGATTTGGTTTTTCGTGCGCAGCTACAACATTAAATAAATGTAATTCGATATCAACCTTTGAGTTCCTCGTCCTCTTCTCTAAGATCTATATACCCGTTTCTAGATTGTTGTTCTTGAACAGCAGCTGATCTATTAGGAATGATTAATCTGATATACTTACTTAACTCATCAAACAGTGCTTGCTCAGTTCTGAGCAGATTGTTCTCACGAAGAAACTGCACCAACAACGGGAGCATTGGTGTTAGCTCCATGTTTAGCTAGTTGTAAAAGTTGAGCAACTATGATAGAAGCCTTGATTATTGGCAACGCGGGAAACTACAATTTTGGCTGCTCAACCACGATTTAGAATTTCTGGAACATGATTCTTCGATAGTTCACGCAAATAATTTTACAAAACATGTCGAACAAGCTGCTTCGTGTGCTATCGTTCGCATCGAAAAACGTTTTCTCGTACTCGACAAAGTCGCACGCAACCCCGTTATTCTATAGCACAATACAAAGATGCTACACAACGAATATGACTGATCGTATTAAACAAATGACTGCGAAAACATTAAAACCAACACCGATTGAAAAACGAGCTCCGCTAACGCCAACAGTATTAACACCACCAACAAATGAAGTTGAAGCACAATCAGTCGTACCTGATCAACTATTAACTGAATCATCCTCGCTATTTAAAGAAGATATACTCGTAGTAACACGTGCTATAGAGTTTGCCCAACTTTTAGTTGGATTCGAGCAAGCAAACAAATATGAAATCAAAAATGCCTACACAGGAGCAATTGTTGGCTTTATTGCAGAAGAGGAGAGTTTGGGAAAAGGCATCATGCGTAATATAACGACAAATCATGTAAGATAATTATCAGTCCTCTTACGTTTAAGCGTTCGTTTACGGCGACAATCATGGACAACACAGGAACAGTTTTGTTCAAAGTTCACAGGCCATTTTATTTCATTTCAAGCTCTATGACAATCGAAAATGCTTACGGGAAGGTTATTGGAGAAATTCAACAAGATTGGCATTTATGGAGGCGTAGGTATAACTGTAAGTAACCATTGTTTGCACCAATTAACAATTTGAAGTGTACCTAGGTAAAACACAATTCGCAAGAATAGATATGGGTTTGTTGAGTTGGGATTTTGAAATGTATGATGATAACAACAAGTATGTTTCAAATGCTTCAACTAACAACCAAAGATTGATTGCTTCTGTAAATAAGAACTTGGTCGGTATCGCACGTGAACTGTTTACCGATGCAAATCAGTATGTTATCCGTATGGGACCTGCTATCGCCACACAAGGCCAAGAAATCGAGAATCCAACTGCTGACCAAATGAAAAACATGCGAAAAATTGAAACACCAGGCGAAAGTGCTTTAATTGTTCCTACATACGATACTTTGGATATTGCAGGGTCACTAACCCTGGACAAAAAAGCCATTGCGTTAGCGGCTGCAATTGCTGTTGATTTTGATTATTTCTCACATACGTCTGGAAGGTATGGTATTTTTTGTTGCACTAACCGGTTAGACCAGGAATTATGAGCATGTTACCACTACCATTCCCAATGTCATCACCTCCACCGCCAGTTGACGCGACAGCCGCTGAGGGTGCTGTTCCAGGAGAAGCCTCTGCCACACCAGGAACAAATACATATGACGAAACATACAATGAAGGGTACACAAACGAACAAAACGAAGTTAACGAGTCTGACTATGACAACGACGATGGTAACGACGATGGCGACGACGGAGGCTTCAGCTTGGGCAGTTTATTTGATAGTGATTAATATTAAAAATTATTGTAACTAACTTGTAATGGTTGGCTAGAGCTTTTCTGGTCAACCAAAACCTATTTGCCTTGTTAAAAAAACAATACGTCGTAACATACCACCGTACGTCATCACACATACATAATTTCTAATTGATTTATAGATGCCACACTCTTTCGGTTACAGAAGTCGCACTAGACACTTGTTCTCACGTCCCTTCCGTCAAAAGGGTCAATTGAACATGACCAACTACCTCACCAACTTCAACCTTGGTGACTATGTTGATATTCGTGCTAATGGTGCCATCCACAAGGGTATGCCATACAAATACTACCACGGTCGCACTGGTAAGGTATGGAACATTACACCAAGAGCTATCGGTGTTGTAGTCAACAAGAGAGTATGTGAAAATGATTATTTTATGTTTACATTATAGGTTCGCGGCAGAATTCTAGCAAAGAGAATCCACGTTCGCGTCGAACACGTACAAAAGAGCAGATGCCGTGAAAACTTTGTTAAGCGCGTAAAGGAAAACCAAAAGATCGCTGACCACAACAAGAAGAACCCAACCGGTACGTCTTATTACTATTTTTTTAACAATTGTTAGCCAAGAAGTCATACCTCAGAAGAGAACACCAAGGACCTAGACCAGGATACACTCTCGTTGTTAAGAAACAAAACGACATCATCGACATTGCACCAGCTGCCTACGTTGAAGTTGCTTAAATTAAACAAACCTTTTTTTAACACACAATTAAATATTTATTGAGGTTCAAACTGAGCCTCAAGTTCGTTCACTTTGACTGTCAAAAATTCCAGTAGTTTTGTTCTCCGCTCTGTATTCCATGCAACTTCCTCATTCCCGATCATACTTAGATGGTCTGCAAAGAAGAATGAAATGAACTGTGCTGGTTGTCGTTCAAACTGTGGTAAAAAGCCTTTGGTCAATAACTTTTCACAAATGATTCTTCCCAGGTTTGCATTTGCTGTACTTTCAGTATTTACCATCTTTAACACAAGCTCTGCACATCTTTCTCTATTCTCATCGTTTGTTGTTTCGATCATGTGCTTTATACAATAGAGTACAATCTCCATGGTAACAAATCTCGCATCGCTTACTACTAGATTGATGATCAATTGTAGTAACAATGCTACTCGTTGTGCGTTCTCTTTACTCTTTTCCAAAATGTGCAAGAATGTAGCTACACAAGAGTCACCACTACGTTCGTCTAGCGCAACTAAGTACTCGACAAATGATCTTGTACTCTTTTGTGATAATATACAAACAATAGCCAAACAATCATCCAAAATGTTCATTTCCAAGTTTTCTGTTTCAGTACTGTTACTTATATCTGGTTGGTGATCAGTTGTTACTTTGTGTTTCAACTGTTGTGAAGCAATGAGTACACGTTTCACGACCATTGGATACAAGGCACGATTAAAGATCAAAGTCTGCACATTCCACTCGTCAATTTGGCTCTCACTTGCGAACAAGTTGTGGAAGCGAACTAAATTGTGAATCGATTTCCACAATGTTGCTTCAACAATCTTTTTTGCTTCTTTTCCTTGAGTGTATGTGAATTGGAACGATAGTAATTGTTGCAAAAAGTGTAGTGGCGATACTGACGGTGACGTGTGATCTAACGTTGGTGGTAGTAATCTTGGAGCATCATTCGACCAAATCTTGAAAGTAGGATTCTCATTAAAACATCTAATGAAAATAGATCCAACTTTGAGTTCATTCACTAGTGTAGGTTGTTCATATCCATTCATAAAATCTGCAGATAGTGTATAGTTCACATGAACAATTGTACGATCAACTGGGAAAAAGTGTAGTCGAATTGATTTGACAATTTTAGATAAAAAGTCAACCAACACTTGTCTCGTGTTATCATTCCATATTGTTACTGGTGTATCATGATTTTCATCATAATAGAATAGTAACAAGTCTGGAGATTCGTACGCACTACGTAAGTATTGTTTGAATTTGTACGATAGTAGATCGATGAGCATGGCTTCTGATGGTGACATACGTTCTTGTGATGGACAACAACTTCCTATTAGTCTTGCTGCTTGTGATCGCAAACTCTTACGAAGTTGAGCATTTTCGATTGATTTTAGAGTTTCTCCAGTCATGATGTATAATATTGTGAGCGTGAGGCCTGACGTGTACATGAGCTGAAGAACACTTCTTTGATAACTATTTACAATTTCATTCAATAGTTGGATCGAAAGTAAGAGCAAATCAGTGTGTTGTTCTTCTGATCCAAGTACGTATTGTATGAGTTTGTGGGTCATAGATACAAACATGTTCATGAATAAGTGTACTGCTTTTGTCGTTTCTTGATGTGCGTCTTCGTCATATTCGTCGTCACTTGCAATATCAAATTGTTGTAGTACATACATATGATGTTGTGCAATGATGAAAAAGATAGATAGTAGATTCGACAAGATAGCTTCTCTATGTGTACTATTCTTACCCATTGTATTCAACACTTGATGGAATACATGAACGAGAACAGACATGTACGATTGATTATCTACAACTACAAATAATAAACTCTGCTTATAGTTTTTCGATGATGGTGTTGCGGAGAAAATCAATCGTAGTGCATCTGTCTTGAGTGCGACTTGATAGAACAGTGATGGTTCGTTAGATGTTCCTAAACTCTGTAAGTCTTCGTTAAGCGAGTTAAATAGACTTTGAATGAACGATAGATCCGAAATAGCTCGTGTTGCAGAGGAACACGTCTCGTGTAGGAACGCAGAAAGACTCTTTGGTTTTAGCTTTTTCCAACACTCGTTAAACGCTCCTATGTACACTAGCTGGGAAGTAGTCTCCTGCTTGTGCGAGTAATCTCGTACTGATAGTACTGGTTCACTTGTCGAGTATGAAAATTTGTTGATGACATCAACCATTTCTATTTCTGACTTTCCGCGTAGTTTTTCAATTAGTGTTTCTAGTTCAGTTCTTGTTGTATCATTCCAAATATACAATGGATGTCTAACTGTTTTCCGTACAAAGTTTGCGAATGTTTGGTTATCTTTTGCGTTGGTTACAAGGATCACAAATATGTTGTGAGTGAGGCATTTCTCTAGCACAGATATAATTGTATCTGTACGGTTCTGGCTATTTACTTGAGCAATAGTCCGAAGTGTGTCGATTGCAGTCAAGCAAACTTTGTTCTTTACCTCAGTTTCGATGTCATTATACAGAACAGCAACGTTTAACATTGATAGTGTTGCAGAGATGCTCTTGTGAACTCCTCTGATATGAGACCGTACATGATGCCTGATGCATTCGATTGCCCGCTGCGATACACTTGCGTCTTCTTCCATCCATTGGTTGCTCAAAAACGAAGACATATCTGCAAAGTATGTATCAGGTATGATTCCCTTCTCTTCTGTTGTTTCTTGTGTAGGCGTGACAGTTGTACTCTGCGCAGTCATGATACGAATGATGTTAACTACAACTTGTCTATACTCTTTCTTTAGAACGCGATCTGCGTTGTTATGCAGTAGCCATTCACACATGTGCCATAGTCCTTTGTGTTTGTACACAAATAGTAGTTTGTTGTGTCGAGAATACTCTTCTGGACACTCAAACATAATTGCGAGTAGATTCGTGGCGTGCACTAGTAAAGCATAGTCACTTGGATCGGTGCGTACGTATTCCTCTATTCTGTTGCAGAGCGTGTCGTACGCAGGATATTTAAGAAATATCGTGTTAGATGTTGACGTAAATGGATGTTCATAATGCCGGTAGTGATACAATTTAGCTTGTGCCTGAATCATGTATGAAATATTCTCCCATGTATGACTACGAAGTTAGATAAAAATAAATTGCGTACTCTTTGTTTCCCATTTCTTCTATTAATCCAGAAAGTAATTCTTCAGGATCATCTACCATTTGAGATTGTTCATGAAGTAAACGTTTAACAAATACGTTTTTCACACATAGTTCGTTTGTCACATCTTGGAATACAATTCTTTTTGGTTTCACATGCGTGTAATTGACAAACTCTCCATCTTTTGCCGATCGCAGGTTTGAAATGAAGGGTTGTATCAAATTATCTGCGTGCTCGATCTAGTCGGATTAGAAAATTGTAAATATAGAATACCATTTTGTCGCAATGTTCGTTACTCCACATCATGTATGGGTTAATAGGACCAGTAGCCACTGATAGTTGATTGATAGCTTCAGTAAAGAGCTCTATTCCAGTCTTGGATGTGCCAGTCACAGAAGCAACACCAACAATCGACGTTGGCGAGACAGCAGTGTTGCTCTTGTCTAGAATATTGATAAATTGCATTGGAAGAAAATAGCTCAAGTATGATGGTGATTGATCATCTCCACCACGATCAAATCGTTGGATATTATGATAAAACTTGAGAAAAGCAGCAGTTGATTCGGAGCAACCTAGACGCATTTGTCTAACAATAAACTCAAATATTCCAGTTTCAAATAGTTTCGAAGTGTCCACCTTAGCAGTGAGAATCGAAATTGGCCCAACTGATTCGAGTAGGGTTCTTAGTAGTACGACAGTAGCATTGATCACGTTGATGTCGTTGATTAATATTGACTTGACAATGCACTGAAAGAAGTTTCGTGATGCAAGTATTGTATGGCTGATTCGTGGGTGTTTGATAAGTACTGAAAGCAACTGCAGCATACACAGTACAATCTTTGGTATATTATCGGCTTCTTCACTGAGGCAGTACTTGTGATGTATGCTCTCGAGATGGTACATCAAATACGTAAGCCCTTCTTCTGTGTAAAATTGAAGTGCAATATCTGGGTTTTCTGTTACAGTTCGTAGTAGCATTAGTGCTTCCTCGGCAAACGTGTATGAAAAGTGTTTTGGCGAGAGTAAGTACTTGGTCACATAGGTTACATGCTCTATAGCAGTACATCTTCCACGAGTCATCGCAGTGAGAAGATACCGCAACAACAGAGCTCTATTCTCATTATTTTCTTCTGTTATAAGTCTTTCGAACAAATCATCAGTCAATGATGCAAAATCGAACTGTTCGTGTCCTTCTAGTACATGACGAATAAACTTTCCACGAATGTAAATCTCATCTAGTACATCTTCGTAGTCTATTGACAACTCTCTTGCTCGTGTTACTATGTACTTCCACTCTACATCACTTATTCTACGCTCTTTTAGTTCTCTTGAGAAGGGTCTAATGTTGGAATTGAGTTCATCTTCCAATATTTGTTTGAAATGTTCTCTTGCGGCTCCGTTCCACACGAGGTCAGCAGTATTGTAGTCATTTCTTAACTCGGCGAATGATGATTCGTATTCCATGTTTCGTAGTAATGCATAGTATAACGATTGAGGTAGTAGTTTAGATACAAATCTTGCATTGGCACTATTCTCCCTTGGATCACCGATGAACACTTTTAGTAGAGCCAAACTAAACAGTTCAGAATCTTGAGTTTGTGTTGATTGTGTTAACAACAACAATTGTTCTAGTATACCACCACTTGCAGCAGCGCAGTCTTGTAGGTATGCTTTATGAGCAGAATCTGCGATGACTGAAATGTTCAGTAGGGTGACAATAGCTTTTTGTCGAATAACAGGATGTTCATGATGCGCGATTGGTAATAGTGTCGACAGTATATTTGAATTATAATTCAATGGAGCCGATTTCGTGTTGAATAGAAACGATAGTAGCGTGATAGTACTGATCGAAGAAGATGTCTCACTTGGCATGTGTTCCGAAAACGTAAAAAAGATATCCATTATCCTCTATAATTGTTAAAACGTTGACAATAATCATACATTCACTATTTCGCCAATCTCTCCCTCATAGTTATCCTGCTTTGTGTAGTGGTCCAGTATATGTGCTAACATATCAAAACCTTTACACGATGCAAACAAATCTTGCATGTTTTCTATATCTTTTGTGTCTGCAAGTTGATGAACCTCTTCTTTAATTGGATTATCTTCATCTCCAGTCGGTATGCGAACGACAACTTTTCCTCGCAGTAGATCAAGAACCATTTTCAGCGAGTGACGTAGTACACTTGTGTATTTAGTAAAAATATTGTATAGTACCTCTTGTTTGTGTATGTGCTTAGAATTGGTTGCAGAATATACTTTGTGAATGAAAAAAGTCGTTCTGATTTTTGCAAGCGTAATATTCCTGTCCCTTCCATTTCTGTTGGTGATTTTTTATCGTGGTGCACGGGAGCGTTTGCGTCTTTGTATAATTGTCTGTACAAGTGTGGATTTGATAACAGTTTTGCGATAGAGTACAATAGTAGGTGTTGGTTTTCGTCTTCTTTTTGCGTTATCAGCAGTACGCACATCATCTGCAGAACATCAGTTCCAATGTTCACTATATTGTTAATCCGTGTTGAACTAATAGACAAACATTTATAAAAAGCAGATGTAGGTGGCTGCTGCAGAAATCTTTCAAGTACAGTCTTCCAATGCGTCGAGTCGTCAATTAAAGCTGCAACATCTTGCATTAGCTCTACTTCTGCACTGTTGCCTTGCCCCATTTTGACTTTGTTTGCTCTAGATTTACAACCATCACAAACCCAAAACAACATGGGACAGCCGCTAACATGGTTTAGTGAACAAGAAGTTAAGATTCTCGTCTTAGGTCTAGATGCAGCAGGTAAAACAACATTACTCTATCGCATGCAGACTGATGAAAGAACAACCATTGGTGCTTTGTACAATCCTGTGGAGTCAATAAAAATAAATCAAGTCAAATTTCTTGCTTGGGATTTAGGAGGACAGGAGAAAATATGGAAAATGTATCGCGAATACTATTTGCCAGGAACACAAGGAGTTATTTTCCTCATCGACTCACATGACAGCGAAAGAATTCAAGAAGCCAGAGAACAACTAGAAAGACTTTTTTCGGAAGAGTCACTCAAAGATGCAGTATTTCTAATACTCGCAAACAAACAAGATTTACCAAATGCACTGACCGCTTCTGATCTTGTTGACAGAATGGAAATGTATAATATTGATGAGGAAAGAAATTGGACAATACAAGCATGTAGTGTACACTCTGGAGAGGGTGTGGAGGAGGGTTTAAACTGGTTAAAAGAACAATTGAAAATATAATGACAAATCATACCGATCCTGGAGAGAAACGAAAACTTGTCCATTACAAATATGCTTAGGTTGTTCACTAAAGCAAGTGCATCATGCGTACATAATCCTTTTGCGATCCGCACAACGCAAAAAATCTTCCATGCTAGACTCTACACAACAGACATTGCGACGCAGGTTTCCAATGTAACAAAGTTAGCAAAAAATGTAGTAGAAGCACCAAACACATCCCAACTTAACTCTTCATACCAACTGTTTCAAAACGCCTTCGAAAAATTATTAAACACAGGAAAACATATTGAATATTTAGAAGAGTTCACAAAGAATTGCAACAAATCAGAGTCTGTGTATCAAGGATATTTGTGTAGAGGTTATGCATTACTTAGATTAGCAAAATACGAGGAGGCTCGTCACGATTTTTTAACGTTGCAACTGTTAGACAACGTATCTATGCGAAAAGCGGGTGGGACTGGAATAACCAACGAGAGAATATTACTGTTAGCGTACCACTTGCTATTTAATTTATTTATGGCAACTGGAAAGACGCACGGAAAAGATGTGGACACGTGCGTAAGTGGATTGAGAGAGTTGAATCCAGATTTCGCCAAAGGTTGTTTGGATGTTGCGTTTTACTATCGCATTATGGGTGATAACACGATCGCAAAGAAACACTACGACAAGTAATTTACATTTCGCTTCTAACAAAATAGAGCCTTTGAATTATCACCAAAAAGCGAGGATGTACTATTAGCAAGAGCGAACTTTAAACACACAACAGGAGATTCTGCAGGAGCATTAGAAGATTATAAGCTGTAAGAAACAATCTAAATTTCTAACAACAATTAGAGCGCTCAGCATTAACCCTGAAGGTAACGAAGCGAAGAAATTCGTGACAGAACTTCAGATCAGTGTATAAACTATTAAAACGCTATGGTTCTAAAATTATCGATTTTTTTGTTTTCTTCATAAAAATACAATTTCTTGGAATCTATCATCACAAAGATCTAATCAAACAATGGCTACATACAACCACGCTCGTGCAGCAGTAAAAGACACCGCAAAGAAGATTGAAAATGCAGTAGAGAACACTTACGACACTGCAAAAGAAAAGGTAGAACTCGGATTGGCAAAATTGAAACACGCCAACTGGTCTGCATATGAAGAAGAGGCTCTTCGTTTCGGTCTATCATTCGTGAACTACATGTCCACGCCTCTAATAGAAAGACCATTTTTGAATTTGATGATCTTGCAACAATTGGACAACCACGCACCACATCAAGCGCCATTGTACAATGGATACTCAGAAGTATGTTATTGTGCAATAACAAAAATAACTGTTTTAGGGTTTCAGAAAGATTATTGCTGATGAAGGCTTCAAGGGTCTATTCAAAGGCTTGTGGCCACAATTCATCTATGAACTCACCAAGTTTGGTTTCAGAATCTCAACTTTGGGATTCGGATTACGTTACATTCCAGACAGATACTTAAACTATGACTATCTCCCATTCGTCGTTGCTGGAGTTGAGATGGCAAGCGAAACAGTTGCCTACCCACTCAAAGTCGTGAGCACCAGAATGGTAGCCCAAAAGGGAAACACTAAATACACAGGTGTTGTTGATTGCTTGGAAAAGATTGCAGTCGAGAATGAATCCACAACGGATCTCAATCCATTCAAACCAGAATGGTATGCCGGATTCGGTGCTCACTGTCTTGGTATCCTCGCCTATGCCGGTACAGAAGTACTTGCAAGATATGCATTCGATAAAGCATTTGGAATGAGCGGCGATGTCGTCAACGTACTCAATGTTCGCAAGTTCAGACCATCACCAACCGTTAGATTCGACGCAGATCGCAACGAAGTTTTGGTTGATCACTCTGTACAAGTACGCGATGTCGATTATGCATTTGTTCTCAGAAACCCACTGTGCTATGCAGTTGCATTGTTCGCATCATATCCATTCACATTGGTTGCAACTCGTCAACAAGCAGGAGATAGAGATTTGAAAGACAAGAATGCATTTGAGGCATTGCAATTTGTAGCCGATAGAGAAGGTGTTAAGGGTCTATGGAAAGGATTGTTCTTCAATTAAACCAACATTTTCTCAACTTCACCTCCATTAAACTTCTTTTCCAGCATTACAACAACGTCAACAAAAACTTTGAAAACAAACATGCCTTTCGGACAGTTTGTTATTGGACCACCAGGATCTGGTAAAACGACATACTGTAATGGTATGAAGCAGTTCTTAGACGGTATCGGACGTAAATGCGCAGTAGTGAATTTGGATCCTGCAAACGAAAATATCTTTGACGGTGTGGAGATAGATATTCGCGATTTATGTGATTTGGAAACAGTGATGAAAGAACTACAACTTGGGCCAAATGGAGCGCTTTTATATTGCATGGAATATTTAACAAAAGTATTTTAATTTAACATAAACTCACAACTCAGAACCTTGACTGGTTATACGAAAAATTAAAGAATTTAGGAAACGATGTATACGTTTTGTTCGATTGTCCAGGACAAATAGAACTCTACACCCACTACGAAACAATTAAAACGTTAACAGAAACAATATGTAACAAATGGAATTACAGAGTATGAAACACAATATTAGTTAACTAACGTTGCAAGTTAGCAGCAGTACATTTAGTAGATTCACATTACTGCAGTGACTTGTCCAAATTCATGTCAGTGCTACTTGTAACACTAAGCACAATGATACGTTTAGAGCTTCCTCACATTAATGTGCTATCTAAAGTGGATTTGATAGAAAAATATGGAAAACTAGGTTTCGATATTAGTTATTTCACCGACGTTCAAGATTTAAATTACTTGATCGATAGTTTGGAAATGAAAGAAGGAAAAAGTACACGATTCACAAAACTCAATCAAGCAATCGCAGATGTCGTTCAAGATTTTTCCCTCGTTTCATTTTTAACGTTGAACATTGAGGATAAGAATTCTGTACATAACGTTTTGAAATATATCGACAAAGCAAATGGATACGTATTTGGAGCATGTGAGAAGGATAACAGATCCATTTTGGATGTTGTAGCAGGAGATATACAATTAGACCAAGATCGATACGACGAAGCCAGAAAATACATGCAAGACGATGACGAAGATGAATACGACGAGTATGAATAAATTAATGATTTATACCTGGTGATACAGTCTTTTTCTTTCGTTTTTGAGCGTTTGGATCATAATCTGACAACGCTTTACCTGCTGTTTCCACAGGAACTAGTTGTTAGCCTAAACACACAAAACTTACGTGTAAAAGTTAATAGAGCTCCAATGACGCAAAACGATCCATAAATGATCAATGGTGCCCATACTCGAAGTTTCAATAATGAAGTACCAACAAACGGTGTGATAACTCCTGCTAAGCGACTCACAGCTGCACAAAATCCTAAACCAGTACTTCTTACTACAGTAGGAAACACTTCTGGCGTGAACACAAAAGTTGTCGAAAAGGCTCCCATAATACATAATCTAGCTACAACAGCAAATATCGTCAACAACCATCTAGCAGTTGGTATAATCAACAAGAACAGTGCAAATCCACAAATTAAGAACATCCATCCTTGTGTCTTCTTTCTACCAATAGAATTGATTAAGAACACTGCTGCAATCACACCTGGAAACTCTGCAGCAGATGTAATAAATGTTTCTATGTAAACAGCAGAATCACTTGATGCTCCTGATCGGAAAAACGAAGGTGTCATCACAACAACACCATAGTACGCCAATGCATTGATAAACCAAATTATTGACAACATGATAGTGATTCTTCTATAATTCGCAGAAAAAAGCAACTTGATACTTTCAATAGGAGAAGTTCCCTTTTTCTTCTTTGTTTCCATCAAGTGACTTGTTTCATCAACGTGAGGAAGTTCTCGTTCTAGAGAGCCTTCTATTGGTGGTTTGCAGACGTTTTATAAAATAATTAACAATCGCCACGAGTCTACATCATGTCCTGCCATGTGTACATACTTCATAGGTAACAAGGCCCATGCTAAACCACTTTCAAAAACTGCTCCCAAAGTCCAAAACACTTCGATGTATAGTAAGAATTGTCCTCTGAGTCTGACAGATAAGAATTCTGACAGCAGCGAAAAAGAAACATCTAAAAGTGGTCAGTCAAATGCGTACGACTTACGTGCTCCTGATGCACCGATACCTGTAAGTGTGCGAAACACTAAAAACATAATCCAGTTTGTGGAAAAACCAGAAATAACTCCAAAAATGCCTGTAGTTAAGCATACAAGTAGAATTGTTATTTTTCTGCCAAATCTATCGCCTAAACCACCCCACATGTACGAACCTATAAACATTCCCAAAAATACAGCACTTCCAAGCTTGAACTGTGTTAAATATTGTGAATAAAATTTACCAGCGGGGTTTGTGTGAACTCATCTAAATTCCATTCTTTTGCGAGTATTGGTATAATAAACGATATAATCATGATTTCCATAGAATCGGCTTGATTGTTAGTGCGAACAGCAAAATTCATACCCATCCATGTTATTCCAGTGAGAAACAATAAAAATATCTGAAAGAAACCGAATCCAGCGTGTTCTATCGCATCATTAACTGTGTACTCGCGTTGGTAATTCGTCATCTATCAATGTCCTACATCCAGTTGGTTACAAGAATAAAAACAATTTTAATAAAAATAATTTAAATTTTGAAACTATTTAGTTGATTTTGGCCTGGAAAGAGAACAAACTCTCCAGCTCAACATAGTTTCTCGCGCATCTATCAAGATAATACAAAACTTTTTCTTGGACTTTTTGCAAATCAGCCAAAGCATCCTTTTTAGAAGAGTCCTTGTCATCCAAGAAAATCTCCATCTTCTTCTTTCTATCTTTTCCACCTTCACCCTTATATGCAAAATAGATCGCCTTGCGTTTATATCTGTCCCAGTCGAACAATGCTCGATAGAGTTGTAAATGCTTGTGCAACAATTCTGCTGGGAAAACTACTCTTACACCAGTTACTTTGCCGTTCACTACACCCATCTCTGGTGTGAGTGACACAACACGAGTTCTAGCTCCAGTCTTGTGTGGTTGTTGAAGCCAGTTGCTATAATACTGTTGTACTCTATCGCGAATGTTCCTGTGGACGTGGTTCAAGAGCCGTGGTGTAGATAAGCGATTATGGCAGTGTGGGCAAGCCATGATATCAATCTCATCGTCGAGGTTTGTTGTGTCTTCGTAGGTACTCATGATTCGTTTGAAGATATCAAGATCGACTTCTTTGCTGCAATGCAAGCAGTTGAATGGATCAAATACACATTGACGGAATCTTTCTTCATCACCATCAAAGTCGTCGTTGTTCATCATAAAGTATTCATCACCTTCTGATGGTCCACTGGAGCGTTGAACAGAACGATATCTGTTCTTATCAAGTCCTAAGCATTCGGCTAACAAACTAGCATCTGTGCCAGTCATATGCTCACACAAACGTTGAATTGGCGGATATACTTGTTGGGACAAGTACCATTCAGTGTCCAACTTGTATTGATCAGGATTTTGTCTAAAGACATCAGGATGTACAGCTCTCTCACCGATGGATGCGTCCTTCTTGTCCTCTTCAGCAGCGCAGATGACATAGGAAATACGTTGTCCTACTCGAACAGGTTTTCCCTTCTTACGCATGTCAATGGCGACTTGTACGTGAGGATGAATACGTGCATCAGGATAATCTTCTGGTGCTTTAGTAAGACCTTTGGAAAGAATGTATGGTTCCAAGTCGTAGTCGTCTGACCACAGAGCGCACTCTTCTCTTACACGTTTTCCAGTTTCTTGAAGATGAGTGTGAATCGAGTTGATGATATCTTCTTCTGAGAAATCTTCTTGTTCCTTGTCTCTCTTCAAAATTTGATCGACGCAGTATTGTGACACTTGTCTAGATAAACCACACCAATCACGACGAACCATGTCCAAACCTTTGTTTTCGATTTTTTCGATCATCTGCTTGTTGTTTGCAGGGTTTGGAGTATGAACGATGGCAACGTACTTTTTCTTCCTCAACAGTAGAATACGTCTAAATAGGCCATCGATACCAATCTCCAAGAACTTGTGTCTTTTGTTGATCGTAGATTGGATAACTTCACCTTGTTTGTAGGCCTCATAGTAGTCTTGATGAGTTGTGAGTACCATGACAGAGTCGGTATCACCATAAATTACATTCATTTCGAGTTTGGATTCGATTTGATTCTTAGTATCAGACAAAATGTTACGACCAGTGCGAGTGATCAATTCGGCAATTGCTTGGCAATAGAAACGTGAGTAGATGAAACCAAGGCAACCATATGTACTGTTGGCAGTGAGTTTGAGTGCCTTTTGCTTGACGTCCAACTGCCACTTCTTCATTTCATCTTTCTCACTCTTCATCAACTTTTGAGTCGCTCTTCTCTTGTCCAACAATCCCTTGATAACTTCAGGAAGAACTGGTTTCTTATCTCCAAGTGTTTGCAAGTTTGGAAGCTCAGCTTGGAACGTTGGAATTTGAACACTATCGTCAATAAGATCCTCTTGCTCTTCTTCGTCATCCTGCATAGTGTCGTTGGATTGAGAAGGTTTAGCGGCAGCCTTACCAGTCTTTTTTGCTGGTGCTTCAACTTCTGATGATACTCTTGGACGATCAACTGTAGTGAAACAGATTTGATTTTCGATGATGATACTTGGATACAAAGAGTTGAAATCCAAAAGTAGTACATATCGATCGTACAAACCACGCTTTGGGTCCAATACAAGACCTCCAGAGTACAACGCCTTTCTTCTTGCGTTTCCACCACCCTTTGTAATTTCTCTCTTATCTGGTACAATGTATCCTCTGTTGTAGAACTCGTGTAGTAGCAGATACTCGATACGCTCACTTCTACTTCCAATCAGTGTTTTGCTCCACAAGTTACCAGCAACTGCTGTAAGTTCCAATGTGAGAGGAATCATTGTTAACTTGAATGATAGCAATAGAGCGAGGTACGAGTCTAGTTCTAGATGGCTTACGAGCACCTCATATGCATCTTGCTTAGCCAAGTAGTATCTGATTGTATCAATGTTATTTTCGAGGGTAATATGTTCAGTACTTCCGCTTGCGTGTGCTGGGAGGTTATCAACTAGTTTTTGACTCTCTGCCAGAGCTCTTAACCCGTAATCCTTCTCACGAAGGTATTCATGAGCAGCGAGATACGTATCACAAACTAGACGGCCAGACAAAACTCCTTTTTCAGCCCATGTACTTTCTCCCATACCACCAGGTCCTCCTTGTAATTTTGGCCAATACTTTCTACGAAGTCTTCCAAGCATTGCCCATGTGTTTACATTGCCAGCTTGTAGTCTATGTAACAACACATCTAGATCAAATGCTAAGAAGTTGTGTCCAATAATGATATCAGGATCAACTCTGTGAATCTTTGCCATCAACTTGCTTAGCAATGCTTTTTCGTTTCCATCTAAATCGGCGACGTCAGGATCTTTGGGATTGATTTTTCTTGCTATGAAATTATTAACTCGATTGAACAAGAAACTTACCCATTGTTGTTTTTTGAATGCCCTTTTCAAGGTCGGCAGTAGGTCCATTAATCAATACATTCTCATGAACAAGTAAACTAGCCATAACGATCTCGTTAGCCTTGCTGTCTTCGTTGTATACAGTCTTAACTTTGAGTGACATAACTGTTACTGGTGGTGGACTTGGAATCTACTGCGTTAGAATATAGCATTGTGTAACTTACTTGTTCGTTAGTTGGACGATATACACTAACTTTATCGGCAGACTCAGTATGGAATTCAACTCTGCAGTAGCTCAATCTTTGAGTACCAGTAGTATTGTTGTCCATTTCTCGAAGACCTTCGCCAGCAATCTTTAACCAACATGGTCCGCTAATCTTGCGTTGAAGTAAAAACAATTCAAGTGGCGATTGGTTGGCGCCAAATATGTGTCTGAACATCGAGTCTGATTTTAGTGTGATACGTTTGTTCTTGTTCTAGCGAATGTTAGATAATTAGAATTATGACATACGTCACCCTCCCATAGTGGATACAAAAATTCCACATATTTGTGTTCACCGTAGGGAATTCCAGCTTCTTCAAAACAGTATTGCTTTGTCACGACTTTGAATTTGTGTGCGCCTGAAATAGAGTTGGACTTTGCGAATTTTGCTACCTGATCGACAATTTCAGAGTGTTCCATGTCGTCGTCTGGTAGTAACAAGTAGCATTGTCTCCAGAGTTTTGGAATCATTACGCAACAACTGATAAATTTGTCCGACTTGTGTTCTTTAACTTTTCCGAACAAATATATCTGTCCTTGTATTTCAGTTGCGTCCAACCAATACATTAACAACGACCCATCTGAGTGTCTCTCACTTTTAAAATTGACGATATCAGATGATGTTTCGAGTTCAGGAAACGCTGGTACTTCCGCTTTGTCGACTATTGTTGGTGCAGTTTGTGCGTCTGGATCAAACATGGATCTATTAGGAGCCAATCTCTCCAACGATTCTGATATTTCTGGTCGCAAACGCTTTTGTGGTGGTGATGATACATTATCGTCTGCATCAGTCTTTTTAGGAAAGAATTTCGTTATCTCTTGTCCATCGTTTCTTCCTCTTTTTTCTGTTTGTGTGACTAAAGTATTCAAATAAATCATACTGGTGTCTGGTTGTTGTGAATATTTTTCATCATCTTCGTCTAACTCTTCCGCGTATTGTTCTGTTCTTTTTGTTCTCTTCTTTTTCACGTCACCCAACTGATCGAGTGCGTCCTTGGCCTTCTGCTTGTTGTGTGACATGCTGTTTCGTGCAAAAGTGACCGTTTCTTGTGGCGCGAAATTAATCAACTGAGTTCCTGAAGTTACAAAAATAATGCTAGACGCATACCAACCACCAACCGATGTTGAAAATAGGGATTTCGATTCCTTAATGTCACGCACTGAATGCATGATTCCAATAATCTTGTCAAGATGGGAAAAAGAAGAAGCTGAAGCGGATACAGAAACGAATGAACTTAACAACAACATGCAATAATTTGTGCCACTTGGAGTGGTAATAAGACTTGTAAAACGATTTAGCATACTCTTGAATGCATGTTATTGGCAAAATTTAAGTATCTTGTCTCCAACAATTTGTTCAATATGCCTAATGCCTAATGCCAAACAAAAGAGCTACATTATGTTTGTTAAATTACATGTATTTACATTAATTTAGTATTCCATCTCCACACCATCTAAGATTTTATGACTGCTTGCAAGTCCTTTTTCTTCAAAGAAATCCATGTTGGTGTTTTTTCTACTAAGAGAATCAATTGTTTTGGATTTATGCCAAGTATGTCTTGCTTTTTCTGCTGTGCCTCGAAATAATTTTGCAGTATCACGACCGAGAACAACATTAAGTACAAGAACAAGTGCAACAGCGACAAAGAGGAACGCTTTCATTTTGTTGGTTTAGTTTGTGTTTGAAGAGTTATTTTTACCTGAAATAAGTGTTCAAGTTTTACTAACTAAGGAGAAATCAAACTATGTGCACGAAAAGTGCTCTCCAGCACTGGCTTTTAATTGAGTAGCAAAAATGCAGTTATTCTACTATTCGTTAGATGTACCGAAAACACAGTTTGTTTGCAACTTCAAACAACAGAGTTGACTGCCAAACAACACAAAATTTCAACATGGACAACAAGAAGACCATTATTGACAAGTGTTTTTACACACCATCCCGACAAAACGTGGATAAAAACAAATTGAACATACCACAAAACGCAGACGCGACAGTCGTACCAGAATACAAAACTGCAGACAGAATATATCAATGGACTGTAGATTTACGCGAAGAACATTGTCCACCATCAAGCTATCACAAATATATAAGAAGCAGTCGTAGTTTAATCCATCTCGGTGCAGGTTTTGGATCTGTTACCATTGCACTCGTACGATACACTGAATTCGATAAAGTCATCGCTGTGGAGCTAGAAAAAGAATACACAGAATGTTTAGAAACCAGTATATCCGTGTACGATCGTGTAAAAGACGTGTCTATCGCTAACAGTGACTACACGACTTGGATAGATAGTGAATTCTCGAAATATGAAGACACTCCCGTTATAATTGACGTTCAAAGAGTATGCATTCAAGACAAATTCAGTAATCAAACTCTACTTGAACAATGTCAGTCGTTACTATCAGGACCAAACAAGAAAGCGCACAGTCCGTTAATTATACTATTTTACCCAACTGTATACAAATTTGAAGTTACACCAGACACCCTAACAGATATCAAGAAACCCATTATCAAAACATTTGACAATTTTACATGTGTAGCCCTTGTAGCCGACAGACAAAGCAAACTACAAGCACAAAGAAGTACACAACGGAAAGATACCACGATACCTACTGTACAAGATCTAAACCAATGGTACACCGTTTGGACAACTCGAAATTCCGACTTAAAACAAAGAATTGAACAATTCCTAGGTGGAAAAGTTTACCACGAGTTCAAACATGTTGATTCAAAATATTTATCACGAAAACTTGGAGATTATATTGTACAAGACAAACTCAACGACAAACAAATTTACCAAAAGATACACTCAATGTTATTCACTGCCTCACGCAGACAAAAATCCACACTTGGAGAGTCGCAAGAAAGATCTGATAATAGGGTACAAGAGATCACTGACATGTTGTTCCAGAATATTAGGAACTTTTCACCTCAATCATTTGTTGACGTTGGATGTGCAGAAGGTTCGATCACTGCTGCCTTAGGGAAAGATTTGAAAACACGAGTTGAGAACACTCACGGGTGTGATGTACGGAATCTATCAGCACATGATGGGTTTGTTTTCTCACGTATTTCTGAAAGTGATGGAGTGCTGCCCTATGCAGACGCTTCACATCCACTAGTTGTATGTTTAATGGTTCTACATCATATTCCAGAACCTCAAAAGACACTATCGGAAATCTATAGAATACTAGAACCAGGAGGATATCTATTAATACGTGAACATGACTGTGACCCTGAAAATTTAGCAATGGTTTTAGATTTGGTACATGGTTTGTACTCTATGTCACTCAAGGATCCAATTGAAGATCCATCGTTCTGTGAGACGTATTTTGCTCGATACTTTTCGCAAGAAGAATGTATAGATATGGTAACTAGAACTGGATTCATACAAACTACGCACCCATCGAAACAAAGAGATGAACCCCATGCAAGAAAAATTCGTAATCCTCAAAGATTTTATTACGCTCTATTCCAAAAACCTATTGACGGAGTACAAGACAAGCTCATAAACAGTGAGGAGGAAAATGGCGAGCCTGCAAAAAAGAGAATAAAATTGACTGAATAATTACAAACTAAACAAATCGTCTGTTGCACGTCACTTGAACACTGACATGGGTTCAAATCATTCGCAGAGCGATAAAGACCCTGTTCCAAACTTCTCACAAGATAACGGTAAAACAGTAGTAAAAGAGAAGTTAAAAAAACTATATGGAAAACAACTAGTCGATGATAATCTAGAAAAGTTTGCGGATATTTTGTCGGACAAAGAAAAACTAAAGAAGGTTTATCTTCACACTGATTTTGCCGAAGCGAAAAATCTACAACAGTCGATAAAAAATATGAGCTTTGTCGAACCTACGCAAGACAGTACAAAAGGACCAATGTTCTCCAGTGGTGCTTCAGAAGCAGTAGCGTCACCAACAACACTACAAATGTTAGCCAGAAAGAGTACTGATGAAACAGAACTCGGAGTAAACAGTGGAAAAAATCATTTCGCGAATAACGAAGAAGGCGCAGACGATGACATTGAACCACAAGCGCTTAATACAGTGGACCCATTCTTGGATATGAAAAACAAAATACGAGTTAAACTCATAGTCGCAGAAACAAGCAGAAATCAGTTGGAGAGAACATTAAAGCGTGTCATATCACCATTCGTTAATATGGATAACCATGGAGGTACGTCATATACGTTTCAAATACTAATTATTCAGCACCATTTGGTTTCTTCCATATTGCTCTTGCAGTAGGTTGTTGGAAGGTACAAACATGTTTCTTATACTCACATAGTAATAGATAGAGTGGAATTCTTCTGAACTTTGTATTCCTAGAACTGTAACTGGACAAGCATCTCTCGTTTGTGCAGATATCGAATCTATTGCAGATTTAGACAAGTTAGATTTTGTTCGTGACAAACTAGCAGAAGTTATCGTGAAATGGAACACATCAATATACTATAAACAACACGGAGGAAACCCAGACACTGATCACAATGGAAATTGTCAACAATTCATCGACGAGTGTTTACAAATTCTAAACCTTGGAAGTTGTTACACACAATTCCCTCCTCCATTGGTAAATTATATCAAAAAACTACGGAAAGAAGGTTACGGTGAAATGGAGTTTGAATTCGATGACAATTTTAAGAAAAAGTTTTTCCCAGATACAAAACCAGAATGTTTACAAGATCGAAAAGGGGAACCAAATCCATTTGAAAATATTTATGATTTGTACAAGAACAAGGGAAGTATTGTATTTAAGACACATGACATGTTGGATAGATTTGTGAGTTACTTGTTACTTGTGGACACACAGTTCAAGTATAACCACAAACATGAATTTTATCTTTTGAAATCATTTGATAGGTATGTTCTTACTCGAGTACTAACCTTTTCAGAGCGTATTGGATGAGAGCCATCAAAGATCCTGAAAATGAAATATTTAGACCTTACCATTCAGAACATGGCACAGAAGCATGTCCTGTAAGTTTTTATTTTCTTTTAACATTTCAGTTTTCAGATCCACAAAATGCCAGTATTTTGCCCTTTGTCTTGAAAAAATAATATCTGTACACTAGTGATACACTCACAATAAATTATTATCTCTTATGTACTTGGTTTTTTAAATCCAGAACAAAACAAAAATGATTCTTTTGATTCACTACGCGATGACTTGGGTTTGACGACCGTGACTTCTTCAAAATGTTGTTTTAGCATTTCTTTCAACTCTTGTAATTCTCCACCTTGAAAGAATTTTAGCAATAGAATTCCATTTGGTTTCAATACACGTGTACTAAATCTGTAGGCTGCTACGCATAAATCAATGATTTGTCCGTGATCTAGTGTTACTATTCCACTCGTATTTGGTGCCATATCACTGAGTACAGCGTCTACAGGTATAATTTGGCCATCTTCGTTTCGTAGATGTTGTGCAATCTGAACCAAGTATTGTCGTTGTATAAAATCTCCTCTTATTTGGATACATTCCACTCTATCGGATTCTATTGGTGCCATATCTGTGATTTAATATTACTTGTGTACTGACCTACCTAAAAGATCGATGGTTATTATTTTTCCACCTTGTTTCATTCTTTCTACCGCTACCTCTGTCCACGAACCTATTGCATCAGTAAATTTATTATATAATTGTACCTGGAGCTGCGCCGAGCTCTACTATCGTATGACATTTGTTTAAAAACTTGTATTTGTCATCTATTTCAGTTAATTTATACGCTGCGCGAGATCTATATCCTTCTTTCTTTGCTTGTTGAACGTATGCGTCATTCCTTTGTCTATTCAACCATGCATTTGATCTTTTGGTGTTAACACGCCGTGTAAAATACTCACGATTTGCTCTTTGTGGTAGTAAAAGTCTTTGGTAATGTAGTGTAGTATCTGGATGTGCAAACAGAGAACAGCCGACTGCGTGTAACGTTCATGATTGTTTTTTACAAACTAAATTTATTGTTCTGGTTTGAAATTTCTAACAAACTTGAGTTCTGATAGTTGCATAGGTACACAATCCTTGGCAGTATATAGGTTCGACAACTCTGCCATTGCTCTTCTTACATTTAGCGCATACAGTTTGGTATTTGTTCTTTCTTCTTGTGTTGGAATGTATGGTGGGAAATGAACAATAACCAAGTGGTTATTAATCTGTGAGAACAAATTCTTAAAGTATGCCCAATCATCACCGACCCATCCTGGTGAAAAATACTTGTATTTGTATCTTGTAACAACTGGTTGAACTGGTGCTCCTGGTAAAAATGCACCGTCATGGAAGTGAATCATATAGTCACCGTTTGTAGTTGTACCTTCTGGGTAAATCAAGAATTTTGATTGTTGGTTTGTTAAATAGT
>JAESGV010000102.1_pt1 | contig 152890 bp, 143 predicted proteins | sample 9269781 | NCBI WGS metagenome assembly JAESGV01 (sample SAMN15741586, study PRJNA653496) | algae metagenome | isolation source: Tildeniella torsiva UHER 1998/13D and co-occurring heterotrophs from... | place: Slovakia: Slovak Paradise National Park, Hrabusice, Kosice Region | collected 2000-01-01 | reverse complement strand
GGGGTTCGCTCACCGGCTCAATCTTCCATCAAAAGTGGGCATGGCGCTGGCGCGGGGTGGTCATCTCCGCTGGCGGCCGTTGGGCAGCGATCTTGACGGCGGGTGGGCAAGTTCGTGGCTGACTACACCCGTTCTGCGGAAGATTGTCGCAGCTGATGACGGTGAAGGGTTTAAGGCCCGCAGCCTTGCGCGCCTTCAGCGCCGCAACAAGGAATCCGGGGGCCGTGCGCGGCGCCTCCAGATCGATCAAATCCGCAGCCACGTCCGGATCATTGAAAATCAGATCGCCGCTTGCGGGGTCGATACGGTAACCCTTTTCGGTGACGGTCAAGGTGACGATGTGAACCTCAGCCCTCGCCATGGCGGCCACCAGGGCGGCGGGGTCTTCTGGGCCGACCAGGACGCCGCAGCCCGCGCCAATGATGCGAAGATCCTCGCGCGCCCCGTCACGCAGCACCAGGGTGTACAGTCCGTCTTGGGGATTCAGTTGGTCTCTGACGCCCGGCGACCGCAGCGAGGCCCCGAGAACCCCCCAACGCAGGTCGCCGCCGGCCAGGGCGTCGTCGAAAACAACCGCCTGATGGGCGCGGTGGAAGGCTCCCACCCCCAGATGCACTACGCCGGTCTTCACCTCCGCACGGTCATATTTGGGCTGAGCGACGTCCAAAGGCAGTTGCGACAAAGCCCCTGAGTTCAGCCGGGACGTTTGACCGCTCACAGCTTGTAAGCCGCCTTGACCAGGCCATAGGTCAGGGCGTGGGCGACCTCGTGCGCCTCGTCCTCCTCGATCCTATGCTCCACCACAAGCCGGGCCAGGAAGCTGCAGTCCATGCGCCGCGCCACATCGTGACGGGCCGGGATCGACAGGAAGGCGCGGGTGTCGTCATTGAACCCGACCGTGTTGTAAAAGCCGGCGGTCTCGGTGACCTGTTCGCGGAAGCGGCGCATGCCCTCTGGGCTGTCGTGGAACCACCAACTGGGGCCCAGTTTCAACGCCGGATAATGACCGGCCAGCGGAGCCAGTTCGCGGCTGTAGCTGGTCTCGTCGAGGGTGAAGACGATCAAGGACAGGCGCCTGTCCGCTCCAAAGCGATCCAGCAGCGGCTTCAACGCCCTGACGTAATCGGTCGGGGTGGGAATGTCGCATCCCTTGTCGCGTCCAAAGCGATCAAACACCGTCGCCGAATGATTGCGGAAACTGCCGGGATGCAGTTGCATCACCAGGCCGTCCTCGACCGACATGGCGGCCATTTCGGTCAGCATCTGGCCGCGAAACAGCTCGGCGTCCGCAGCTGTCGCAGACGCCGTGGATACGCGACGGAACAGAGCCTCGGCCTCTCCTCTCGGCAGATCCGCCGTAAAGGCGGTCGGATGGCCGTGGTCGGTCGAGGTCGCGCCCCTTTCGATGAAGAAGGCGCGACGGTCGCGGAGGGCTTGAAGATAGCCGTCCCAGCTCATGACGTCGCGACCGGTAAGATCGGCCAGGCTGTGCAGATTGTCGCGGAAACCCTCATAGTCCGGATCCAGGACCAGGTCGGGTCGAAACGCGGTCAGCACCCTGCCTTTCCAGCCTGACGACGCGATGGTCTTGTGGTGATCCAGGGTGTCGAGCGGGCTCTCGGTGGTGGTCAGAACCTCGATATTGTAGCGTTCGAACAGCGCGCGTGGTCGGAAACCGTCGGTTTTGAGGGCGGCGTCGATGACATCGTAATAGTGGTCCGCCGTCTCGCCCGACAGACGCACATCTAGGCCGAACACCTCGGCATAGACCCAGTCATGCCAGAGGCGCGAAGGCGTGCCGCGAAACAGGTGATAGTTCTCGGCGAACCGGCGCCAGATTTTCCTGGGATCCGTCTCCACAGGCCCGCCGTCGACGCGCGGCACGCCCAGATCCTCCATCGCCATCCCCTGCGAATACAGCATTCGAAAGACGTAATGGTCGGGCGTAATCAGCAGCTCAGCCGGGTTGGCGAAGGCTTGGTTCAGGGCGAACCAGCTGGGGTCTGTATGCCCGTGCGGACTGATGATCGGCAGATCTTTGACAGCGTCGTACAGCCGCCGCGCGACTGCGCGGGTTCCCGCATCGGCCGGAAACAGGCGGTCGGGATGTAGTCGGAGCGGCTGGGTCATGAAATCCTTCCCTCAGTTCCCGCCGGTCGGACGCGACGAGTCGTTTCTGTTCCTCCTGTTACAGGGCTGAGGACAAAAAAGACACCGGTTACCTTAGTAGTCTAGTCTGCCTACGGCGCACGCTGAATCTGCGGCGCTGTAATCAAACGTGCGAGGTCTAGGCGGACGGCCTGCCGAGGCGCGCTTTTCAATCGGCCTCAGATCAGCCCATGGCCCTTCGGCAGTTCGGCGTATCGATGCACCCGCGTCGCCATGACGAGGCCGAAGCCGATCATGACGGTCAGCATCACCGTGCCGCCGTTGGACAACAGCGGCATGGGCACGCCCACGACTGGCGCAAGCCCCATAACCATGGCTCCGTTGATCAGCACATACATGGCGAAGGTGGCGATCACGCCGGACGCCGCCAAACGGCCGAAATGACTGTGGGACAGGGACGCTATTCGCAAAGAGATCAATATGATGGCCGCATAGGCGCTGAGCAGGAAGAAGGCGCCGACGAAGCCGAACTCCTCGGCGAAGGCGGCGAAGATGAAGTCGGTATGACGCTCGGGCAGAAACTCCAGCTGGCTCTGGCTGCCCAGGCCGTAGCCCTTGCCAAGAAGCCCGCCCGAGCCCATCGCGATCTTGGATTGGACGATCTGATACCCCTTGTCGGCCATGTCGGCCTCAGGGTTCAGGAAGGTCAGGACCCGGTGGCGCTGATAGTCGTGCATGCCGAACATCACATAGGGAGGCACGGCGACCGTGGCGACGGCGGCGACGGCGGCGATGATCTTCCAGTTCAGACCGGCCATGAACATGATGGCCGCGCCGGTCAGGCCGATCAGCATGGCCGAGCCCAGATCCGGCTGGTGCGCCACCAGCAGGAAGGGCATGCCGATGATGGCGACGGGAATGATCAGCTTCCAGTGAAAGCTCGCCTCCTTGGCCGAGGCCCCGTGGTACCAACGCGCCAGGGCCAGAACCACGCCGATCTTCATGATTTCCGAGGGCTGTATGCGGGTCACGCCCAGGTCAAGCCAGCGCGTGGCGCCGAGCGCGGTGTAGCCCAACGGCGTCTCGACGAGAGCCAGTAGGAACAGGGCCACGCCATAGATGGGATAGGCCAGGGCGAACCAGTAGCGAATGTTGATCATCGACAGCCCCAGCATCAGCACCAGGCAGACGCCGAACCGGATCAGGTGTTTAGCCGCCCAGGGTGACCACGAGCCGCCCCCCACCGAATAGAGCATCATTGCGCCCGCGCCGCCTACGGCGCAGATGAGCAGCAGAAGCCGCCAGTCGAGCTGGCTGATCTTGGTCGAAACGCGCTCGCGCTCGCCGGGACGAGACAGGGCGGAAGCGGTCATAAGCGCGGCTCCGTCGATGGGGGAAGCGGATCAACCGCCTCCGGCGTCGGCGCCGCCGGCTCGACGGTCGAAGGCTGGGTCAGGTCCGTCGTCTCTGTCGGCTCGGGCGCCGGCGGGCGTTCCATTCGCGCGCGCATCTCCGGATCCTTCAGCAAGGCGACCTTCATCACCTCCCGCGCGCGCGGCGCGCCGGCTGTACCGCCGCCCATGCCGCCGTGTTGCACAATCACCGACACGGCGTAGCGGGGATTGTCCGCCGGCGCGAAGGCGATGAACAGGTTGTGGTCCTTCTGGGCCCAGGGCCGGCCCGCGCCCTTGCGGGAGCCGGCGCCGTAGTTCTGCGCCTGGGCCGTCCCGGTCTTGCCCGCCATGCGGATGTCGCCGAGGCCCAGTTGGCTGTTCCTGAAGCCGGTCCCGCCGACGTCGGTCACCGCCTCCATCCCTTCCCGCATCACCTGCACGAAGGCCGGATCATAGGGCAGGTCGGCGAAGCTGCGGTCGCCCCCCTGCTCCACTCCCCCGATCGACTTGATCAGCCGCGGCGTCACGGCCTTTCGGCCATTGGCCAGTCGCGAAGCATAGACGGCCAGTTGCAGGGCGTTGACCGTCAAGGCGCCTTGACCGATGCCGTAGCTCGGCGTTTCGCCCGGATACCATTTGCCGTCGCCCCGCACGGGATTCTTCCGCCGCCATTCTCGGTCAGGCACCAGGCCCGGCTTCTGGCCGGAGATGCCGATGTCGTAGGTCTGGCCAAAGCCCATTTCGCGCGCCGTCTCGGCGATGGCGTCCGGCCCGACCTCGACCGCCAGGGTCATGAAATAGACGTTGCAGGAGTTCTTGATCGCCGAACGCATGTCCTGCGAACCGTGCCGTCCCAGGCAGGCGAACCGCCGCCCCAGATAGTAGGCCCCGTTGCAGACGATCCGTCGGTTCGGATCGCCGCCCCGTTTTAACGCCGTCAGCCCCACGACCGGCTTGAAGGTCGAGCCGGGCGCGAACGTCCCCGTGAGAGCCTTGTCCAGCAGCGGGCGACGCTCATAGTCGGCCAAGGCGCGATAGATGCTGGAAGGCACGCCCCCCACAAACAGGTTGGGATCGAACGAGGGGGCGGAGGTCATCGCCAGAATGTCGCCGTTGCGGACGTCCATCACGACGCAGGCGCCGGACTCCTCGCCGAACACCTCCAGCGCCCGGTTCTGAATGTCGGCGTCCAGGGTCAGAACCACTTCCTGCCCGGGAACCGCCGGGCGGGAGCCGCCCACATCCTCGGCCACCACCCGACCCCGCGCGTCCACCTCGACGCGATTGCCGCCGGGCTCGCCGCGCAGGGCCTCGTCCAGCGCCTTCTCCACCCCCTGACGGCCGATGCGGAAACTGGGGTTGAACAGCAGGGGCGGCACTTCTTCGCCCTTGTCGCGGATGGCCTTGACGTCTCGGTCCGACACCTTGGCCACATAGCCGACCACATGGGCGAAAGAGCCGCCGAACGGATAGTAGCGGGCGTCGTTCATGTCGGCCATGACGCCCGGCAGCTCGTTGGCGTACAGATTGACCTTGGCGAACTCCTCCCAAGTCAGGTCGCTCTTGACCGGAACCGGGTTGAACTTGGACGAGGCGTTGACGTCGCGGATGATGGCGCGGCGGCGTTCCAGGGTGTCGGGAAGCAGCCGACCCAGCAGGTCCAGGGTCTGGTCCAGGTCCTTGGTTTCGTCGCGCACCACCAGCACTCGGAAACTGGGGCGGTTGCCGGCGATGACGACGCCGTTGCGATCCTTGATCAGGCCCCGCGGCGGCGGAACCATGCGGAAGTTGAACTGGTTCTGCGACGAGAGGGTCGCATACTCCTGAGCCTGCACGACCTGGAGCTGGGCCAGCCGCCCTACAAGCGCCGCCACGCCGAGGGTCGCCAGGCCGCCGAACACGAAGGTGCGCCGCAGGAACGAGCCCTGTCGTTCATTGACGTCGGCGAAAAAAATGGAAGGTTCGCCGCTCATCGGAAGCGAATGTCTCCATCGTCGAACCGCTCAAGCATCCAGTCAGCGACCGGATAAAGCAGGAGGGTCGGGACGATCTGGCCGATCAGCGACAGAATGGCCGGCGGATTGCCCGCCCGCACCGTCACGATGACATAGGCGAACAGAAACGCCCCCAGGGTGCAGGCCACATACCAGGCGAACCGGATCAGCCCTTCGTGTCCGGCCAAAAGATTGCGCGACAGAAGCAGGACGCCATAGACCCCCATCAGACACAGGGCCCACATGCCGAGCGGGCCGTTCCAAAACAGGTCAAGGAACAGGCCCAGGGCGAACAGCACAGCCGGCGCCGTCATCGACGGACGGATCAAGGGCCAGGCGAAGGCCAGAACCATGGGCACGACCGGCTCCGGCAAGGTCAGGCCGAAAAGCTGGGCGGGGGTGGCCAGGACGATGGTCGCCGCGACCGCCACAAGGGCCGGATAGAGGATCCATTGCAAAGGCCCGACGACGCGGACCGCAACCGGCCGTCTCACGCGGCGCCTCCCGGCGCAGGCGAGGGTCCGCCCGGCGGAGTCTCAGGCGTGGACTGATCCGGAGCGGCGCGCGGAGCCGGACCGCGCTGAACCGACGGCCCGGCGGTTGCGGCCTGCGAAGCCTGGGCCTGCCGCGTGCGTTCGGCCTGGGCGCGTGCGGCCGCTTGCCGGCGTGCGGCAACGTCCGCAATCGCAGCCGCCTGTTCGAGGCTGGGCTCGGGCGCCGTCCCCAGACCCGCCAGGGGCGGCGCATTCAGGGCGTTGGGATCGACCAGTTGGCCGAAGTCCTGGAACAACAGCACACGCACATAATCGACAGCGCCACGATCGCTGAACAGTTTGACGCGCCAGCTGCCGTCAATGCCCTTGGCGGCGACGCCGATCGGTATGCCGCGCGGCAGTCCCCCACCGTCCCCAGAACTCAGAATGCGATCACCCGGCTGCACCGAGCCGGCTCCGCGAACAAACTCCAGACGCGGGTTGTCGCTGCCGTCGCCGGTGAGAAGCGCCCGCGCATCGGTGCGATCCACCAGGACGGGCGTCCGAGACGCCACATCGGTCAGGAGCACCATGCGGCTCACGCCTCCGGTCGCGCCCGTCACGCGACCGACGAGGCCGTGTTCATTGATCACCGGATTGCCGATCCGCACGCCGCGGCGCGTGCCCACGTCCAGAAGCTTGGCCCGATTAAAGGGTCCGCGCGCGTCGGAGATGGCGCGCGCCGTGATCATCGGAACGGGCGGCTCAGTCCGCAGCCCCAGCAAGGCTTCATAGCGCGCGTTGACGTTCTTCAGGGCGATGGCCTGGTCGCGCCACGGTTGGAGTTCCGCCAATTCCGCCTTGAGTTTCCGATTTTCCGACACCGCGAAGAAATAGCCCCCGACATAGTCGGTGACGGCGCCGACCCAGCGCACCGGCGCGGCCAAGATCCCGCTGACAGGTCCAGTCACCGTATCAGCCGCTCCGCGCACGGCGCCATAGCTGGAACCGCCGTCGACGGCCTTGCGATCGCTCACCAACAGGAGGCCGGCGGCCACGATCGACACGACGACGACAACCGCGGCGGTCCAGACCAGCGGCACCTTCAGGTTTTCAAAGGGACCGTCGCGAAACGCCACGGGCGACCTTCCACAAAAGGGGTTGGAATCGACAGGCGATCCCTGTCGTTCTGCCTGCCTATCGCAAAATCAGGGCCGGAATGGAACCGTCGATCACGCAGGGCTGAAAAGGATTTGCGGCCGGACTTTCGCCCAGCCGCGATCGAAAAAATCAGAGCGCCGAGTCGAGCACGCCCTTCATCCAGCGCGGATGCTCCAGCACGCGGCCGCAGCCGATGGCGACGCAGGACAGCGGGTCGTCGGCCACCGAGACCGGCAGGCCGGTGTGGTCGCGAATCTCGACATCCAGGCCGCGCAGCAGGGCGCCGCCGCCCGTCAGCATGATGCCCTTGTCGGCGATGTCGGCGGCCAATTCCGGCGGGGTGGCTTCCAGCGCGACCTTCACGGCCTCGATGATCTGGGTCACCGGCTCGGCCAGGGCTTCGGCGGCCTGGCGTTCCGAGATACGGACCTCGCGCGGCACGCCCTGCATCAGGTCGCGGCCCTTGACCTCGATCGACAGGCCTTCGCCGTCGGCCGGGATGCGGGCGGTGCCGATGTCCTTCTTGATCCGCTCGGCGGTCGTTTCGCCGATCAGCAGATTATGGTTGCGACGCATATAGCTGATGATGCTGTCGTCCATCTTGTCGCCGCCGACGCGGACCGAACGCGAATAGACGATGCCCGACAGAGACAGCACGGCCACCTCGGTGGTGCCGCCGCCGATATCGACGACCATGGAGCCGGTCGGCTCGTGGATGGGCAGGCCGGCGCCGATCGCGGCGGCCATCGGCTCGTCGATCAGGCCTACGCGGCGCGCCGAGGCGTTCAGGCAAGAATCATTGATCGCGCGACGCTCGACCGCCGTGGCGCCGGACGGCACGCAGACGATGATCTTCGGGTTCACGAAGCCCTTGCGGTTATGCACCTTGCGGATGAAGTGTTTGATCATCTCTTCGGCGACTTCGAAGTCGGCGATGACCCCGTCGCGCATCGGGCGGATGGCTTCCATGTGGCCGGGCGTTCGGCCCAGCATCTGCTTGGCCTCAATGCCCACGGCGTGAACGATCTTGCGTCCGCCGACGTTGCGCAGGGCCACCACGGACGGCTCGTTCAGGACGATGCCCTTGCCCTTCATGTAGATCAGGGTGTTGGCGGTGCCCAGGTCCATCGCGATGTCGTTGGAGATCGCGCCGAAAAGGGAAAAGCTCATGGGAATCGATACCGTTGTTCTTTGACCGAGGGCGTCAGTTTCGCAGTCGACCTGGCGACGCCCCGCCGTCCTGACATCCCCTTGCCGGACGGCTTCCTGATCGTCTTCGCCATGCCTACCGCTGGCCCGTGTGCCCGTATGAAACAGGGAATACAACCCCCTTCGCGTGCTGGACACGCGTTCACCCCCAGGCCTGTGGAAGCTTGGCGCTCAGGGCCGTTCACGATAGTGTCATGAGCGGCAGGGACTTCCTGTGAAACATCCTGCCAGCGCCTGCCGCGACGTCAGTCCCCACGCGCCTTTTCGCGACGCCTCACCCACTCCCGGACCCCCAGCATTAGACCCAACCATGCCAGGGCCACGCCCGCCAGGATCGCCGAGGTCCAGACCCCGTCGCCGCTGACGGCCGTCATGAAGGAGCCGCCGAAAAAGGCCACAAGCGCCGTCTTGGGCAAAACCCCCAGGGCGCATCCGGCTAGAAAACCCGGAAAGGACGCCCGCGCCGCGCCAAAGGCCATGTTGACCACGATGAAGGGCGCCGAGGGCACGTTGCGGATCATGAAGCTGGCGTAGAAGGCGTTCTGACCCACGAACCGGGTCAGCCGCCCCACCGTCTTGCCGCCGTGCCGCTCCAGCACCCGCGCGGTCGGCCCGCGCCCCATCCAATAGGTAACGGCGGCCGAGGCGGCCGTGGCGATCCAGCTGTACAGAAACCCGAACCAGGGGCCAAAGGCCACGACGCAGGCGGCGATCAGAATGAACTGAGGCGCGCCGAAGAAGGCTGCGACTGTGAACACGATCACGGCCGCAGGCAGGCCCCACGGTCCGTGCCGGAACCCGCCCAGCCAGGCCTCCAGCCGCGCCTCGGCGTCCAGCCCCAGCTGGCTCTTACCCACGGCGAACAGAGCCGTCATCGCGCCCAGAACGACAACCGTCGCCAGCACGGCGCGCCAGCGCCGCGCCTCCATATTGGACAGGAAATCGAGGATCCAGCGCATCAGACGCGCCGCTTATCACCCCGGCTGTACATTAGCGAGCCTGGGCGGATTGTCCCGGCGGGCCTGCGCGCGTAAGGAACCTCGCCCTCCCCGGCGACAACCTTCCAAGACCGATGGGATTCCCATGTCCAGCCTGCAATCTTCCGCCCTCGCCCGCGTCAAGCCTTCGGCCACCATCGCCGTGACCGCCCAGGCCCGGAAGCTCAAGGCGGAGGGCCGCGACGTGATCGGCCTCGGCGCCGGGGAGCCGGACTTCGACACGCCGGAGAATATCAAACAGGCCGCCATCGACGCCATTAATCGCGGTGAGACCAAATATACCGACGCCGACGGCATGCCCGAACTGAAGAAGGCTATTGTGGCCAAGTTCGCCCGCGAGAACGGCCTGACCTACGACGTGTCGCAGATCCACGTCGCACCGGGCGGCAAGCCGGTCATCTTCAACGCCCTGGTCGCCACCCTGAACCCCGGCGACGAGGTCATCGTGCCCGCCCCCTACTGGGTCTCCTACCCCGATATGGTCCTGCTCGCCGGGGGCGAGCCCGTGACCGTGATCGGCGAGGAGAAGGACGGCTTCAAGCTGCGTCCCGAGGTGCTTGAGGCCGCCATCACCCCCAAGACCAAGTGGCTGATCCTGAACAGCCCCTCCAACCCGACCGGCGCCGCCTACACCCAGGCGGAGTTGCTGGCCCTGGCCGAGGTCCTGCGTCGTCACCCCCACGTCTGGGTGCTCACCGACGACATGTACGAGCACCTCGTCTATGGCGACTTCGAATACACCACCATCGCCCAGGTCGCCCCCGACCTGATCGACCGCACCCTGACCGTCAACGGCGTGTCCAAGGCCTATGCCATGACCGGCTGGCGCATCGGCTACGCCGGCGGCCCCAAGCCGCTGATCGACCTGATGCGCAAGGTGGCCAGCCAGACCACCTCCAACCCCACCAGCATCAGCCAGTGGGCCGCGGTCGAGGCCCTGAACGGCACCCAGGACTTCATCCCCGAGCGCAAGATCGCCTTCGAGAAGCGCCGCGACCTGGTCGTCTCGATGCTGAACCAGGCGACCGGGATCACCTGTGCTGTGCCGGAAGGCGCCTTCTACGTCTATCCGTCCATCGCCGGCCTGATCGGCAAGACGACGGAATCGGGCGTGGTCATCGACGGCGACTCGACCTTCGCCGCCGAGCTGCTGAACGCCGAGGGCGTCGCCGTGGTCCAGGGCGAGGCCTTCGGCCTGTCGCCCTATTTCCGCATCAGCTACGCCACCTCCGACGCCGTGCTGGAAGAGGCCTGCACCCGCATCCAGCGCTTCGCCGCCTCGCTGCGTTGATTTTTCCACCGGACGGACGCCTCTGTGTCCGTCCGGATCGACGGCCCCAGTTCAGGCCGTCGCGCGAGGCGACAGTTGGGCTCCGTCGCCGTCCGGTTCATTCGGATCGCCCAGCTCCCCTCGCTCTCGCGCCCTGCGGCCATAGACCCATTCGAACAGCGGCGACGCCATAAGGGTCGTGATGATGGCCATCAGAACCAGGATGGAGAACAGGGCTGGGCCGATGACGCCGCGCTGAAGTCCGATATTGATGATGATCAGCTCCATCAGCCCGCGCGCGTTCATCAGGGCGCCGATCCCCAGGGCCGTGGCGTTGTCCTGGCCTGTCAGCCGGGCGGCCGCCCAGCAGGCCCCCCCCTTGGCCAGGACGGAGCCGGCCAGGATCACCAGGGTGACTGCGGCCAAACCGATATTGTCCACCATCGTCAGCTGCGTATTGAGCCCCGAAAAGGTGAAGAACATCGGCAGCAGGACCAGAACGGCGAAAGGCTCCAGCTGACGTTTGATCTCCGTCGTCAAAAGGCCGCGCGGCATGGCGACCCCCAGGATGAAGCCGCCGAAGACCGCATGGATGCCGACGGCGTCCATCGCCCAGGCGCTGAGCATGAACAGGATCAGGACGACGCCCAATACGCTCGGTCCGACGCGCCCCTCCCGCTCTGCGATCCGGCCTAGGGGCGCCAGAAGCCGGGGCCCCAAGGTCATCATGAAAAGGGCGAAGGCGCCGCCTCCGGCGATCGCCACCACCGCCACCATCGGGCCGGCGCCGAAGCTGGCCAGGACGATCGCCAATACGCACCACGCCCCGGCGTCATCGATGGCGCCGGCGGCCAGAGACAGCGATCCCAGCCTCGATCCGCTCAGGCCGCGTTCGTGAATGATGCGGGCCAACATGGGAAAGGCGGTGATCGAAATGGCCGCGCCCATAAACAGCATGGCCTGCCAGGTCACGATTCCGTCGCCGAACAGGCCAAGACTCAGTAGCCAGGGCGCGATGGCGACCGCGACCAGAAACGGCGCCGCCATACCGGCCAGCGACACGGCCGCCGCGCTGGTCGCATGGGCGCGGAAATGATCCCGGCGAAACCCCAGCCCGACCAGGAACATGTAGAGACCGACGCCCAGCTGGGCGCCGACGAACAGGATGGACCGCGACTCCTTCGGAAACAGGGCGGCCTGCAAGTCGGGAGCCAGAAGTCCGAACAGGGACGGCCCCAGGATCACGCCTGCGATCATTTCGCCGACGACCTGCGGCTGGCCCAACCAGCGCTTGGCCGGCCATCCCACCACTCGGCAGGCGGCGATGATCACCGCCATCTGCAGGAAAAAGGCGACGCTCAGCTCCGCATTGGTCATGCGATGATCCCTCCCCAGGGCGCGCCGTTCTTGAGAACGATCACAGGTCGCTCACCCTAAACGCCCTCGTCGCCTATTCAAGGCTCCCCCGCAGACCGAGGTCGTCTTGATCAGGGCCGGCTGGCCATGCCCAGCTTAACCGGCTTGGCCTCCTCGTTCAGGGCGCCGCGCTTGACGCCCCAGAGCAGGATGATCGGCGCGCCGACATAGATGGACGAATAGGTGCCCACGATGATGCCGAACATCAGGGCGATCGAGAAGCCGAACAGGGCTTCGCCGCCGAACAGGGCCAGGGCCGCCAGCACCATGACGGCGGTCACGCCGGTGATGATGGTCCGCGACAGGGTCTCGTTCAACGACAGGTCGATCACCTCGCCCAAAGGCATGGTCTTGTACTTGCGCAGGTTCTCGCGGAGCCGGTCGAACACCACCACGGTGTCGTTCATCGAATAGCCGATGACGGTCAGGATGGCGGCGACCATGTTCAGGCTGAACTCCAGCCGGAACACCACGATCAGGCCGAAGGTCAGGACCACGTCGTGCAGCAGGCCGATCACGGCGCCGAAGCCGAATTGCGGCTCGAACCGGAACCAGATGTAGAGGAACATCAGGCCGATGGCGACGGCCAGGGCCAACAGGCCCGAGGTGAACAGCTCGCCGGACACCTTGGACCCGACCACGCTGACGCCCGAATACTGCACCTCGCCGACCGTGCCGCTGATGGCGCGCTCGACCTGGTTCACCACCTGGGTCTGATCGCGGCCTTCCGGCACCTGGAAGCGCAGGATGGCGGTCGAGCCGTCATCGACATTGGTGTCGCGCCGGGCGATGCCCTGCACCTGGACGTCGCCCAGGTTCAGACCGTTCACCGCCTCGCGCACCCGGTCCAGCTCGATGGTCTGGCCGGCGGGCTTGGACACCTCCATCGAGGCGCCGCCCCGGAAGTCGATGCCCATGTTCAGGCCGGGCACGAAACAGCCCACGATCGAGGCGATGCACAGCACCACCGACAGGACGGCGGCGTACCGGGAGTATTTGACGAAATGGAAGTTCGTCTTCTGCGGCAGCAGTTTGATGAGGGGCCATCCACGCATCGCCATTACTCCGCGATCGGCAGTTTTTTGGGCTTGGCGGTCTTGAGCCAGTAGGCCAGCAGCACCTGGGCCACCAGAACCGACGAGAACACCGAGGTGAAGACGCCGATGCTCAGCGTCCAGGCGAAGCCGCGCACGGGCCCGGCGCCAAAGACGAACATGATCGCCGCCGCCACCAGGGTGGTGACGTTTGCGTCCAGGATCGTGCCCCAGGCCTTGGAGAATCCGGCGTCCATGCTGGCGATCACGCTGCGGCCCGTCCGGGCCTCGTCGCGCATCCGCTCATAGATCAGCACATTGGCGTCCACGGCCACGGCGAAGGTCAAGATCAGACCGGCAATGCCCGGCAGGGTCAGGGTCGCCTGGGTCAGCGACATGGCCGCCACGATCAGCACCCCGTTCAGGATCAGACCCAGCACCGACACGCCTCCGAACAGGAGGCCGTAGGCCAGGATCATGAAGACCACGATGATGACGAAACCGACGGCGGTCGACAGGGCGCCTGCAGCCACCGCGTCGGCGCCCAGTTCGGCGGTCACGGTCCGGCGCTCCTCGACGTTCAGCGGCGCCGGCAGGGCGCCCCCATTCAGCAGGTTCACCATCGTCGCGGCTTCCTGGATCGTGAACTGACCCTCGATGATGCCCGAACCGTTGGTGATGGCGCTGTTGATGCGCGGCGCGGAAATGACCTTGCCGTCCAGGATGATGGCGAAGGGTTTGCCGATATTGGCCGAGGTCGCCTCGCCGAACCGGCGGGCGCCCGCGCCGTCGAAGCGGAAGCCGATGGCGGGGCGGCCGCTCTGATCGGCATCGACAGAGGCCCGTGTGAGGTTCTCACCCGAGACCAGAACCCGCTTCTTGACCAGATAGGGCGTGCCCTGTTCATCGGTCAGCAGTTCGGCGTCCGGCGGCACACGCCCCGCCTGGGCCTCGGTCACCGAGTTTTCGGTATCCACCATCTGAAAGGTCAGCTGGGCCGTCTGGCCGATGACCTCCTCCAGCTTGCGCGGATCGCTCTCGCCCGGCGCCTGGACCACGATCCGGTCGGCGCCCTGGCGGGTGATCGAGGGTTCGCGCGTACCCAGGCTGTCGATGCGGCGACGGACGACTTCGATGGACTGATCGACCGCCGTCGATCCCATGCCGGCCAGGGCCGCGTCCGTATAGGCGAAGCGGACCCGGTCCGAACCGACGCGGCTGGCCGTCCGTTCGACCTGGCCGGACGGTCCCGGCGCGCCGGCGAGGCGGCGCAGGGCTTCAAAGGCGGCGGTCTGTTTCGCCGGGTCCGCCAAAGCGACCACGACGCCGCCCGCCTCGCGCTGGAGGCCGTTGGTGGCGATGCCCTCGCCGTTCAGGGTCACCCGCACGTCCTCGATCAGATTGGTGACGCGCTTCTCGCGCATCGCCGGCACGTCCACCTCGAGCAGCAGATAGGAGCCGCCCTGCAGGTCCAGCCCCAGGTTCAGGGCGTTCTTCGGCAGCCAGCCGGGCAGCGCCTCCCGCTGAGCCGGGCTCAGCAGGTTGGGATAGGCCAGCAGGCAGCCGATGATCGCCGAGGCGACGACGAGAATGATTTTCCAGCGCGACAGCTGAATCATGAGGACAGTCCAGGTTCAGCGATACGCTTCGGGTCTCAGGCCTTGGAGTCGTTGGCGGCGACGGCGGTGCGGTTGCGCACCTCGGCGATCATCGCCTTGACGACGCGGATATTGACGCTGGGCGCGATCTCGACATTGACCTCGGCCTCTTCGACGCGGGTCACCTTGCCGATGGCGCCGCTGGACAGGACCACCGTGTCGCCGCGCTTCACGGCGGCGATGGCGGCCGCATGTTCCTTGGCGCGCTTCTGCTGCGGACGGATCAGCAGGAAGTAGAACAGGATGAAGATGGCGACGATCGGCAGGAACTGCATGATCACGGCCATCATGCCGCCGTCAGCTGGGGCGCCCATGGGGTCTCTCCGAACACAAGGCGGGGCGGCCCTCGTCGGCGCCCCCATTAAAACGAGGCGCGGAACCTAGGGCCGCGCTTCGCGGATTGCAACGTAACGAACGATCAGCGCGGCAATACGCTCAGGGGATCGACCGCCACGGGGTCGTCGCCGCGCATCTGGCGGGTCTCGAAATGGATCGACGGGCGGCCGTCCCCGGCGGTCAAACCCACGGTGCCGATCTGCTGACCCGCGCGCACGTCGTCGCCGTCCTTGACCGTGGCCGAGCCCAGATGGCCGTAAACCGTGCGCCAGCCGCCGTTGTGGACGATCAGCACCGTCAGTCCCTGACCCACCAGGTCGTCGCCGACATAGGCCACGCGCCCGCCGGCCGCCGCCACGACCGAGGCGCCGGCCGAGGCGCCGATGTTGATCCCGTTGTTGCGCTCGCCCATGCCCACCGGCCCGAACCGTCTCAGGATGTCGCCCCGCACCGGCCATTGCAGGGCGATGGGTCCGCCGGCGACGGGCGTCGTCGTCGGACCGGGCGCGCTCTCGACCGGCCGCGTCTGGACCGGCCGCGTCTGGGCCGGCAGGGCCGGATTGCCCGAGGGCGGCGGCGGGGGCGGCGGAACCACCCCTGAGTTCGGCACCAGCACCCCGGCCGGGGACGGCCCCGTGGCGTAGGGATCGCGTCCCGTGTCCACGGCGGAATCGGGCAGAATGATTCTTTGACCGCTGGTGATCGCCCCGCGCGGCCCCAGGCCGTTCAGGTCGATCAAGGTCTGGACCGGCGTCTGGAACCGACGGCCGACGCCCGAGATGGTGTCGCCCGGCTGGATCACATAGGCCGCGCCCGGCGTCACCACGGCGGGCGGCGAAGACGGGGCGGGCGTCGCCGGATAGGTCGGCTGGGCCGGCGTGATCGAAACCGGCGGCGGCAGGGCTCCGCCGTCGATCGAGCCGACCGGCGCCGTCACCGGCGGCTGCTGATACGGCTGGGCGGGGGTCTGCGGCTGGGCCGGCTGACCATAGGGGCCCTGCTGGGCCTGCGGCTGGGCGCCTCCGACAGGAACAGGGCGCGTCGAATACTGCGGCTCGGACGGATAGGTCATACAGGCCGCCGCGCTCAGCGACGCCGCCACGATCACAACCGTTCTCATTCCGCCCGACATCACCGCCACCGGCCGCTCCTTACGTGGTTAAATCCGCGCGCCCGGTTTGCCCGCTCGCGCCGCGCAAGCCAAGCCCGCAATCATCGCCAAAGTGGGGCGAGAAGGTTAACGGCCGTCCAGACCCTCTCCCGCTTGCGGGAGAGGTGGCCCGGCGTCCGCGCAGCGGACCAGGGTCGGAGAGGGAAGTTTTCTTTCAAGAAGCATGACTTCCCCCATCGTCAGGCGTGTCGCTTCGCGCCACGACCTGACACTTCCCCCGCAAGCGGGGGAAGGCCTCACCCCTCCTTCGCCGTCCCCTCTACCAGGGGCACGAACCGCACCTCCGTCAGGCTTTCGCGCCGGAACGAGCCGTCGCCCTGCCCCACATAGCGGTGCAGGATCTGCACCGAGGTGCGGCCCACCGGCGCCACCAAAACCCCGTTGGGCTTCAGCTGTTTGAGCAGTTCGGTCGGCTCGCCCGGCGATGCGGCCGTCACCATGATCCGGTCGAAGGGCGCCTGTTCGATCCAGCCCAGGCCGCCGTCGCCGTGGCGGGTGATGACGTTCTCGATCTCCAGGGCGCGCAGACGCGCCTCGGCCTCGACCAGGAGGCTCCGATACCGCTCCACCGAATAGACATAGCGGGCCAGCCGGCTCAGCACCGCGCACTGGTAGCCGCTGCCGGTGCCGATCTCCAGCACCCGGTGACGGGGCTGGACGTCCAGAGCCTGGGTCATCAGGCCGACGATATAGGGCTGGCTGATGGTCTGGGCGCAGTCGATCGGCAGGGCCTGGTCCTCCCAGGCCTGATCCAGGAATTTTTCGTGCACGAAGACCGCGCGGTCGATGCTCTCCATCGCGCCCAGCACCCGGGGGTCCGTCACCCCCTGCTGGCGCAGCGACAGGATCAGCCGCCCGGCGCGGTCGTCGTGCAGGTTCATGCCGCCTTCACCGTCTTCGGCGGCGCCCCGCCCAGCACCTTTTTCAGGTCATGGACGCTGGCCATATGGGTCAGGTCGATGTGCAGGGGCGTGACCGAGATCCGCCCCGCCTCGATGGCCCTCAGGTCCGTGCCCTCGGCATGCTCCTGCTTCTCGCCGCGGAAACTCATCCAGTAATAGTCCCGCCCGCGCAGGTCGGTGCGCCGCACCGCGTGCATCTCGCCCACGTCGCGGAAGCCTTGCGTCGTCACCTCGATCTGCTCGACCCGTTCGGGCGGCAGATTGGGAAAGTTCAGGTTCATCACCACGCCCGGCGCCCATTTCTGGTCGAGCAGACGCGAAATGATGGCCGGGGCGAAGGCTTCGGCCGTCTCCCAGTGGGCGACCACCTCGTCATGGAACCTTTCCAGGCTCTGGCTCAGGGCGATGGAGCGGATGCCGAAGGCCATGCCCTGCAGCGCCCCCGCCACCGTGCCGGAATAGCTGACGTCCTCGCCGATATTGTGCCCCCGGTTCACGCCCGACAGCACCAGGTCGGGCTTCTCCGGCATCAGGTCGTTGACCGCCAGGATGACGCAGTCGGTCGGGGTTCCCGTCACCGAGAACCGCCGCTCGCCCGATTTATGAACCCGCAGGGGCTCGGTCAGGGTGATGCCCCGGCCCTTGGCCGACTGTTCGACGGCGGGGGCGCACACCCAGATGTCGTCGCTCAGGGTCCGTGCGATCCGCTCAAGGGATTCAAGACCTTCCGCCTCGATCCCGTCGTCGTTTGTCAGGAGGATTCTCATGCCATCTCCCCCCCTTGGGGGGAGACAGGCGCGCATAGCGCGCCAGAGGGGGGCAAGGCGGAACCGGCACGGGGGCGGAAGCCCCCCTCCACCGCGTCGCGGTCCCCCTCCCCCAATGGGGGAGGATTAAGCGCCCACATGGGTCAGACCTCCCATATAGGGCTGCAACACCGTCGGCACCGCGATCCGCCCGTCGTCCTGCTGATAGTTCTCCATGATCGCCACCAGGGTCCGGCCGACCGCCAGCCCCGAGCCGTTCAGCGTATGGACGAACTCGGTCTTCTTCTCGCCGGCGCGCTTGAACCGGGCGTCCATGCGCCGGGCCTGGAAGTCGCCGCAGTTCGAGCAGGAGCTGATCTCGCGATAGGTGTTCTGGCTGGGCAGCCAGACCTCCAGGTCGAAGGTCTTCTGGGCCGAGAAGCCCATGTCGCCCTTGCACAGCAGCATCCGCCGGAACGGCAGCTCCAGCGCCTTCAGCACCGCCTCGGCGCAGGCCGTCATCCGCTCGTGCTCGGCCTCGGAGTCCTCCGGCCGCGTGATCGACACCATCTCGACCTTGGAGAACTGGTGCTGACGGATCAGCCCGCGCGTATCCCGCCCCGCCGATCCTGCTTCGGCGCGGAAACAGGGCGTCAGCGCCGTCATCCGCATCGGCGTGGCGAGGTCGTCCTCGGACAGAATGGTCTCGCGCACGAGGTTTGTCAGGGAGACCTCGGCGGTGGGGATGAGGTAGCGGCGGTAGTCCGATTTTTCCGGACCCTCGAGGACGTGTTCGTAAAGTTCGCGATCAACTCCGGTTGCGTCTTGCCCCACTTCTCGCAGTTGATGCGAGCGAAACATCAGTTCGTGAGTGCGAGAGACATGTTCCTCGGCCTGATAGGTCGAGGTTTTAAACAGATCCTCTTCAAACTTCGGCAACTGTCCCGTTCCGAACATCGCCTCGTCCCGCACCAGCAGCGGCGGGTTCACTTCCAAATACCCGTGCTGGTCCGTCTGCAGATCCAACATGAACTGGCCCACGGCCCGTTCCAGCCGCGCCAGCTGGCCCTTCAGCACCGCGAACCGGGCGCCCGACATCTTGGCCGCCGCCTCGAAGTCCAGCATGCCCAGGGCCTCGCCCAGGTCGGCGTGATCCTTGGCCGGGCCGCCTTCGCGTGGGGTTCCCCAGCGCGAGACCTCGACATTGCCCGCTTCGTCCTCGCCGTCCGGCACATCCTCGGCCGCCAGGTTCTTCAACCCCGCCAGCAGGTCGCGCAGTTCCTTGCCGACGCGCGCCTCGACCTCGGCCGCCGCTGCGATGTCGCCCTTCAGCGACTCGACCTCGGCCTTCAGCCGGTCGGCCTCGGCCATGTCCTTCCTGCCCATGGCGGCGCCGATCAGCTTGGAGGCGGCGTTACGCTTGGCCAGGGCGTCCTGGCCCGTGGTCTGGGCGTGGCGCAGTTCGGCGTCCAGCCGCAGGATGTCCGCCACCAGCCCGTCGGCCTGATCGACCCCGCGCGACGACCAGCCCGCGACATAAACCTGGGGGTTTTCGCGAATGGCTCTGATGTCGTGCATGGTCTGAAACTTCGGTTGGGCGGGAGAAGCCGAACGCTCTACCCGCCCGCGCGGTTACGGGCAACGGCAGCGGGAGGGTTCCCCTCCACCACGCTTTGCGCGCCCCCCCCTCCCCCAGAGGGGGAGGAATGCGTTGACCGAAATCCTCCCCCTCTGGGGGAGGTGGCGCGGCGCGAAGCGCCGTGACGGAGGGGGCCGGGCCGTCTTTCCTGTGGACGCCCCTTTGGAACCGCGTGGCGAATCACCCCGACTGGGGCAAGCTGGCGGCATGAACGCTCAGGTCGCCTCTTCAGAACTTCAGGGCCGGACGGCCCCCGCCGACCACCCGGAGCGGCAGTATCTGGACCTGTTGCGCGACATTCTGGACAACGGCGTGCGCCGCGACGACCGCACCGGCACCGGCACCCTGGGCGTCTTCGGCCGCCAGATGCGGTTCGACCTCTCCAAGGGCTTTCCAGTCCTGACGACCAAGAAGCTGCACCTGCGGTCGATCATCGTCGAACTGCTGTGGTTCCTGCGCGGCGAAACCAACGTCGCCTATCTTAAGGAGAACGGCGTCCGCATCTGGGACGAATGGGCTGACGCCGAGGGCGAACTGGGTCCGGTCTACGGCAAGCAGTGGCGGTCCTGGACGGCGCCGGACGGCCGCGTCATCGACCAGATCGAGAAACTGGTCCACGGCCTGAAGACCAATCCCAACAGCCGCCGCCACATCGTCACGGCCTGGAACCCGGCCGACGTCGACGACATGGCCCTGCCGCCCTGCCACTGCCTGTTCCAGTTCTTCGTTGCGGACGGCAAGCTGAGCTGCCAGCTGTATCAGCGCAGCGCCGACGTCTTCCTGGGCGTGCCGTTCAACATCGCCTCCTACGCCCTGCTGACGATGATGCTGGCCCAGGTGGTCGGGCTGGAGCCGGGCGAGTTCGTCCACACCTTCGGCGACGCCCACCTGTATCTGAACCACCTCGAACAGGCCGAGCTCCAGCTCACGCGCGAACCCCTGCCCCTGCCGGTGATGAAGATCGCGCCGAAGACCGACCTGTTCGCCTTCGACCTGTCGGACTTTACGCTTGAGGGCTATGAAGCCTGGCCGCATATCAAGGCCGAAGTGGCCGTCTGATGGATCTCAAGAGTCTTCAAGCCGACGTCCTGCGCATCTCCGACATCTACGCCGCCAACTACGGCATAGACCGCGACCGGGACTGGGCGCTGCTCAAGCTTCAGGAAGAGCTGGGAGAGCTGACGGCTGAACATCTGCGCCTGTCCGGTCGGGCGCGCGGCGCGGGCGACGCCGACGCCCTGGGCGACGAGGCGGCCGATGTTCTGGGCATGCTGTTGATCTATTGCGCGAGCGCCGGGATCGATCTTGAAACCGCGATGCGACGCAAATGGCTGAAGTGGCTGGAGCCTGCGGCGTGACCGGGCCCGCTCGGATCGCCCTGGTCGTGGCCCGCGGCCGGAACGGCGTCATCGGCCGGGACGGCGACCTGCCCTGGCGGCTGCGTTCGGACCTGCAGAGATTCAAGGCGATCACTATCGGAAAGCCCTGCCTGATGGGGCGCAAGACCTGGGAGAGCCTGCCGCTGAAGCCCTTGCCCGGCCGGCTGAACCTGGTCCTGACCAAGGACGAGTCCTATGAGGCCGACGGCATGGCCAAGGGCGCCGTGGTCTGCTCCAATCTGGACGAGGCGATCGAGATCGCGCGCGAGACCGCCGAGGAGGACGGCGTGGACGAGATCTGCATCATCGGCGGCACGGCCCTGTTCGCCGCCGCCCTGCCCCGCGCCCGCCGCCTCTATATCACCGAGGTCGACGCGGCCCCCGAGGGAGATGCGGTCTTTCCGTCGTTCGACGAAACAGCCTGGGTTGAAGTATCTTCCGAAACCCATGCGGCGGGCGAGAAGGACGACCACGCCTTCACCTTCCGCGTTTTGGATCGTCGTTAGGAGCCCCTCATGTACGTCGCCACCACCAATGACCTGCCCGGTTTTCGCGTCACCCGCCACATCGGCCTGGTGCGCGGCGTTACGGTGCGATCCCGCAACGCCATTTCCGACGCCATCGGCGGCGTCCAGTCCATGCTGGGCGGCCGGGTCGGCGCCTATGTGAAACTGGCCGAGGCGGGGCGTCAGGAAGCCTATGACGAACTGGTCAAACACGCCCAGGCCCACGGCGCCAACGCCATTCTGGCCGTCCGCTATGACGCCACCGAGATCATGCCGGGCGTGACCGAGGTGCTGTGCTACGGCACAGCCGTGATCGTCGAGCCGGCCTGACCTCTCGGAAGGCCGGCCGGCCCGACGCCTCGGGTCAGGACAGAGTCATCAGGTCCGAGCGCTCGAAATTGCGCAGTTCCTCGGTGCGCCCGTCCCGAATCTTCTGCACCCAGTGCGGATCGGCCAGCAGCGCGCGGCCGACCGCCACCAGATCGAACTCCTCCTTCTCCAGCCGGCGCACCAGACCGTCCAGCGAGGCGGGTTTGGAGCCTTCTCCACCGAAGGCCGCGATAAATTCGCCGTCCAGCCCGACCGAGCCGACGGTGATGGTCGGCTTGCCCATCAGCTTCTTCGTCCAGCCGGCGAAGTTCAGGTCCGACCCCTCGAACTCCGGCTCCCAGAAGCGGCGCTGCGAGCAGTGGAAGACGTCGACCCCGGCGTCCGACAGGGGCGTCAGCCATTCCACCATCTGGTCCGGCGTCTCGGCGATCCGGGCGGCGAAGTCCTGCTGCTTCCATTGCGACAGGCGCAGGATGACGGGGATGTCGTCGCCGACGCCTTCGCGCACCGCCTTGACCACCTCGGCGCCGAAGCGCGCCCGCTCGGCGATGGTCGGCCCGCCCCAGCGGTCCTCGCGCACATTGACCCCGCCCCAGAAGAACTGGTCGATCAGATAGCCGTGGGCGCCGTGGATTTCGACGGCGTCAAAGCCCAGCTCCCGCGCCGCGCGCGCAGAGCGACCGAACGCAGCGATGGTGTCGGCGACGTCTTCTTCGGTCATCGGCTCATACTTGGCCTTGCCCGGCGCCGTCAGGCCTGACGGACTGTCCACCTTGCCCAAGGGCGTCCAATCAGCACCCTGCCCCCGCGCGGATCCGACGTGCCAGATCTGCGGCGCGATCAGGCCTCCGGCGGCGTGGACCTCGTCCACCACCGTCTTCCAGTGCGGCAGGGCCTCGCCGTGGAAAACGGGTACATTGACGTCGTTGCGGGCGGCGGGACGCTCCACCACCGTGCCCTCGGTCACGATCAGCCCCACACCGCCCTCGGCGCGGCGGCGGTAATAGCCGGCCACATCGGACGTAGGGACGCCGTTCGGGGAAAAGGACCGCGTCATGGGCGCCATGACGATGCGGTTGGGCAGGGTCAGTCCCTTGACCGTAAAAGGGCGAAACAGGGCGTCGACGCTCATTGGATCTCCTCGCGAAATGGCAAGGGTGAAGGTGGCGAATAGAGTTGCGTTTGAAAACCCCACGCCCTGAAGTTTCTACAACCCCAGAGAATCCGCCACTTGCTCGGCGATCACAGCGAACCGCACCGCGATCGCGCCTTCGGGATCCGAGACGACCACCGGCCGCCCCGCATCTCCGCCCTGGCGCAGAGCCGCCTCCAACGGCAGATCGCCCAGGAAGGGGACAGACAGGCGCTCCGCCTCGGCCTTGGCGCCGCCCTGTCCGAAGACGTCGCCGCTCATGTTTTCAATGAGGCCCAGCGTCGGCACATTCACCTTCTGGAACAGGGTGTGCGCCCGCCGGGCGTCGGCCAGAGCCACCTCCTGCGGCGTGGAGACGATGACGGCGCCGTCCAGCGGGGTCCTCTGGATCAGGGTCAGTTGCACGTCGCCTGTGCCGGGCGGCAGATCGACCACCAACACGTCCAGCGGCGCTTCGGCCGCGCCCCATCGGGTCTGGGTCAGCATCTGGGTGATGGCCTGGGACGCCATCGGCCCGCGCCAGATCATGGCGTCGTCCATCCTGGTCAGCAGGCCCACAGACATCGCTTTCAGTCCATGCGCCTGGTGCGGCACCATAGCCCCGTCCTCATAGGCGGGCTGGCCGCTGATCCCCAGCATGGTGGGCAGCGAGGGACCGTAGACGTCGGCGTCCAGAATCCCGACAGACAGCCCCCGTGCAGCCAGGGCTGCGGCCAGATTGACGGCCACGGTCGACTTGCCCACCCCGCCCTTGCCGCTGGCGACGGCCAGGACGCGCCGGACGTGGGCCGGGCGGTCCGTGGGAACCGGCGCCTTGGGACGTCCCTGATCCACGGCGGCTTTCGAAAGGCCGGCGGTGCGCGCGGGCTTGCCGAGCCCAGGCTTGGCCTCCGCCGTCAGGATCACCGAGACCCGGCTCATGCCGGGGATGGCCTTCAGCGCCGCCTCGGCCGCGTCCCTGACGGGGGCGTAGGTCGCGACCAGACTACGGTCCACCTCCAGGGCGAAGCCCGCCCGGTCCTCGGCGACGACCAGCCCCTGAACCAGACCCGAAGCATGGAGGCCCTGGCCCGAAACCGGGTCCGTGACGGCGTCGAGCGCGGCGATGACGGCGGAACGTTCGACCAAGACGGTCTCCACAAGACTTGCAGGCGATAAGGGGCGCGTTCTATCGCCCCTGGATGCCGCCCGCGAGCCTCGATTTGTCCAAGCCGCCGTTAGTCACCCTGATCGCCGGCCCCACCGCCTCGGGAAAATCCGCCCTGGCGTTGAAGATGGCGCGCGAGACCGGGGCGGTCATCATCAATGCGGACAGTCAGCAACTCTACGCCGACCTTCGTATCCTGACCGCCCGCCCCTCGCCGGAGGACGAAGCCCAGGCCGAACATCGGCTTTACGGCGTCGCCGACGCCGCGGAGGCCTGGTCCGTGGGAAAATGGAGTCGCGCCGCCCTGGCCATACTGGCCGAACTCCGGGCGGAGAATCGGCCCGCCATCCTCGTCGGCGGCACCGGCCTGTACTTCACGGCCCTGACCCGGGGCCTAGCGGACATTCCGCCGGTCGCGAGCGCTGTCCGCGACCAGGTCGAGGCGGACTTCTTGGTGCAAGGAGAGGCTCTGTTTCGCACCCGTCTGGCGGAAATCGACCCGGCCGCCGCCCAGGCCATTGAGGCCGGGGATCGACAACGGCTCGTGCGGGCGATGAGCGTCCACGCCGCGACCGGCCGGCCGTTGACCGCGTGGAAATCCCAGACCCAGCCGCTTCTGGCGCCGGAATCCTGGACGGGGCTTGTGATCGAACCTGATCGCCAAGTCCTTTACGCCGACTGCGACCGAAGGGCGGATCTGATGGTCGAAAATGACGCGCTAGATGAGGTTCGTCGCCTCGTCGCGCGCGACCTGTCCCCCGCCCTGCCCGCCATGAAGGCGGTCGGCGTGCGGGAGTTGGCCGCCTATGTCTCCGGCGCACTTGACCGCGAGGCGGCCGTCGCCGCCTTGAAACAGGCCACGCGAAACTACGCCAAACGCCAGCTCACCTGGTTCAGAAACCAGTGCCGCGACTGGAGCCGCATTCCCCGCCCCTGATCCCCTTGGCCGAACTGGACTTGGAAACCCGCCGGGCCACGCCTATATTGCCCTCGTCCGGCTTCGGCCGGACTATGGCGATAAAGGCGCCTGTAATAAGCGGACCGGACCCGGGTGCGATTCCCGGCGGCTCCACCATTCACTTCCCCGCGTTATCGGCGGAGGCGTCATGGGGCCGACTAGCATCGACGGACGTGTAAAGAGGATTGCTTTCGCTCGTCCTGGCCCACCGTATCGGGCCATTTTCTAACTGCGAACGATAACTTCGCTGGAGAAGTCGCTCTCGCCGCGTAATGCGGTTCGGGTGATTTCGAACCTTAAGTCCTAGGGGTTCAGATCCCTAGGCGGGGCCTGTCGGGAGCCTGGCAACAGAATCCCGGCGCTTATCCCGAACATCCGACGTCTTTACCCTATTCGCACCTTTCGCGCGCGCGCCGCCGCCGCTATCAGTCACGCTGAATTTGCGAGGTGACGATGACCGATCAGACCCCTCCGGTCGATGAGATGCAGTACGAGCGACTGGCGCACGAGGCTTTGCGCGGCGTGATCCGGTCTGCGCTCGATCATGTGGCCGCCGAAGGTCTGCCCGGCGCGCATCACTTCTACATCACCTTCAAGACCCGGGCCGCCGGCGTCAGCATCCCGGCGGACATGCTGACCAAATATCCCGACGAAATGACGGTGGTGTTGCAACACCAGTATGAGGATCTGCAGGTCGAGGCCGACCGCTTTTCTGTGAAGCTCCGCTTCGGCGGCGTGCCTCGCACCCTCGCCATGCCCTATACTGCGGTGACCCGCTTCTACGATCCCAGCGTCCAATTCCTGCTGCAGTTCGAAGAACCCGAGATCGTCGAGAATGTGGAAGACGCCACGCCGCCGGAAGATCCGGCGCCGACGTCCGACGGTCCGAAGGTCGTTTCCCTGGACCAGTTCCGCAAGAAGTAGACTCTTCCCTCACCCCGTCCTGGCGCTAAGCTGCTGTGTCACGAATGTGGATGGGGACGTGCGATGTGTCGGTGGACCACGGCGGCGGTCGTGATGTTCAGCCTAGTCGTCCTGGGCTGTTCGGCCCAGGCCCAGAACCGGTTCGACGGCTGGGCCTCCGCCGTCATAGCCGCCGACTGGCGCGACAGCGACGGCCGAGCGATCACCGCCTTCGACAACGCCCAACGCGACCTGTCCAAGGCCTTTCAGCGAGTAGGCTTCGATCCGGCCTCCATGGTCAGCGTCAGCCTGCGTCCGGACGTCGCCGCGCCGGTGGAGGCCAAGGACAGCCTGCGTCGGTTTGCCGAGGCGGCTGAACGGGCGACGCGCGGCTGCCTCTTCTACGTCACCTCCCACGGCTCTCCCGAAGGCCTGGTTTTCGGACCGGAGGCGACGCTGGCTCCAGAGGATCTGATCCCTGTCTTGCGTCAAACCTGCGGCGATCGTCCGACGGTCGTGGTGCTGTCCGCCTGTTTCTCGGGCGTCTTCGTCGACGGCCTGAAGGGACCGAACCGCATGGTCATGACCGCCGCCCGGCGCGATCGCTCCTCATTCGGCTGCGCCGCCGACGCCCTGTATCCCTATTTTGATGAATGCGTGCTGGACGGGCTGAAGACTGCGCCGGATTTCATCGCCCTGTCCCGCGCCGCCACGTCTTGCGTCGCCGCGCGCGAACAGGCGGAGGGGCTCTCTCCGGCCTCCGAGCCTCAAACGGCGATCGGCGCGAACATGCAACTGCTTTTGCCGACGCTGCGGTTCAGGCCCTACGAGGATAGGATCGGATCGTAATCCGCTCGCGCTCGCCTTCCCGCCGCTCCACGAGAAGACGGGCCACCTGGCTGTCGTCGTGGAACAGATAGCCCTTGATCGAGTCGAGCAGGGCTTTGGCCAGGTTGTCGAGGTCCATCCACGGGGGTTCGCCGACATGTTCCATGCGGATTTCGACCACATGATCGCCCCAGGACGGTCTCGACGCCCACTCCTTGCGCATGAACTCATAGACCAGCGGCTTGTAGTATTTGGCTTGGGTGGTCAGGCCGTCGATGACGATCTCGACCGCCTCGCCGTCCTCACGGGCCCGGACCTTGCCGGTTCCGATCCAACCGACGGTCATCGGGTGCAGACGGACGGCGCAGCGTCCAGCAAACGGGCGGAACGGATGACGACCGGCGGCGTCAGCTGCTCTTGCGCGTTCGCGGGCATCTTCTGGATGCGGCGCGCCACATCCAATCCCTCGACTACCCGGCCGAAGGCGGCGAATCCCTGGCCGTCCGGATTGCGGGCGCCGCCGAAATCCAGACTGGGCGTGTCCTGGGTCACAATGAAGAAGCTGGACGTCGCGCTGTCGGGACCGTCACGCGCCATGGACACGGTCCCCGCGCGATGGCGCAGTCCTGTGTCCCGAGTCCGCTCCAGCGGAATGGGCGGACGGGCGTCGTCGTCGCTGCCCCGCGGCGTCGCCGCCTGGATGACGTCGATCGGGTTCGGGTTGGCCGTATTGGTGTCGCGCACCACGGTGCGGAAGAAGGACCCGTTGTCATAGTCGCCGAAGACGACGTAGCTGATGAAGTTGCAGCTGCTGATCGGCGCCGCTTCGGCGTCGAGGGCCAGAACGATTCGCCCAGCCGTCGTGTCCAGGGCGACGCGCGGTCGAGGCTGTTCAGGGGGAAGGCCGGCGCACCCCGCCAGCACCAGCAGAGTCGCCGTTAGAATATGCTTTGGTCCCATGGCCGCCTCGCCTTGCCCTGCTCTTCTCTCGTGCTACACCGCCGCGCATACAATCGCCACGCCTGAGAGCCTTGTCCGCGCATGAGCAACGTCCGCACTGAAACCGACACCTTCGGCCCCATAGAGGTCGCCGCCGATCGCTACTGGGGGGCCCAGGCGCAGCGGTCTCTGGGCAATTTCAAGATCGGCTGGGAGAGGCAGCCCCTGCCGGTGGTCCGCGCTCTCGGGATCGTCAAACGCGCCGCGGCCGAGACCAACCGCGACCTGGGCAAACTCGACCCCGCCCTGGCCGAGGCCATCATCCAGGCCGCCAACGAGGTCATCGAAGGCAAGCTGAACGACCACTTCCCCCTGGTGGTCTGGCAGACGGGTTCGGGCACCCAGTCGAACATGAACGCCAATGAGGTGATCTCGAACCGCGCCATCGAGATCCTGGGCGGCGAGATGGGCTCCAAGAAGCCGGTCCACCCCAACGACCACGTCAACATGAGCCAGTCGTCGAACGACACCTATCCGACCGCCATGCACGTGGCCTGCGCGGAACAGGTGGTCAACGACCTGATCCCGGCGCTGAAGCATCTGCACGCCGCCCTGGACGCCAAGGCCAAGGCTTGGGCCCACATCATCAAGATCGGCCGCACCCACACCCAGGACGCCACCCCCCTGACCCTGGGCCAGGAGTTCGGCGGCTACGCCCAGCAGGTCGCCAACGGCATCGAGCGGATCGAACAGACCCTGCCCAAGCTGATGGAGCTGGCCCAAGGCGGCACCGCCGTGGGCACCGGCCTGAACGCCCCCGTCGGTTTCGCCGAGAAGGTCGCGGCCCAGATCGCCCAGATCACCGGCCTGCCCTTCACCACCGCCCCGAACAAGTTTGAGGCCCTGGCCGCCCACGACGCCATGGTCTTCAGCCACGGCGCCATCAACACGGTCGCCGCCTCGCTGTTCAAGATCGCCAACGACATCCGCTTTCTGGGGTCCGGCCCGCGTTCGGGCCTGGGCGAACTGGCCCTGCCGGAGAACGAGCCGGGCTCGTCGATCATGCCCGGCAAGGTCAATCCGACCCAGTGCGAGGCCCTGACCCAGGTCTGCGTCCAGGTGTTCGGCAACAACGCCGCCCTGACCTTCGCCGGCTCGCAGGGGCATTTCGAGCTGAACGTCTACAACCCGGTCATGGCCTACAACTTCCTGCAGTCGGTCCGACTGCTGGCCGATGCGGCGATCAGCTTTACCGACAACTGCGTCGTCGGCATCGAAGCCCGCGAAGACAATATCGCGCGCGGCCTGAACAACTCGCTGATGCTGGTCACGGCCCTGAACGGCAAGCTGGGCTATGACCTCTGCGCCAAGATCGCCAAAACCGCGCACAAGAACGGCACCACCCTGCGTGAAGAGGCTGTGGGCGGCGGCTATCTGACCGACGCCGAGTTCGACGAGGCGGTCCGGCCCGAGAAGATGATCTCGCCGGGCTGATGAGATGACCGCCCTGGAGCGTCCCTACTGGATCGAGGCCCTTTTCGAGCGCCGAGACGGCTGGGACGCTTCCGTCTATCCCTTCAACCTGCCGGTCGTGCGCTCGCTCGACCGGCTGGCCTTCCACCCGAACGTAACCTTTCTCGTCGGCGAGAACGGCTCAGGAAAGTCCACGCTGATCGAGGCCCTGGCGGTGGCGTGGGGGTTCAACCCCGAAGGCGGCGGTCGCGAACACCGTTTCGGCACACGCGACAGCCATTCGCCTCTGCACAGGTTCGTAAGGCCGGTCCGGTCGGCGCAGAGGGTTCAGGACGGCTTCTTTCTCCGCGCCGAGAGCTTCTTCACCGTCGCCTCCTATCTGGAAAGTGCCGAGGTCATGGGGTCCCGGTATGGCGCCCGCCGGTTGCACGAACAGTCGCACGGCGAGTCCTTCTTCGCCCTTTTCGACAATCGTTTTATCGGCGACGGCCTTTACATACTGGACGAACCCGAGGCCGCCCTGTCACCCAGCCGGCAGCTGTCCTTCCTCGCGCGCCTGCACGAGCTGGTCATGGCGCGGTCCCAGCTGATCATCGCCACCCATTCGCCCATCCTTCTCGGCTATCCCAACGCCTGGATCTACCAGGCGTCCGAACACGGTCTTGAACGGATCGAATACGAGGACACTGATCACTATCAGGTCACGCGCAACTTCCTGACCCGTCGCGAGATGATGCTGGACATACTGCTCAAGCCGGACTGGGGCTCAGACCTTCTCCCGGATCGTCCGCCCCACCGGCGCCACCGCCAGCTTGGCCAGTTCCAGATCCTTCAGGGCGAAGGGGATGCCGATGATCGAGACGAACTCGGCCACCGCGATAACCAGGTGCGACAGGGCGATGTACCAGCCCGCCACGACGAACCAGACGATGTTCAGCACCAGACCCAGACAGCCCGCCACCGGATGGGCGTCCTGCCAGACGATCTCCCGCCCGAAGGGCCAGAAGGAATAGCTGGCGATCCGCCAGGCGGCGAAGGTCCAGGGCAGGCCCACCACGGTCAGGGCCAGGATCGCACCGCCCAGCAGCCACAGCAGGCCCGACAGCCAACCGCCGAAGATCAACCACAGGATATTCAGGATCAGACGGATCATCGCATCTCTCCGAGAACAATGTCCTACAGATAGAACGAAGGCCCCGCCGACGACAGCAGGGCCTTCATTAATTCGCCGACACCGGGCCCTAGTGGGGTTTCTCGGACCAGCGCGCCTTGGCCTCGTCCTGTGTCAGGTTCAGATGGACATGCTTGTCGTCCACCCGTTCCACCCAGCTGACCGGGATCAGGTGATGTTTGAAGCCGCCGGCGAGGTCCAGCTTGGCCAGTTCGATCTGGTCTTCCAGCACATGATCCACGCGCCCGACGTGGCCGCCGTCCGATCCCACGACTTCGAGATGTTCTTTGATGAGCGAGGCGTCGACCATGAGGGTTCTCCGGGTTTGAAGATTGGTCCCATGAAACGGATGCGCCACGAGCGGGTTTCAAACCGCATAGCTTACTGCTGTATAAGGAACCTGGGACGGGCCCGAGCTCGGCCGCCGGCTCCTTCACGGATCGTCGAGGTACATATGAAACGCGCCTGTTCGACCCTGCTGGCGATGATGATGGCCTGGTCCGTCGCCGCCTGCGGCACCCTGCAGCGGCCGGAAGGCCCGCTGCGCCTGGCCGATGGCGCTCTGATCCCGGCTCAGGACCCGCGGATCCGCACGAATGACGCCGTGCGCCTCGAGGCCTTCACTGAAGAAGTCGGCCAGCGCCTGGCTCAGAAACATGATCTGTCGATCCTGGCCCTGTCCGGCGGCGGGGCCAACGGCGCCTATGGCGCAGGCGTGCTGGTCGGCTGGACCGAGCGGGGCGACCGGCCGGTCTTCGACATCGTCACCGGCGTCAGCACCGGCGCCCTGGCCGCCCCCTTCGCCTTCGCCGGTTCCGAATGGGACCCCCAGCTGGGCCACGCCTATACGGACGGGGGCGCCAGCAGCCTGTTGAGCTGGCGCAGCCTGGCCTTCTTCCTCTACCCCAGCCTCTACAGCGCCTCGGCGCTCCGGACTCTCGTTGACGAGAACGTGACCCCCGACCTCCTGGCGGCCATCGCCCGCGAACACGCCAAGGGCCGCCGCCTGCTGGTCGCCACCACCAATCTGGACAACGAGGAGACGGTCATCTGGGACATGGGCCTGCTGGCCAGCCAGAACGACGAAAACTCGCGCGCCCTGTTCAAGGAGGTGCTGGTGGCGTCCGCCAGCATCCCAGGCGTCTTTCCGCCCGTGCTGATCGCTGGCCTTCAGCCGGACCAGACCGTGGTGATGGAAATGCACGCCGACGGCGGGGTCAACACCCCCTTCCTCGCCATCCCGGAGCCCCTGGCCCTGTGGACGCGGCCGCAGGACGAGCCCGGCGGCGGCGCCCTCTATGTCGTGGTCAACGGCCAGGTCGGCCGCAACGAGGGGGTCACGCCCGGTCGGCTGACCGCAATCCTGATGCGCAGCTACGACAGCATGAGCAAGGCTTCGCTGCGCGCGCATCTGGCGACCACCGCCGCCTTCGCCCGGCGCAACGGGATGAGCCTGTCCCTGTCCGCCATTCCCGATAATGTCGAGGCCTCCAGCCTGGAGTTCGACCAGAAGACCATGACGGCCCTGTTCGAACTGGGGCGCCGGCAAGGTCGGTCCGCCGAGGCCTGGACCCGCCTGGATCGGCCGGAACCTTCGCCTGGCTTCCTTCCCGCCAAGGCCCTGCCCGCCGAGGAGGTCCCCGAGCCGCTGAGACCCCACGAGGCCGACAGACCCGAAAAACAGAACTGACCATGGCTGAAATCATCAACCTGAACCGGGCGCGCAAGGCCCGCGCAAAGTCAGAAGACAAGATCCGGGCGGCGGCGAACCGCGTCGTCCACGGACGCTCCAAGGGCGAGAAACAGGCCGCCCGGACCGAGCAGGAGCGGGCGGACCGTCGCCTGGATGCTCAGAAGCGCGAGACGCCGACGGAAGACTGAGCCTTAAGCCGCCTTGGGCGCCCGGATCAGCAACACCTGGCCGACCAACACAAGCGCCAGACCGCCCAGCATGGTCACGCCGACCTCCGCCCCCTCGAACAGAACGGACATGATGACGGCGATCGGCGGGGTCAGGGCCGAGATATAGCTGGCGAGGGCGAACCCCCTCTGTTTCGCCAGGGTGAAGTACAGGCCGAAGGCGATGACCGATCCGAAAAGCGACAGGTGCAGCAGGGACAGAACATAGGCGGGTGTCGCCTCGACCCGCCACTCCACTCCGGTTGCAAGCCCGTAAGCAGCCAACATGGCCGTGCCATAGGCCATGGCCCAGGCTGTGGCGGCCATGACCGGGGCTCCGGCCTGCTGACCGCGCCAGGCAAACCAGTTGCCCAAGGCGGAGGCGAGCACCGCGACGAGGGCCAGCACAATGCCCAGCCCCGGCGCCGATCCGGCGGAAGCCCCCGTTCCCGCCAGTTGGCCAAACGACAGGACCGCGACACCGCAAATCCCCAGCACCGCCCCCTGCCAGGCGCCGGCGGACGCCTTCTGTCGCTCCACCAGCCGGAACATGACGAGGTTCACGAAGGCCAGGGCCGCAAAAATGACCGCCACCACGGCCGAGGCCACCCGCTCCTCGGCCGCATAGACGAAGCCGTAGCTGACCGCGAAGACGAAGGCCCCCTGCCCCACGGCGGCCAGATGCTGGACGCGACTCAGCCTGAGCGGCCGCCGCGTCAGGGCGCAGAAGCCGAACAGGACGACAGCCGCCAGACCGAAACGCCAGACGATCGAGACGATCGGATCAACCACGCCCAGCTGCAGGGTGATGGCGAACCAGGTCGTGCCCCAGATGAGGGCGCAGACGAGGATGGCTAGGACGGTGACGGGGCGACTCATGCAAGACTCCGGTTGGCGGCGTCCGGATACCACCGTCACCCCATCGGCGCCCCTCACGTCTTGCGCCCGAATGTGACACCCGCCGAAAAGGAAGCCCATGCGCCGCGCCCCTGTCCACTCTCCCCGACCCGGGCTGCGATGAGCGGCCTGACCAAGCGTTCAGTGGTCTTGGCGGGCCATGCCACCTCCGTGGCCCTGGAGCCGGAATTCTGGGCGGTTCTGGATCGGATCGCCGCCGCCCGCGGCTTCAGCAAGGCGCAGTTGCTGGCCGATATCGACGCCGGCCGCGGGCGTCGCCCCCTCGCCTCCGCCTGCCGCCTTCTGGCCCTGTCCTGGGTGGCGGAGCACGGTCCGGGCGCGTAACATGGGTCGTCAAAGGAGCCTCGAATGGACACCCCGCGCCTGATCCCCGCCGCCGTCTTCGGCGGCTTGGTCGCCCTGGGCCTGATCGGCGCCGGGGCCCTGATCGGCCAGGGCGTGGTCCACGCCCGCGCCGGCGACCGCACCGTGACCGTGCGCGGCCTGTCGGAGCGCGAGGTGAAGGCGGATCTGGCGGTCCTGCCGCTGCGCTTCACCGCCTCGGGCGAGGTTCTGTCCGAAGTCCAGGCACGGATCGACGGCGACCTGGCCCTGGTCCGCCAGTTCCTGAAGTCCCAGGGCTATCCGGCCGAGGCCGTCGATCTGGGACGGCTGGAGGTGGCCGACACGCGGTCTCGGGAATACGGAGTCCAGAACGGCGGCCCTCGCTTCATCCTGGCCCAGACCGTCATCGTCCGCACCGGCGACGTCGCCCGGGTCCAGGCCACCACCCGCGCCCTCAACGACCTGGTCCGTCAGGGCGTGGTGCTTCAGGATTTCCAGGGCCCCTCCTACATCTTCACCAAGCTGAACGCCGTCCGGCCCGAGATGATCGCCGAAGGCACGGCGGCGGCGCGCACCGGCGCCGAACAGTTCGCCAAGGACTCGGGCACGCCGCTCGGCCCCATTCGCCAGGCGACCCAGGGCTCCTTCGAAATCCTGCCGCGCGACGGCGCGGGCGGCGACGAATCCGGCTCCATCGACAAGAAGGTCCGGGTCGTGACCACCATCACCTATAGTCTGAAATAGGCCCGTCCGGCGCCTGTACCTCGCCCAGCTGGACGATCTCGGACGCGGGCCGTTCGGTGGGTCGCCGCTCGTCGACCTCCCGCTCACCCGTCGATTCGACCAGGGCGACCCACACGGCGATAACGGCGAACATGCCGACCATGCCGAGGACGAAAGCCCGCCAACCGCCTCCGTCCTGTCCAGGTCTTCGGTCCGATGGTCGGGTCATCCTCTGCGCCTTCCGTTGCATCGTCAGGGGAACAGAGCCTCGGCGGAACCGGTTCCGCAGTTCATTTCCGGATCGGTCCTGACATCGCCGTCTGGTCCCCTTATGTTCCCTTCTTCGATTCTGACCGCCCGGACCGCTTGCCGCCTGTGACCGATCTTCCCGCCCCCCGTATTTCAGACCTGGCCCGCGCGCGTGCGCCGCAGGAGGGAGAGGCGCGCGACTATCTGTCCGGACTGAACCCCGAGCAGCGCGAGGCGGTCGAGACGACGGAAGGCCCGGTCCTGGTCCTGGCGGGCGCCGGCACGGGCAAGACCCGGGTGCTGACGACGCGACTGGCCCACATCCTGGCCACCGGCCGCGCCAGACCGTGGGAGCTGCTGGCCGTCACCTTCACCAACAAGGCCGCGCGCGAGATGCGCGAGCGGATCACCCATCTGATCGGCCCCTCGGCCGAGGGCCTGCGCTGGCTGGGCACCTTCCACTCCATCGCGGCCCAGATCCTGCGTCGCCACGCCGAACTCGTGGGGCTGAAGTCCAGCTTCACCATACTGGACACCGACGACCAGGAACGGCTGCTGAAACAGCTGCTGGAAGCCGCCAATATCGACACCAAGCGCTGGACGCCCAAATCCCTGGCCGGCCTGATCGACCACTGGAAGAACCGCGGCTGGACGCCCGACAAACTGCCGCCCGGCGAAGACTTCGCCAACGGCAAGGGCCAGGGTCTTTACGCCGCCTATCAGGCCCGCCTGCGCACGCTGAACGCCTGCGACTTCGGCGATCTGCTGCTGCACAACATCACCATCCTGTCAAAGCACGCGGACCTGGCCGAGGAATACCGGCGACGCTTCCGCTACATTCTGGTCGACGAATATCAGGACACCAACGTCGCCCAGTATCTGTGGCTCCGGCTGCTGACGGCCTCGACCGGCAATGTCTGCTGCGTCGGCGACGACGACCAGTCGATCTACGGCTGGCGCGGGGCCGAGGTGGACAACATCCTGCGCTTCGAGCGCGACTTCCCCGGCGCCAAGATCGTCAAGCTGGAGCGCAACTATCGCTCGACCAGCCATATCCTGGGCGCCGCCTCGGGTCTGATCGCGGCCAACCGCGACCGTCTGGGCAAGACCCTGTGGACCGAGGACGACAGCGGCGACAAGGTGCGGGTGCGCGGCGTCTGGGACGGCGAGGCCGAGGCCCGTCTGATCGCCGATGAGATCGAGACCGCGCGTCGCCCCCACGCCGGCAAGCCGGGGCTGAAATACAAGGACATGGCCATACTGGTCCGCGCCTCCTTCCAGATGCGCGCCTTCGAGGAGCGGCTGGTCATGCTGGCCATCCCCTACCAGGTCATCGGCGGCCCCCGCTTCTTCGAACGCGCCGAAATCCGCGACGCCCACGCCTATCTGCGCCTGATCCAGTCCGAGGACGACGACCTGGCCTTCGAGCGGATCGTCAACGTCCCCAAGCGCGGCATCGGCGACACCAGCGTGCAGAAGATCCTGCAGATCGCCCGCCAGCACGACCTGTCCGCCCTGACGGCCGTGCGCGGCCTGATCAACACCGACGAGCTTCAGGCCCGCACCCGCACCGCCCTGTCCAACTTCGTGCGCGACCTGGACCGCTGGCGCGCCCTGGCCGAGACCACGCCTCACTGGCAGGTCATGGAGACGGTGCTGGAGGAGAGCGGCTACACCGAGATGCAGAAGGCCGACCGCACCAGCGGCCAGACGCGGCTGGAGAACCTGAAGGAACTGACCCAGTCCATGCAGCAGTTCGAGACGCTGCAGGCCTATCTGGAGCATGTCTCCCTGGTCATGGACCTGGAACGGGCGACGGCCGAGGACCCGCACGGCGACGGGGCGGTCCAGATCATGACCCTGCACGGCGCCAAGGGACTTGAGTTCCCGCTGGTCTTCCTGCCCGGCTGGGAGGAAGGCGTCTTCCCCAGCCAGCGCAGCATCGACGAAAAGGGCGAGAAGGGCCTCGAGGAGGAACGCCGCCTGGCCTATGTCGGCGTCACCCGCGCCAAACAGGACGCCCGCATCTCCTTCGCCGCCAACCGCCTGGTCTATGGCCGCTGGACCTCGCAACTGCCCAGCCGCTTCGTCGACGAACTGCCCATCGCCCACGTCGATCCACAATCCGACACCGGCTACTACGGCGCCTCGACCGGCATGAAGGAGGCCAAGAGCCGCTGGGACGACGCGCCCAGCTTCGGCAGCGGCTATTCCTCCCCCGGCTGGAAACGGGCCCAAAGCTTCACCGCCGCACAGACGCCGAACCGCATCCCCGCGCGCAAGGCCGTGATCGAGGGCGACGGCCGCCTGATCGCCACGGCGGACCCGAAGTCCAGCTCAGGATGGGCGCGCGGCCAGCGCGTCTTCCACCAGAAGTTCGGCTACGGCCACGTCCGCGTCATAGAGGGCAACAAGCTGCTGGTCGATTTCGAAAAGGCGGGCGAGAAACGGGTGATCGACAGCTTCGTGGAGAAGGCGGACTGAACGGAGCGACGTCGGCGTGGCGGCGATCATCCGCCTTTGCCGTCGGCCAAGCTTTGGCCTAAGCCATCGCCTTCCTGTCTGCGACCGAGTCCGCCATGTCCGCCCCTGCCCGTCCCACCGTTGATCGCGCCTGGTTGAGCTGGGCCATGCGGCGGATCGAGGCGGACTACAACCGCTCGGCCGACACCCATCTGATCCCGGTGGACATGCCGGCCCTGTCGGACATCGCCCTGTATCTGAAGGACGAATCCAGCCACCCGACCGGCAGCCTGAAGCACCGTCTGGCGCGGTCGCTGTTCCTCTACGCCCTCAGCAACGGCTGGATCGGCGAGGGCATGACCATCATCGAGGCGTCCAGCGGCTCGACCGCCGTGTCCGAGGCCTATTTCGCCCGGATGCTGAACCTGCCCTTCATCGCCGTGGTGCCGCGCTCCACCGCCCAGGAGAAGATCGCCGCCATCGAATTCTACGGCGGACGCTGCCATTTCGTGGACGTGCCCGGCGACGCCTACGCCGAGAGCCAGCGGCTCGCCGACGAACTGGGCGGCCACTACATGGACCAGTTCACCTATGCCGAACGGGCCACAGACTGGCGCAGCAACAACAATATCGCCGAATCCATCTTCGCCCAGATGCGACGCGAGCCCTGCCCCATCCCGCGCTGGATCGTGTGCGGCGCCGGCACCGGCGGCACCTCGGCGACCATCGGCCGGTTCGCCCGGTTCAATCGCCACGACACCCGGATCTGCGTCGCCGACCCGGAAGCCTCGGTCTTTCACCGTCACTGGGCCGACGCGGCGGTCCAGAGCAGCGCCGATCGACCGTCCCTGATCGAGGGCATCGGCCGGGCGCGGGTCGAGCCCTCCTTCATCCCCAGCGTGGTGGATCGGATGATCGTCGTCCCCGACGTCGCCTCCATCGCCGCCACCCGCGTCCTCAGCCGCCGCCTGGGCCGCCCCTGCGGCGGATCGACCGGCACCAACCTGTGGGCCTGTGTCGAACTGGCCCAGGAGATGGCGCAGGCGGGCGAATGCGGTTCGATCGTCTCGATCCTGTGCGACCACGGCGACCGCTACGCCTCGACCTATTTCGACGACGCCTGGATCGCCGCCCAGGGCCTGGACACCGTCCCTTGGGAGGCCCGCCTGGACGCCTTCTTCGAAACCGGCGTCCTGCCCAAGGCCTGAACCGGCTGTCTTGTCGGGATGGACAGGACTAAGAAGAGCCGAAAGGTCGGCCGCATGACCAAGGACATCGCCGCGGAGTTGGGCAAAAGGCGGTAGATCAACAGGATTGCAGGTCGGGTTAGGCCACTTAAAAGCAGCCCCTTAAGTAGTGGTGTGAATCCTTCTAATTTTCGGCGCGTGCTCGACCACGGCCCGATGTAAAATAGGCGTCATTCAGCGCGAGGTCACAGACCATATCGCGAGCGCCTTCATGGACTGAATTCAGATTCTGCCGGACAAGCTAGCCTAACTGCGCCTCATCTTAAGCGACCTATCAGAACGCATGGGAAACTTCATCGTAGATCGCTTCACATTTTGCAAGCAATCGCGTTGAAATTTCTACGCTTTTACCGAAGCAGCGTCCCGCGAACCAATAATCTGGGTCAATATTCAGTCGCTCGATCGAAAAATGATGACAGGTTCGATCAATCGCGACCTGCGGATCCGCAACCATAGCGTCGTAATCTAGCACCAAAAATCTCGGATCTTGAAAAAGTCCAATATGATGAGCAAACGAATGCGCCCACAGGTAATAACATGCTCCTATGTTTGCAACCGAAGCCCCAGATATTGCAATTTCTTCAAGCATTAGCTGCGCCTTATTAATTGCAATTTCGGTTGCAATAGTATCACCACGACACATACGTAATAGTATGCCGCCACGCTCCTTTGCGGCCGAAGAAAATCGTTGGAGCCATACACGCGCCCCAGCCTCGCCAAATTCGTTTACAAACGATCCTATACAGTCACCCGGCTGCCTAATTAGGTAAACCGCGCGAGAACCGGGGTAGCTTTCGAGTAGGCACCGCGCTCGCGGAGTATCATGAAATGATTTGAAGAAAACAGGCTTAGGCGCCGATTTCGCCAACACAGCATCGATGTCAATTTTGTCCCTAAGTACAAACTGATCGAAACAATCGGGGCTATCTTCGTTCCGCACAGAGATCTGATCAGACGTTTCTAGCGCCCACGTAAGAGCGTTTGTTCCGGATCTCGCCGCACCAAACAAGAAAAAAGGTACCACTCTCACGAAACACCTATTTAAAAATTAATCGATCTACACGATATGTCGACTGGGTGTCTGCACCCTTACGAACTACGATCACAATGAGCGTCTTTCAGTCCAAGACGATGGCCCCTGTGTCTGTACAGGTATATGAGATCCCCAACCAAGAGTGGAGTCGGACATTTTTATAATCGTGGTGTCAGCGGGCCGATTCCGGTGAAGCATCGGGCAAACTGTTGAAACAGTTTCTCACCGAGCAAGTCACCGCGCTGCGAGCCCAATAGAAGTCGATAAGGCCGTTGCACTGGGCCCCTCGCCGTCATCCCCCAGATCGCGCTGGAGGATGACCGTCACGGCAGGATTAGATGTGCAGGACCCGCCCATAGGCGTCCAGCGCCGCCTCGTGCATGGCTTCCGACATGGTCGGGTGCGGATAGACGATGCCGTGGATGTCCTCTTCCGTCGCCTCCATGGTGATGGCGGTGACATAGCCCTGGATCATCTCGGTCACTTCGTGGCCGATCATATGGGCGCCGATGAGGGCGCCGGTTGCCGCGTCAAAGATCACCTTGACGAAGCCGTCCGGCTCGCCCGAGGCCACGGCCTTGCCGTTCACGCGGAACGGGAAGCGGCCGATCTTGACCTCGCGCTTCTCGGCGCGGGCGGCCTGTTCGGTGACGCCGACCGAAGCGACCTGCGGCTGGGCGTAGGTGCAGCCGGCAATGGGCGAGACGACATTGGGAGTCTTGTAACCGGCGATATATTCGGCGGCGTGAATGCCTTCGTGGCTGGCCTTGTGCGCCAGCCAGGGCGCGCCGGCGCAGTCGCCGATGGCGAACAGGCCCTTGACGTTGGTCTGGCAGTGGCTGTCGGTCTTGATATGGCCGCGGTCCAGTTCGACGCCCAGGGCCTCCAGGCCGATGCCGTCGGTGTTGGCGGTGATGCCCACGGCCGAGATGCAGACCTCGGCCTCTAGGGCCTCGGCCTTGCCGCCGACCTCGATGTCCACCTTCACGCCCGCGCCGGTCTTGGAGACCTTGGTCACCTTGGCCCCGACCTTGAACTTGATGCCGCGCTTTTCGAACGACTTCTGGGCGGCCTTGGAGACCTCCTCGTCCTCGACCGGCATGATGCGCTCGACCGCCTCGACGACCGTCACCTCGGCGCCCAGGGCGCGATAGAAGCTGGCGAACTCGATGCCGATGGCGCCCGAGCCGATGACCACGAAGGACTTCGGCAATGTCTTCGGCGCCAAGGCGTCGCGATAGGCCCAGATCTTGTCGCCGTCGGCCTCCAGCCCGATCTGCGGCAGGGCGCGCGCCCGCGCGCCGACCGCCAGCATCACCGACTTGGCCTCGACCGTGCGCGACCCGCCGGCCTTCAGGGCGATCACGACCTTGGGCGCCGCAGCGCCCTTCTCCAGCTTGGCCGAACCCTCGATCACCTCGATCTTGTTCTTCTTCATCAGGAAGGCGACGCCCTTGTTCATCGTCGCCGCCACCCCGCGCGAACGCTGGATGATGGCGTCGAAATCGAACGTCGCGCCGGACGCCGACAGGCCGTAGTCCTTCAGATGGCTCAGGCTCTCGAACTTCTCGCCCGACTTCAGCAGGGCCTTGGTCGGGATACAGCCCCAGTTCAGGCAGATGCCGCCCAGGTTCTCGCGCTCGACGATGGCGACCTTCAGGCCCAGCTGGCTGGCGCGGATGGCCGCGACGTAACCGCCGGGGCCCGAGCCGATGACGACGAGATCGAATTCAGCAGCCATGATCAGATCAACTTCTCGATGTCGGCCTTGATGGCCTCGGGTTCAGTCTGCGGAGCATAGCGGGCGACCACCCTGCCCTCGCGGTCGGTCAGGAACTTGGTGAAGTTCCACTTGATGGATTCGGAGCCGAACAGGCCGCGCTTCTGCTTCGCCAGCCAGGCATAGAGTGGATGCCGGTCCGGCCCATTGACCTCCACCTTGTCGAACAGGGGGAAGGTCACGTCGAAGCTGGTGGCGCAGAAGGCGGCGATCTCCGCCGCCCGGCCCGGCTCCTGCTCACCGAACTGGTTGCAGGGAAAGCCCAGCACCTCGAACGGCGCATCGGCGAAATCCCGGTGCAGCTTCTCCAGACCTTCGTATTGGCCGGTGAAGCCGCACTTGGACGCCGTATTGACGATCAGCAGCGCCTGACCGCGGAACCGGTCCAGCGACACCTCGGCGCCGTCGATGGCGCGGGCGGAGAAGTCATAGACCGAGGTCATGACCCCACCCTCCCCTTACGCCAGCATCGCGACAGGATCTTCGATCAGCGGCTTAAACGCCTGCAGGAAGCGGGCGCCGGTCGCGCCGTCCACCACGCGGTGATCGCAGGTCAGGGTGACCGTCATCACGGTCGCCGCCACGATCTGACCGTCCTTGACGACCGCACGCTGCTCGCCCGCGCCCACGCTCATGATACAGCCCTGGGGCTCATTGATGATCGAGGTGAACTGTTTGATGCCGAACATGCCCAGGTTGGACACCGAGAAGGTGCCGCCCTGGAATTCTTCGGGCTTCAGCTTGCGGTCGCGGGCGCGCTTGGCCAGGTCCTTGGACTCGGTCGCGATCTGCGCCAGACCCTTGGTCTCGGCCTTCCTGATGATCGGGGTGATCAGGCCACCGTCGATCGCCACCGCCATGGAGATGTCGGCGTTGTGGTGCATGGCGATGCCTTCGGGGGTGTAGGAGGCGTTCGCCTCCGGCACCATCTTCAGGGCCAGGGCGGCGGCCTTGATGACGAAGTCATTGACCGAGACCTTGATCCCCTGCGGCTCCAGCATCTTGTTCACCTTGGCCCGGACGGCCATCAGCTGGTCGATCTCGCAGTCGATGAACAGGGGGAAGTGCGGCACGTTCTGCACGCTCTCCACCATCCGGCGCGCCACGGCCTTCTTCATCCCGTCCAGCGGGATCAGGTCGTAGCTGCCGTCCGGAATACCCATCTGGGCCAGGGACAGGGCCTTGCGGGGCTCGGCGGCGGCGGCCGTCGAAGCCGCGGCGGCGGGCTGGACAGCTCCCTTGCCGGCGGCTTCCACGTCGCGACGCACGATGCGCCCGTGCGGACCGGTGCCCTTGACCGACTTCAGATCGACGCCGTTCTGAGCCGCGATCCGACGCGCCAGGGGCGAGGCGAAGATGCGCTGGCCGCTTTCGGACTTCGGCGCCGGTGTGCTCTTAGGCGGCAGAACGGCCTCGGCGGATTTGACGCCTTCGGGCGTGGCCACGGCCTGTCCGCTTTCATGGCCGGCCGGGGCCGGCTTGTCGCTCGCCGGCGGGCCGGCGGGCTTGTCGGCCTTCGGGGCCGCCGCGCCGCCCTCGTCCTTCAGTCGGGCGATGGGCGTATTGACCTTCACCCCTTCCGTGCCTTCAGCGACCAGGATGTCGGTGATCTCGCCTTCGTCCACGGCCTCGACTTCCATCGTGGCCTTGTCGGTTTCGATCTCGGCGATCACGTCCCCGGCGGAGACGACGTCGCCCACCTTGACGTGCCACTTGGCCAGGACGCCCTCTTCCATCGTCGGAGACAGGGCCGGCATCAGGATGTCGGTCATGCCATCACCTGCTTCACGGCTGCGATGATCTTGTCCACGCCGGGCAGCGACAGGGCTTCCAGATTGGCGGCGTAGGGCAGAGGCACGTCCTCCTGGTGCACCCGCAACGGCGGGGCGTCCAGATAGTCAAAGGCGTGTTCGATGACGCGGGCCACAACCTCGGCGCCGACACCCATCGGACCCCAGCCCTCTTCGGCCGAAACCAGGCGGCTGGTCTTCTTGACGCTCTCGACGATGGTCTCGTGATCCAGCGGGCGCAGGGTGCGCAGGTCCACGACCTCGCACTCGACGCCTTCCTCGGCCAGCTTCTCGGCGGCCTGGAGGGCGAAGCCGACCATGCGGCTGTGCGCCGTGATGGTCACGTCCTTGCCTTCGCGACGGACCTTGGCCTTGCCGATCGGCACGACATAGTCCTCGACCTCGGGCACGTCGAACTCGAGGCCGTACATCATCTCGTGCTCAAGGAAGACGACCGGGTTCGGGTCGCGGATGGCCGCCTTCAGCAGGCCCTTGGCGTCGGCCGCATCATAGGGGGCGATGACCTTGAGGCCAGGAACCTGGGCGTACCAGGCCGAATAGTCCTGGCTGTGCTGGGCGCCGACGCGCGAGGCCGCGCCGTTCGGGCCGCGGAAGACGATGGGGGCGCGGATCTGACCGCCCGACATATACAGGGTCTTGGCGGCCGAGTTGATGATGTGGTCGATCGCCTGCATGGCGAAGTTGAACGTCATGAACTCGACGATCGGCTTCAGGCCCGCCATGGCGGCGCCGACGCCCAGACCGGCGAAGCCGTGCTCGGTGATCGGGGTGTCGACGACGCGCTGGTCGCCGAACTCCTGCAGCAGTTCGCGGCTGACCTTGTAGGCGCCCTGATACTGGGCGACTTCCTCGCCGATCAGGAAGACCTTGTCGTCGCGGCGCATTTCCTCGGCCATGGCGTCGCGCAGGGCGTCACGGATGGTCGTCTTCACCAGCTTGGCGTCGGCCGGAATTTCCGGATCGCGCAGTTCGACCTTGGGGCTAGCGGTCTGGGTCGGGGCCTTTTCGGGATCGCCGGTCTTGCCCTCTGCGGTCGCCGTCGGCGCATCGGCCTGTGCCTTGTCGGACTCGGCCTTCGGCGCGGGCGCAGCCGCCCCATCTTCGCCGGCCAGACGCGCGATCGGCGTATTGACCTTCACATTCTCCGAGCCTTCGGCGACCAGGATCTCCAGCACTTCGCCTTCATCCACGGCCTCGACTTCCATCGTGGCCTTGTCGGTTTCGATCTCGGCGATCACCTGGCCGGCCGACACGGTGTCGCCCGCCTTGATGTGCCATTTGGTCAGCGTGCCCTCTTCCATCGTGGGGGACAGCGCCGGCATGAGGATGTCGGTCACGGATCAGGCCTCCACGTAGACGTCGGTATAGAGCTCGGACGGATCGGGTTCCGGGCTTTCTTGAGCGAATTGAACGGCCTCTGCGACGATGGCCTTGATCTCGTTGTCGATGGCCTTCAGCTCGTCTTCCGTCGCATTGGCGGCGGCCAGCAGGGTCTTGACGTGATCGATCGGGTCGCGGGTCTTCTTGACCTCGTCCACCTCTTCCTTCGTCCGGTACTTGGCCGGATCGGACATGGAGTGGCCGCGATAGCGGTAGGTCTTGACCTCAAGGATGTAGGGACCTTCGCCGGCGCGGGCGCGCTCGACCGCCTTCTTGACCGCATCACGGACGGCCAGAACATCCATGCCGTCGACCTGTTCGCCGGGAATGCCGAAGCTGGCGCCGCGCTGGCTGAGCTGGGTCGTGGAGGACGAGCGTTCGATGCTCGTGCCCATGGCGTACTGATTGTTCTCGATGATGTAGATGGCCGGCAACTTCCACAGCTGGGCCATGTTGAAGCTTTCGTACACCTGACCCTGGTTCGAGGCGCCGTCGCCGAAATAGACGAAGGCCACCGAATCGTCGCCGCGGTACTTGCCTGCAAAGGCCAGGCCCGTGCCCAGCGCCACCTGGGCGCCGACGATGCCGTGGCCGCCGTAGAAGCCGGTCGGCACGTCGAACATGTGCATCGAGCCGCCCTTGCCCTTCGACGAACCGCCGATGCGGCCGGTCAGCTCGGCCATGACTTCCTTCGGATCCATGCCCGCAGCCAGCATATGGCCGTGATCGCGGTAGCCGGTGATGATCTTGTCATGGCCCTGTTTGACGCTCTCCTGAACGCCCACGGCCACGGCTTCCTGGCCAATGTACAGGTGGCAGAACCCCCCGATCAGACCCATGCCGTAAAGCTGGCCCGCCCGCTCCTCGAAGCGGCGGATGAGCACCATCTCACGGTAATAGCGGAGGAGGTCCTCCTTGGAGGCCGAAGGCGTGTTCGGCAGTTTGTCAGGCGCAGTGGTCTGAGCGGCTTTGGCTGGGGCTTTCGCCATCCGGCATCTCCCGGCTAGGCGCCGGGGAGCGACGCCTTCTTATCGTTACGGAAGGGGGCTTTAGCAGCCTTCGTTCCCGAAACGCAAAGGGGGGCGGGCCAAGCTGTAACAATAGTTCAAGTGGGGAGGATTTTCACCCCTGAACGGATTGCGCCTGAACAGCAATCACATAGTCGCGCGGGTCCGAAAACCCGAGAACGGCGCGCGCCCGCTCCTCCAGCAGATCCTTGGACAGGCTGTCGCTGCGCAGATAGCGCACGCGGGTTTCCAGATCGCGCCGTTGTTCCGTCAGATGGGCGAGCTGCGCCTCGCGCTGCCCCAGCAGGGCGTCCCGCGACGATCCGCTCAGCAGGCCGCGCTCGCCCGTCAGGGCCTGCACCCCAAGATAGGCGAGCAGGAGCAAAAGGACGATGGACAGGCGGTACGGCTTCATCCGTTCGGGCAAGACAGACGCTCCTTCTGAGCGCGAGAGACACAGTTCATTAACTGTGCCCGAAAATGCCTAACGAAAAGTAGCTTGGCCTTAAGAAAGTCGGCAAAGAACGCTGATTCTTCGCCGACAATTCACTGGTTTAGCGCAGCAGCATGCCGTCGCCGAAATAGACGGCCTGGTCGCCCAGCATCTCCTCCAGGCGCAGCAGCTGATTGTACTTGGCCACCCGGTCCGAGCGGGCCAGCGAACCGGTCTTGATCTGTCCGCAGTTGGTGGCCACGGCCAGGTCGGCGATGGTCGAATCCTCGGTCTCGCCCGAGCGATGGCTCATGACGGCGGTGTAGCCGGCGCGGTGCGCCATATCGACGGCGTCCAGGGTCTCCGACAGGGTGCCGATCTGGTTGACCTTGATCAGGATGGAGTTGGCCAGACCCTCGCCGATGCCGGCGGCCAGACGCGCCGGATTGGTCACGAACAGATCGTCGCCGACCAGCTGGACCCGGTCACCCAGACGTTCGGTCAGCAGGCGCCAGCCGTCGAAATCGTCCTCGGCCATGCCGTCCTCGATCGAGACGATCGGGAACCGCTCGCAAAGATCGACCAGATAGGCGGCCATGCCCTCGGCGTCGACGGTCTTGCCCTCGCCGGCCATGACGTACTTGCCGTCCTTGAAGAACTCGGTCGAGGCGACGTCCAGACCCAGGTGGAAGTCTTCACCGGCCAGATAGCCGGCGGCCTGACCCGCCTTGGTGATGAAGCTCAGAGCCTCCTCGGCCGAGGCCAGGTTCGGCGCGAAGCCGCCCTCGTCCCCGACGTTGGTATTGTGGCCGGCGTCCTTCAGCTGCTTCTTCAGGGCGTGAAAGATCTCCGTACCCATGCGCAGGGCGTCGGTGAAGGTCTCGGCGCCCGTCGGCAGGATCATGAACTCCTGGATGTCGATCGGATTGTCGGCATGGGCCCCGCCGTTGATGATGTTCATCATCGGCGTCGGCAGGACGCGGGCCGAGACGCCGCCGATGTAGCGGTGCAGCGGCAGGCCGGCCGAAATGGCGCTGGCCTTGGCGGCGGCCAGGGAGACGCCCAGGATGGCGTTGGCGCCCAGACGGCCCTTGTTGGGCGTGCCGTCCAGCTCGATCATGGCTTCGTCGATCCGACGCTGGTCCTCGGCGTCCATGCCGGACAGGGCGTCGAAGATCTCGCCGTTGACGGCGTCGACCGCCTTCTGCACGCCCTTGCCGCCCCACATATCCTTGTCGCCGTCACGCAGTTCGACGGCCTCGTGGGCGCCGGTCGAGGCGCCCGAGGGCACGGCGGCGCGGCCGAAAGAGCCGTCATCCAGGATCACATCCACTTCCACCGTCGGATTGCCCCGGCTGTCGAGAATCTGGCGGGCGGCGATGTCGGCGATGTCGGTCATGGCTCGGCTCTTTGGCTCAGGCGAAAAACAGGTCCGAGGGGTTTAGCCGTCTCCCTGCGAATCGCCAATGGCTGCCGCGCCCCTCGCCGTCAGGAACAGCCCTCGACCAGCTGTATCGACGGATCGCCCGCATGGATCGCTTTCACCTTGCCGTCGGCGCCGACCTCATAGCGAAGGCCGCGCGCCGCAGGATCGACGACATAGGCGGTGGAGCCGCCGCGCGACCAGACGAACAGATCCTCCGCAGGAGCCGGCTCATATTTGTGCGGCTGGGCGAAGACGGCGCCGCCATAGGCCTGTTTGATCGCCATGCCGTCTTCACCGACGCCGAAGCCGCGGTCGGTCTTGACCGTCGCCTCACGGGCGGCGGTGATCCGGGTCAGGACGCCGTTCTGAATGATGACCCTCACATCCGCGGGCGCCTTCGTGGGATGGAACTCGTCGCAGGTCTCGGGATCGGGGCCGCCGACAGCATTGGGCTGCGAATCCTCGCCCCAGACCTGAACCAGTTCGGCCCGCGTCATGCCGATTCGCGCCGGGCCCAGGCCGTCGCTGGTCAGGGCGTTGGGGTCTGCGGCCGCCGGCGTGGTCTGCGGCGGGGAAACCGGCGTGGGCGCCGGTTCATCGCGACGTTCACAGGCTGAGAGGGTCAACAAGGCCACGGCGCTGACGGCGGCGAAACGGATCATCGGCAAGGTCTCCAGAACAAGCTTCGCCGCCATGAACGCACGAAAACGGCGCGCGGATCACCGCGCGCCGTAAATCTCTTCGTCCGGTCGGCGACCGGGCCGGGAGGAAAAGACTAGTCTTCCTTCGGCGTCAGAACCTGACGGCCGCGATAGGTGCCGGTCTTCAGGTCGATGTGGTGCGGGCGCTTCAGCTCGCCGGTGTCCTTGTCCTCGACATAGACGTTCGAGGTCAGGGCGTCGTGGGCGCGGCGCATGTTGCGACGCGAGGGGGATACTTTGCGCTTCGGAACGGCCATGTCCGTCTCAATCTTCTAAGTCGGGCGCCGCCCAGAGCCGAAGCCTGTCTGGCGCGAAAACAATAGCGGCGGCCCACCGGACCGCCACGCGAGGCGCGGCTTATGCATGAACCGCGCGACGATTTCAAGGCGTTTAAGCGGGCGTCAGGCGGCGGACGATCTTGGCCGGATTGCCGACCACCACGACGTCCGCCGGAACGTCTCGGGTGACGACGCTGCCGGCGCCGATCACCGCCCGATCGCCGATGGAGACGCCGGCCAGGATGATCGCCCCGCCGCCGATCCAGACATCGTCGCCGATGACGATCGGCCGGGCGGATTCCCTCCCCCGCCGTTCGACGGCGTCCAGCGGATGTTCCGGCGTCAGCAACTGCACGCCGGGACCGGCCTGGAAGTTGTCGCCGATTCGAATCTCCGCGCAGTCCAGAAACACGCTGTTGGCGTTGACGAAGGCGTTCGAGCCGAAATGGATGTTGACCCCGTAGTCGCAGTAGAAGCCCGGCATGATGATCGCCGCGCTGTCCGACGCCCGGACCAGTTGGTTGACCAGGGCGCGGCGCCGGTCTCGATCCGGTTCGGCGTTGATGGCGACGGTCAGGGCCACGGCGCGGGCGCGGCCGTCGCGCAGGTCCGGATCGCCCGGATCATAGGGCAGGCCGGCCAGCATCTTTTCTCTTTCTGTCATGCGGCCTCCGTCAGGGCGGCGGCCACGGCCTCGCCGATGGCCAGGGAGCTGGTCAGACCTGGGCTTTCGATGCCGAACAGAGCCATCAGCCCCTCCATGCCGTGGCGCTCGACCCCGTGCAGTTGGAAGTCCGGCTGCGGCTCGCCAGGCCCGTGCAGCTTGGGCCGAATGCCCGCGTAGTCCGGGGTCAAAGCTCCATCAGGCAGCCCCGGCCAGAAGCGACGGATATAGCCGGCGAACTCTTCCGCCTTGGCCGGATCGACCGAATAGTCCTCGCTCTCGACATAGGCCAGGTCCGGGCCGAACACCGCCTGACCGCCCAGGTCCTTGCGATAATGGGTGCCCAGGGCGCCGGGAATCGGCGGCGGATAGATCAGCCGGTCGAACGGCGCCTTGCCGACCAGCCGGAAATAGACCCCCTTGCCGAAATGGCCGGCGGGGATGTCCTCTGCCGGATAGCCCTCGATCGCCGCCGCCACGGCCTGGGCCGCCAGACCGGGCGCCGTCACCAGCAGACGGCAGGAGACCGCCATCGCCCCCTCCCCGCCCACGCGGATCGTGAAGCCGCCGCCCGGCAGGGGCTCTGCGCCCTCGAACGGGGCCGAGACCACCACCGATCCGCCCGCATCCTCGATCTCGCCCTGCAGGGCCAGCATATAGCCGTGGCTGTCGAACAGGCCGCTCTCGGGCGACAGGATGGCGGCGTGGGCGTTCAGTTCCGGCTCCAGCGCCCGCGCCTGGGCGCCGGTCAGGTGCTCCAGCCCCTCGACCCCGTTCGCCGTCGCCTGTTCGAAGATGGCCTCGATCCGCTCGACCTCCGACTCCTGCGTCGCCACCACCAGCTTGCCGCATTTCCAGTGATCGATCTTGTGGCTGGCCAGAAAGTCATAGAGCGCCCGCCGCCCCTCGACGCAGAACCGTGCCTTCAGCGACCCGGTCGGATAATAGAGGCCGCCGTGGATCACCTCGGAATTGCGCGACGAGACGCCCTGGCCGATATGGCCTTCCTTCTCCAGCACCAGCACCGTCAGGCCCCGTTTCGACAACGCCCGACCGCACGCCAGGCCCACGGCCCCGGCGCCCACGACGGTCGCGTCGAAATCGAAACTCATCGCCTGCCGTACCTCCGCACCGCCTCGGCCTCGAAACAGCCGATCAGCTTTTCCACCGCCCGGTCGAAATTGGCCGACAGCATCAGGTCCAGCATGCGGGACTTGAAGGCGAAGTCGATCACGAACTCCAGCCGCGTCCCCTCGGGATGCGGGAAGAACTCCCACCGGTTCTTCAGATGCTTGAACGGCCCGCGCAACAGGCCGACCTCCACCTTCGGCGCATTACGATCATGCCGGACCCAGGTGGAGAACCGCTCCTTCAGGAAGGAGAAACCCACCCCCGCCTCGGCGTCCAGCACGGTCACGCCCTCGCCTTCGGCCCGCGCGTTCCAGACCCGCATCGAGGTGACCCAGGGGACGAAGTCGGGATAGGTCCGCACATCGGCGACCAGATCGGCAAGCTGTTCGGGCGCATAGGGAAGAATGCGCGTTACGCGGTGGACGGCCATACGGAATTTAGCGGCGCAGCTGCGCCTCGCGCGCGGCCTTCAGCCGGGCGAAGTCGTCGCCGGCGTGGTGCGACGAACGGGTCAGCGGCGACGAGGACACCATCAGGAAGCCCTTGGCCCGGGCGATCGCCTCATAGGCCTTGAACTCTTCAGGGGTCACGAACCGGTCGATGGCGGCGTGTTTGCGCGTCGGCTGCAGGTACTGGCCGATGGTGATGAAGTCGACGCCGGCGGAGCGCATGTCGTCCATCACCTGCATGACCTCTTCCTTGGTCTCGCCCAGGCCGACCATGATGCCGGACTTGGTGAACTGGTTCGGGTCGCGCTCCTTGACCATCTGCAACAGGCGCAGGCTGTGGAAGTAGCGGGCGCCGGGCCGGATCTTCAGATACAGGCGCGGAACGGTCTCGAGATTGTGGTTGAAGACGTCGGGCTTGGCGTCGATCATCACCGCCGCCGCCCCGTCCTTGCGCAGGAAGTCGGGCGTCAGGATCTCGATGGTGGTGTTCGGCGCCTGGAGGCGGATCTGGCGCACCACTTCGGCAAAGTGGGCCGCCCCGCCGTCCGCCACGTCATCGCGGTCGACCGAGGTGATCACCACATGGTTCAGGCCCATCTGCGACACCGCCAGCCCGACCTTGCCCGGCTCTTCCGGGTCCAGCGGCTGGGGCAGGCCCGTCTTGACGTTGCAGAAGGCGCAGGCCCGCGTGCAGGTGTCGCCCATGATCATCAGGGTGGCGTGCTTCTGGCTCCAGCACTCGCCGATGTTCGGGCAGGCCGCCTCCTCGCAGACGGTGTGCAGTCCCTTGGACCGGACGATGTCCTTGGTGGCGTTATACTGACCAGATCCGGGCGCCTTGACCCGCAGCCAGTCGGGCTTTTTCAGAACGACCGACTCCGGACGGTTCTGCTTTTCCGGGTGGCGCAGCTCCGACGGCTTGCGCTGAAGGGTGTCGATCAGGGTCACCATGGCCGGTATTTCGGCCTTCCGGGGGGCAAAGGCAAGCCACAGGCGGTTACAGATGATGGCGCGCACGATCGCCGCCCCGGGAACTCACGCGACGTTACGCATCTTTTCAAGACGCCGTTGCGTCATTATTGACGGACGCCCGACAACAGAGAGGGCCTGTCGCGCCCTCCGCAGGAGACGCGTTTGCGCCAGGATCTGGACCCTTCGCTGTACGAGACCTCGCTGATCGACGCCCTGATCGAGGCGCGCGCCCGGTTCGGGGACAAGGAGATCCTTGAGGACCAGGATCGCCACCCCCTCACCTACACGGGCCTGATCCGCGCCGCCTTCGTTCTGGGCCGCAAGATCGCCAATATGACCGAGTTGGGCGAGCGGGTGGCCATCCTGCTGCCGTCGTCCATGGGCGTGGTCGTCACCTTCTTCGGCCTGCACGCCCACGGCCGCGTGCCGGTCATGCTCAACTTCACCGCCGGCGAGGCCAATCTGAAGGCCGCCATCAAGGCCGCCGGGGTCAAGAAGGTCCTGACCGCCAGACGCTTCATCGACCAGGCCAAGCTGGACGATCTGATCGCGGAGCTCGAGACGGGGGCTGAGATCGTCTGGCTGGACGACATACGCAAGACCATCGGGCTTCAGGACAAGCTGTACGGTCTCGCAGCCGGCGCCGCGCCCAAACGGTTCCGCATCAAGACCGCTCCGGACGCGCCGGGCGTGGTGCTCTTCACCTCGGGCAGTTTCGGCACGCCAAAGGGCGTGGTTCTGAGCCAGAAGAACCTGGTCGCCAACGCCCGACAGGTCGCGGCCCATATCGACCTTCTGCCGGAATGGGTGATGTTCAATCCCCTGCCGACCTTCCACTGTTTCGGCCTGACCGGCGGCGTCGTCCTGCCCCTGCTTCAGGGTCTGAAGGCCTTCCAGTACCCTTCGCCGCTTCACGCCAAACAGATCACCGACCTGCTGCCCCAGGTGAAGGCGTCCATTCTGTTCGCGACCGACACCTTCCTCAGCCAGTACGCCCGGGTCGCCGAGCCCGGCGACTTCGCCACCCTCAAATTCGCCGTCGCCGGCGCCGAAAAGGTGCGCGAGGAGACCCGCAACCTGTTCAACACCAAGTTCGGCGGGGTCGAACTGCTGGAAGGCTACGGCGCGACCGAGGCCTCGCCTGTGGTGGCGGTCAACCATCCCGACCGCAACGCCCCCGGCACCGTCGGCCAGATCCTGCCCGGCATGGACTGGAAGCTGGAGCCGGTCGAAGGAATCGACGAGGGCGGCCGGCTGTTCCTGAAGGGGCCCAACATCATGAGCGGCTATGTCACGGCCGCCGAGCCCCTGGCCTGGGATGCGGTGGGCGACGACTGGCTGGACACCGGCGACATCGTCGATGTGGACGCCGAGGGCTACATCACCATCAAGGGCCGCGCCAAACGCTTCGCCAAGATCGGCGGCGAAATGGTCTCCCTGACGGCGGTCGAAGGCATCGCCGGCGCGGTCTGGCCGGACCAGCGTCACGCCGTGGTCTCCATTCCAGACACCCGCAAGGGCGAAAAACTGGTCCTGGTCACCGACCACGCCGGGGCCGAGGTCGCGCCCCTGGCGGAATGGGCCCGCGCCAACGGCGCGCCCGAGCTGATCGTCCCCAAGAAGATCGTCAAGGTCGCCGAGGTCCCGGTCCTGGGCACCGGCAAGACCGACTATGTGACGATCCAGAAGATGGTCGAGGGCGACAAGGCGGCGTGATCGGGCTCACCCGATCCGCACCCCCGTCATCGAGATCGAACCGCCGTCGATCCGGTCGTTGAAGAAGCTCACCGCCTCCCCGACCGCCTGCTGGGCGGCCACATAGAGCACGGGCAGGAAGTGCTCGTCGGTCGGCACGCTCAGCTGGGCGTCCTCGGCCAGACCGACCCAGTCGATCAGGGCCTCATGGTCGCCGCGCTCGAACGCCGCCTTCACCGCCTCATTGAACCCGGTCGCCCAGGCGTAGGGCTCGGCCCCCGCCTCCCGCTTCCAGGTCCGCAGATTGTGGACGAAGTCGCCCGAGCCGGCGATCACGATTCCCTCGTCCCGCAGCGGTCTCAGGGTCCTGCCCAGCTCGTAATGCTGGCGCGGCGTCAGCTGGCGGTTCAGCGACAACTGGACCACCGGCACATCGGCCTCTGGCCAGACATGGCAAAGCACCGACCAGGTCCCGTGATCCAGGCCCCACTGCGTCGTCTGCACCGCCCCGGTTAGTTCCGCGACTCGGGCCGCCAGGGCTGGCGAGCCGGGCGCGGGATACTGCATCTCGTGAAGTTCGCGCGGGAAACCACCGAAATCATGGATGGTCTCGGGCTTCTCCTGCGCCGTGACGCCCAGCCCGCGCGTCTCCCAGTGGGCGGAGATCATCACCATCCCCTCGGGCTTGCCCACGGCCTCGCCCAGGTCGCGCCAGGCGGCCCCGTAGGGACCGCCCAGGGCGTTCATCGGCGAACCATGACCGAAGAAGAGCGCGGGCTGGCGCATCGGATCAGCCGTGCAGCTTCTTGGCCAGTTCGGCGATGTGCTTGCCCTGGAACCGGGCGCCGTCCAGCTCGATCTCGCTGGGCATGCGCGAGCCGTCGCCGCCCGTGATCGTCGTCGCCCCATAGGGCGAGCCGCCGTGCACCGCGTCCAGGGTCATCTGGGCCTGGAACGAATACGGCAGACCGACCACCGGCATGCCGTGGTGCATGAAGAAGTTGTGCAGACCCTGGAAGGTGGTCTCCTGACCGCCGTGCTGGGTCGCGGTGGCGGTGAAGGCGCCGCCGATCTTGCCGATCAGGGCGCCGGTGAACCACAGGCCTCCGGCCTGGTCCAGGAAGGCGCGCATCTGCGAGGCGGCCGAGCCGAAGCGGGTGCCGGCGCCGATGATGATGGCGTCATAGTCCTTCAGGTCGTCGATCTTCGCGATCGGCGCCGCCTGATCCAGCTTGTAGTGGGAGGCCTTGGCCAGCTCTTCCGGCACGGTCTCCGGCACGCGCTTGATGTCGACCACGGCGCCTTCGACCTGGCGCGCGCCTTCGGCAACGGCTTCGGCCATGATTTCCAAATGGCCGTAGGTCGAGTGGTAGAGGACGAGAATCTTGGGCAAGGGAGGACTCCGTTGAATGTCACGGCCGTCATTCGCAACAACGACCGTTGCTAACTTGGCGTCTCGCTTGACGCCATGCAAGCCCCCTCTCGAAGTTCACGTTCGTTTCAGTCAAGAACTGAAATGAGAACCGGCGCTTCGTCCAACCGGCTCAGGGCGCGAACGAGGGATCCCAGGGTCGCACATATTCCCAGTGCCAGGGCTCATAGACATAGGGGACGAAGCCGAACCGCCCGGCGTTCGCGACCAGCCAGCGATAGGTCGCCCCGCGCGCCATATATTCGCGGCTGGCGGGCGCGGTCGAATCCACCCCCCGGCCCGGCGCCTGGCCGACGTACAGATCGACCGCCGTGCCCGTCCGGTGGGGCGAACAGACGGCGCGGCGCAGGCCGTCGCAATTGCCCTGCTGGGCGCAGCGGGCGGCGTCCGCCTCGGGGTCCCGGAAGCCTGAGAAGATCTGCAGCAGTTCGGGATCGGCGGCGATCTCGGGAACCTCGGCCCGTGCGGCGGCGACCATCCGGCGATAGGCGTCCAGCACGTCACGCCGCAACAGCCGGGTCAGCCGGTCGGCGTGCTCTTCTGACGCGACCAGATAGCCCAGTTGGTTGATCGGCGGCGGATCAGGGCATTCGCCACGGATCCGCGCCATCACGAAAGGCCGCCGCTCCTGCCACAGCCCGCGCAACACCTGGAAGGTCCCGGCGTCGAACAGGCCTGTCGGCGCCAGGCCGTGGGTCTGCTGGAATCCCGCCAGTTGTGAGGCGAAGACCGGCGTACCGGGGCCGCACTGAGTGTGCAGCTCCTGCTGGATCAGGGGCGCATAGGCCATCCACCCAAATTCTGTCGCCCCGAACGGCGCCCACTCCAGTCCATAGGCCGAGGCCGCATTGGCCAGGGCCTCCTCGCCCCAGACGTCGGCGTTGGTGTGGCAGGGCCCCGCCGCGCGCGCTGCGCCGGCGAAGGCCAAGACCAGCCAGAGAGTCAGGAACGCGAGACAGCTTCGCCACATGCCCCCAGCAAGCCTCAAGCGGCCCTCAGGAGCAAGCGCGCAGACGGCCGTCCGCCCGAATCCGACTCCGCTCCCGCGTCCAAACCTGCAATCTTGCGTCGGCCCGACTCATCCGGGCTGTCCCGGACCCGTCGCATGACCGCCGCCGCCGCGCCCCGTCGCTCCAACGCCGTGCTCGCCGCCTTCTCCGGCCCCTGCCTGCCGCTGGCGGCCTTCGGCGTGGCCCTGCCCGTCACCCTGCCGGAATTCTACGCCACCTATGTGGGGCTGGAGCTGGGGGTGGTCGCGACCGTCTTCATGGCCGTGCGGCTGATCGACATCGTCTTCGACCCCTTCCTCGGCTGGGGCATGGACAAGACCCGGACCCGTTTCGGTCGCTACCGCCCCTGGATGGCCCTGGCCACCCCCATGCTGATGCTCGCGGCCCTGATGATGTTCGTCCTGGTCCAGCCGGGCGCCCCGGCGGTCTATCTGTTCGGCTGGCTGCTGTTCCTCTACCTGGGCTTCTCCATCGGCACCCTGGGCCAGCTGGGCTGGGCCGCCGTCCTTGCGCCCCAGTATGACCAGCGCAGCCGCGTCTACGGCTGGTGGCAGGTGTTCAACATCATCGGGGTAGTGCTGATCCTGGTTCTCCCGACCGTGGTGGTCCAGACCGGGATAGGCACCTATGCCGACGGGGTGCGGATCATGGGCTGGGGCATCATCATCGCCCTGCCCGTCACCATCGGCCTGGCCATGGTCGCCGTGCCCGAGCCCGTCACGGCCGGAGACCAACCGCACGGCAGTCTCGGCGCCTATCTGGCCCTGCTGAAGACGCCCGTGGTGCGCAAGTTGCTCATCGCCGATCTGCTGCTGGGCGTGGCGCCGGGCATCACCGGTTCGCTGCTGTTCTTCTTCTTCGGCCAGATCCGCGGCTACGACCACACCGAGGCCGGGCTCTTCATGCTGTTCTATTTCGTCGCCGGCCTGTGCGGCGCTCCCTTCTGGGCCTGGCTGGCGGCCCGTGTCGGAAAGGACCGGGGCCTGGCGATCGCCAGCCTCGTCTCGGCCGTCCTCTATATCGGCGCCACCCTGGTCCCCGGCGGCAATTTCGCCCTGACCGCCGTGGTCATGTTCATCGCCGGCCTGCCCTACGCCGCCGGCCTGTTCCTGACCCGCGCCATGATGGCCGACGCCGGCGATCAGGAGCGGTTCGAGACGGGCGTCGACCGCACCGGCCTGATGCTGTCCATCCTCTCGGCCACCACCAAGATCGGCCACGTCCTCGCCCTGCTCCCCTATTTCGTCCTCGAAAAGGTCGGCTTCCGCGCCGTGCCGGGGCCGAACGGCAACAGCGACACCTCCCTTCTGACGCTTCAGATCCTGTTCATCGCCGTCCCCGGCCTGCTTCTGGCCCTGACTGCCTGGGTGCTGAAGAACTATCCGCTGACCGCCGCGCGCCATAACGAGATCCGCAAGGCCCTGGACGCCCGCGACGCGGAGGCGCGGGCATGAGGCCGATCAACCGGCTTCTGTCCATCATGGAGCGGCTGCGCGACCCGGACGGCGGCTGCCCCTGGGACGTGGAGCAGACCTTCGCCACCATCGCCCCCTATACGATCGAGGAGGCCTATGAGGTCGCCGACGCCATCGAGCGTAACGATCTGGTCGAACTGAAGGGTGAACTGGGCGACCTGCTGTTCCAGGTCGTCTTCCACGCCCGCATGGCCGAGGAACAGGGCCTGTTCGCCTTCGACGACGTGGTCACGGCCATCGCCGACAAGCTGGAACGCCGCCACCCCCATGTCTTCGGCGACGAAGCCCAACGGACTTCAAAAGAACAGACCGTGGCCTGGGAAGCCATCAAGGCCGCCGAACGCAAGGACCGCAAGAAGCCCGGCGTCCTCGACGATGTCCCCGTCGGCCTGCCCGCCCTGACCCGCGCCGCCAAACTGACCAAACGCGCCGGCCGCGTCGGCTTCGATTGGCCCTCGACCGACGAGGTGTTCGACAAGCTGGCCGAAGAGGTCGAGGAGCTGCGCGTCGAGATCGCCGCCGGCGATCAGGCCAAGGCCCGCGAGGAGCTGGGCGACCTGCTGTTCGTCGTCGCCAACCTGGCCCGCAAGCTGGACGTCGAGCCCGAGGATGCGCTCCGCGCCGCCAACGCCAAGTTCGTGCGCCGCTTCGGCTTCATCGAGGCCGAACTGGCCAAGGACGGCCGCACCCCCGACCAATCGACCCTGGATGAGATGGACCGCCTCTGGGACGCCGCAAAGGTGGCCGAGAAGGCCGGCTCCCCATCCTGAGCCGCCGCATGCCCTATGATCTGATCATCTTCGACTACGACGGCGTGGTCGCCGACAGCGAGGTGCTGAACAGCACCGTCATGGCCGAACAGCTGACCGCCATCGGCCTGCCCACCAGCCTGGACGATGTCCTGGCCGCCTATACGGGCCGGCGCTGGCGCGACAACCGGCCGGTGGTCGAGGCGGCCCTGGGCCGCCCCTGCCCCGAGGATTTCCACACCAACTGGTTCGCTGCCTGCCGCGCCCGCGCCCCGCTCCATCTGAAGCCCGTGCCCGGCCTGATCGACTTCGTCGCCGCCCGGTCCGAGGCCCGCTGCATCGCCTCGTCCAGCGGCCCTGACTGGATCGGCGTCGGCCTGGACCTGTTCGGTCTGACCGATCATTTCGACGGCGCCGTCTTCACCGGGCTGGTGGTCGAGCGCGGCAAGCCCCACCCCGACATCTTCCTGCACGCCGCCGAAAGCATGGGGGTCGATCCGGCGCGCGCCCTGGTCGTCGAGGACAGCGAGGCGGGCGTGACCGCAGGCGTCGCCGCTGGCATGACCGTGGTGGGCCTGACCGCCGGGGGCCATGTCCGCGACGGCCACGCCGAACGCCTGGCCGCCCGCGGCGCACACCACATCGCCGACAGCTATGCGGCGGTCGCGGCCTTCATGGACCGCTGAAGGTCAGAGGTAGCGCAGTTCCTGCAGATCGACCTCGCGGATCATCTTGCGCGCCGTCACCTCGTCCAGCCGGCGTGAGCGCGCCATCCGGCCGAGTTCTTCCCGCTCCGCCGCGAGCGCCGCCAGCCAGAGCTTGCGCTCCACCTGATCGATCTTGCGCGCCACGGCCGCGTCGTCCTCTTCCGTGCGGGTATGGGTCTCGATGCGGCGGCGGTAGATTTCCATGATCCGACTGGCGACGTCGGAATAGAGGTCAGGGTTGGCCTTGCCCTCGGCCATGGCGTGGGACGCATCCTCCAGGGCGCGCAGGGCGGCCGAGGCGGCAGCGACGCGCCCTCTGTCCTCTTCCCGCTCCTGTGACGGTTCGGGGGGCAGCTCCACCCCCTTCATCAGACGCGGCAAGGCGAAGGTGGCGAGCAGCAGGGAGACGATGATCACCCCAGCCGCCAGGAAGATCGCCAGATTGCGGGACGGCATCGGCGAGCCGTCCGCGAGGAAGAAGGGCACGGTCAGGATGCCCGCCAGGGTGATGGCGCCCCGCACCCCCGCCAGAGACATGACCATGGTCAGCCGCAGTCCGACCTTGGGCGGCGGCCCGCGATGGCGGCGCCGAAACAGGGTCAGCCTCAGCGACGTCCACACCCAGACGAAACGCAAGGCCGCCAGGGCCGCGACAATGGCCAGGACATAGACAGCCAGCCACCAGACCTCGGGCCGGCTGGTGCCCCGCACCACCTCGGCCGCGCGCGCCATTATTGAAGGCATCTGCTGGCCCAGAATCACGAAGATGATGCCGTTGGCGACGAACTGGACCGTGTCCCACACCACCCCGCGCCGGATGCGGGTCATGGCCAGGGACTGGCCGCCTACGCCGCCGCCCCGCTCGGTGAAGCTCATGGTCACGCCCGCCGCCACGGCGGCCAATATGCCCGACGCCCTCAGCTCTTCCGCGACCAGATAGGCGGCGAAGGGGATCAGCAGGCTGACCAGGATCTGCGCCCCGACATCCTCGCCCCAGCGCCGACTGACGAAACCCTTGACGTAGCTGATGGCGATTGTGACCAGCACGCCCGTCGCCACCCCGACCACAGACAGCCAGGCGAAGGTCGCCACCGCCCCGCCCAAGGAAAAGGCGCCGGTGGTCGCCGCCACGACCGCGATCCGCATACAGGTCAAGCCCGTGGCGTCGTTCAGCAGCGACTCCCCTTCCAGAATATGCATCAGCCGCTTGGGTATCGGGGCCCGCGCAGCGATGGCCTGGACGGCGATTGGGTCGGTCGGAGACAGGATCGCCGCCAGGGCGAAGGCCACCGGCAAGGGCATCTCGGGGATCATCCACCAGATCATGAAGCCCAGGCCGATGACGGTGAACAGCACCAGCCCCAGGGCCAGTTCCAGGATCACGGCCCGGTCGCGAAACAGGGCCTCCTTGGGGATGCGCCAACCGTCCAGAAACAGCAGGGGCGGCAGGAACAGCAGAAAGAAGATGTCCGGCTTCAGATCGACCGTCGTCCCGGTCGCCAGGACGATGGCGGCCCCCAGACCGATCTGCACCAGCGGCAGGGCGATACGGGTGATCCGCGCGACCGATCCCGACACCACGACGGCCAGAAGCAGCAGCAGGACGGTCTCGATCAGATGCATGGTTCAGTCGGTCAGGCCGGGATACAGGCGCTCGAACCGCCCCAGGGCGGCAGGATGAAGCCTCACTGTGACATGGGTGCGGCCATCCTCCTCCGCGTCCCGCCTCGTCACCCGGCCATGTTCATAAAGCCAGGCCAGCGCCTCGCCCTGTTCGGGCGACAGGGTCAGGCGCGTCTCCGGATCGTCGTCGATCAGGCCGGCGATGGTCTGGCGCAGGCGTTCGATCCCCTCGCCCGTCCAGGCCGAGACGGCGACCGCCTCACCGTCCTTGGCCAGACGTTCGGCCTGACCAAGAATGGTCTCGCGGGCCTCCTCGTCCAGCAGGTCGATCTTGTTCCAGACCTCCAGCACCCGACGGGTCTTGCCCTCGGGAGTCTCGATCTGTTTCAGCACGGCCTCCACATCCTTGGCCTGGGCGTCGCTGTCGGCCGAGGCGATATCGCGGACGTGCAGGATCAGATCGGCCTCGCCCACCTCTTCGAGGGTGGCGCGGAAGCTTTCGACCAGTTCGTGCGGCAGGTCGGAGATGAAGCCGACCGTATCCGCTACAATGGCCGGCCGGCCCTGCGGCAGGCGGATGGTGCGCTGGGTCGTGTCCAGGGTGGCGAACAACAGATCCTTGGCGAAGACCTCCGATCCCGTCAATCGGTTGAAAAGCGTCGACTTGCCCGCATTGGTGTAGCCGACGAGGGCGACGGTCGGGAACGGGACCTTCTGGCGCTGTTTGCGGTGCAGACCGCGCGTGCGGCGCACCTCCTCCAGCTCGGCCTTCAGCCGCACGATCCGGTCAGCGATCAGACGCCGGTCCAGCTCGATCTGGGTTTCGCCGGGGCCGCCGGTCGAGCCGGTGCCGCCGCGCTGGCGCTCCAGGTGAGTCCAGGTCCGCACCAGACGCGACCGTTCATAGTCGAGCCGCGCCAGTTCGACTTGCAGCCGACCTTCCTTGGTCCGCGCACGGCGGCCGAAGATTTCCAGGATCAGGCCGGTGCGGTCGATGACCTTGACCTCCCAAGCCTGCTCCAGATTGCGCTGCTGAACGGGCGTCAGGGCGTCGTCGATGACGGCCACATCGGCCTCGGCCGCCCGCATCAGGGCGGCCAGTTCGTCCACCTTGCCCGATCCGAACAGGGTCGCCGGCGCGACCTTGCGCACGCGCACGATCTCTTCGCCCCGGATGTCGAGGTCCAGGGCACGGGCCAGGCCGGACGCTTCTTCGAGGCGTTCTTCGGCCAGGCGCGGCGACTCCGACCGTCCGTCGGGGTGGATGACGACCGCCCGCTGAACCGGGGCGGCGTGATCAATCAGTTTTTGGGTCAATCAATCGTCTTCGGCGTCGGGCTCGTACAGCTGCACGGGCGCGGACGGCATGATGGTGGAGATGGCGTGCTTGTACACCAGCTGGGACTGGCCGTCGCGGCGCAGCAGCACACAGAAGTTGTCGAACCAGGTCACGATGCCCTGCAACTTTACTCCGTTGACCAGGAAGATGGTCAGCGGCGTCTTGGTCTTGCGGACCGAGTTGAGGAAGGTGTCCTGAAGGTTCTGGCGTTTGTCTTGCGACATGGCAGGTTTTTCCTGTTCTTGGTTGTTCGTCGCCATGGGAGGGGCGTCGGGGCCGAACGGGCCGGCAGCGACCTTAGACGCCGCCTCCCCGCTCCGGCAACGCCCTAAATGGCCTCTCGACGCGCGCGTTCAAGATAGAGCCGCCGCAGCTTCAACGTAATCGGCCCCGGCTTGCCGTCCCCGATCTTGGTTCCGTCGATCGAAATCGCCGGGGTCACGAAAGCGCCGGCGGCCGTGAAGAAGGCTTCGCGCGCGCGCTTGACGTCCTCGACGCTGAAGGGGCGCTCGTCCAGTTCGAGGCCCTGTTCCTCGATCAGGGTCATCAGGGTGGTGCGCGTGCAGCCCTTCAGGATGTTGGCCTGGGTGTCGCGGGTCCGCAGCTTGCCGTGCTCATCCACGATCCAGGCGTTGGTCGAGGAGCCTTCGGTCACGAGGCCCATGTCGTCGACGAACCAGGCCTCATAGGCCCCGGCCTCCCGCGCCGCCTGTTTGGCCAGGATGTTCGGCAGCAGACCCACCGTCTTGATGTCGCATCTTCCCCACCGGATGTCGGGCTGGGTCAGGACGGCGACGCCCTTTTTCGCCTGAGCTTCTCCTCGTGCGGGCGAGATGGACTTGGCGGTGACGATGACGCTGGGCGGCGTCCCCGGCGCGGGAAAGGGATGGTCGCGCCGCGCCGTGCCGCGCGTGACCTGCAGGTAGACGATGCCGTTCTTCACCCGGTTGCGCCGGATCGTCTCGCGCAGCACCCGCGTCAGGGCGGCGACCGACATGGGAATGTCGATGCGCAGTTCATTGAGGCTGCGATGCAGCCGCGTCATATGGCCGTCGAAATCCGCCAGCCGACCGTCGAACACGGACCAGACCTCATAGACCCCGTCGGCGAACTGAAAGCCCCGATCCTCCACATGGACCACGGCTTCGCCGTGCGGCTGATAGGTTCCATTCACATAGGCGACGCGGGACATCAGTCGGCCTCGTCCTCATCTCCGCCTCGCGCGGGAGAAACACCCAGCGACTTCAGCTTTCTATGCAGAGCCGACCGCTCCATGCCGATGAAGGCGGCGGTGCGGGAGATGTTGCCGCCGAAGCGCATGATCTGGGCGGCCAGATACTCGCGTTCGAACACCTCGCGCGCCTCGCGCAGCGGCAGGGCGATGGTGCGCTCCGCCCCCAGGCTGGAGGACGGGCTGTTCGAGGTGGCGACCTCCTGCGGCAGCATGTCGGCGGTGATCGGCTCGTTCGGATCGCCTGTCGCCAGGATCAGCAGCCGCTCGATGTTGTTGCGCAGCTGGCGGATGTTGCCCGGCCAGGGATGGACCTGAAGCACCGCCACCGCGTCCTCGCCGACGATCCGGCGCGGCAGGCCCTGGGACGCGCTGATGGTCTCGACGAAATAGTCGACCAGTTCGGCGATGTCCTCGCGCCGCTCCGACAGGGCCGGCACCCGGATCGGCACGACGTTCAGGCGGTGGAACAGGTCCTCACGGAACCGGCCTTCGGCAATCTCCGTCTTCAGGTCTCGCGAAGTGGATGTGACGACGCGCACATCGACCTGCACGTCCTGTTCGCCGCCGACCCGACGGAAGCGCTGATCCACCAGAACCCGCAGGATGCGGCTCTGGCTCTCACGCGGCATGTCGCTGATCTCGTCCAGATAGAGGGTGCCGTTGTGCGCCCGCTCGAACACCCCGATCTTGCGCGGCCGGCCGTCCTGTCCCTCTTCCCCGAACAGTTCGACGTCCAGTCGCTCGGGCGTCATTCCGGCGGCCGAGATGGCGACGAACTCGGCGCGCGCGCGCGGGCTGGCTTCGTGGATCTGACGCGCCACAAGCTCCTTGCCCGACCCGGCCGGACCGGAAATCAGCACCCGGCTGTTGGCCTGGGCCACCTTGGCGATGGTGCTGCGCAGGGCCTGGGCCGCCTGGGAGCGGCCGATCAGGCCGGACGGCGTCATCGTCTGCGCGCGCAGACGGCGGTTCTCGCGTTTCAGCGTCGCCGCCTCGATCGCCCGCTCGACCACCACCACCAGCCGATCCGACTTGAACGGCTTTTCGATGAAGTCATAGGCGCCGCGCTTCAGCGCGGTCACCGCCGTCTCGATATTGCCGTGGCCCGAGATCATCACCACCGGCAGGTCGGGGTCGATCTCCTTGACCACCTCCAGCAGTTCCAGCCCGTCCAGACCGCCGCCCTGCATCCAGATGTCGAGGATCGCCAGCGAGGGCTTCCGTGCGCGGATCGCCGCCAGGGCCTCGTCGGAATTGGCGGCCACGCGCACGGCGTGCCCCTCATCCTCGAGCAGGCCCGAAACCAGATCGCGGATGTCCGCCTCGTCGTCGACGACCAGAATGTCGGAACCGGTAGGTCGCATCTTGCCTCGCTTATTCGGCGACGACGCTCTGGAGCTTGCGCTCCGTCACATCGCCGGTCTTGCCGTGGGGTTTCAGGGGGAAGATCAGGCACACGCGCGCGCCGCGCAGGGTCTCGGCGTCCGCCAGCTTCAGCTCGCCGCCGTGGTCCTCGCAGATGCGTTTGACGATGGCCAGGCCCAGGCCCGTGCCCTTTTCGCGCGTGGTGACATAGGGTTCGATCAGGCGATCGCGGTCCTTGGCGGGAAGGCCGACGCCGTCGTCCTCCACCACAAAGACGGCCGTCTCGTTCTCGATGATCAGGGAGGCGATTATGGCCGCCGCCTCAGGTCCGGGCGCTGCGCCTTCGGCGGCACGGCGCGCCGCCACGGATTCGCCCGCGTTCTTCAGGATGTTGACCAGCGCCTGTCCCACCATCCGGGCGTCGCACCGCAGGCTCGTCCTGGGCAGGGGTTCGATCAGGTCCACGCCGATGTCGGCCGCCGCCACCCGCTGGGCGAACACCGCCTCTCGCAGCATTTCGGCGGGGTTGGCCGCCCCGAAACGCGGCGCGGGCATGCGGGCGAAGGACGAGAATTCGTCCACCATCCGGCCGATGTCCCCCACCTGGCGGATGATGGTGTCGGTGCAGCGGTCGAAGATCTCCACCTCGTCCACCTTGTCCCTGTATTTCCGCCTCAGCCTTTCGGCCGACAGTTGGATCGGGGTCAGGGGATTCTTGATCTCATGGGCGATACGCCGCGCCACGTCGCGCCAGGCGGCGTTGCGCTGGGCCGTGACCAGCCGGGTGATGTCGTCGAAGGTCAGCACCATCTCGCCGCCCTGACCGCCCTCGATGCGCACGCGCAGACGCAGGGTCTCGCCTTCGCGGCTCAGATCTATGTCCTCTTCTATATGGGCCTCGACCCGTCCGACCAGATCGCTGAGCTCGGGCGACAGGGTCGCCAGTTCACGGCCGAGAACCTCGGCCTCTTCGATGTGCAGCAGTTGCAGGGCGCTGTCGTTGATGGCCGAGATTCGTCCGCGCCGATCCAGACCGATCACCCCGGCGCTGACGCCGGACAGCACCGTCTCGATGAAACGGCTGCGATCCTGGGCGTCTTCGCTGGCCGCCTTCAGCGCCGACTGCTGGGCCTGAAGATCGCCCGTCATGCGGTTGAAGGCCTCCGACAGGGTGGCGATTTCACCTGGCGCCCCGTCGCTGTCCACCCGGGCGCTGAAGTCGCCCGCCGCCACCTGGCCGGCCGCCTTCACCAGCCGCCCGATCGGGACCGAAATGCTGCTGGCCGCCGACATGCCCAGCCAGACCGCTCCAACCAGAACCAGCAGGGCGGTCTCCAGATAGCTGAGAATGAAGGCCGATTGAATTCGGGCGCGGCTCTCCTGGGCTTCGCGATAGGCCTGGATCGACTGGCTCGAGGCGTTCATTCGCGCCACCAGACCGTCCTGGAGCGGCCGCACCAGATAAAGATAGGCGTCGCCATAGGCTGGCAGAGCGATCAGGGAGCGCACGGTGTCGGGGTGCTGGGTGACGTCCGTCGGCGGCTTGCCGCCCTGGACGGCGTCTTCCAGATAGGAACGCGGCGGAGCCAGATAGGGCGGCGCCCCCGGTCCTTCGGCTCGCGCCAGCACCTCCCGATCACCGTCAAGAATATAGATCGCGGGATAGCCGAAGATGTCTCCGATCTGAGCCAAGGCGTCGTTGAACTGAATACGGTCGTCGAACAGTCCGCGTGCGCTGGTCAGTTGATCCGCGATCGTGACGAGATCCGCATCGACGGCTGTGGCGACGTCCTGGATGTAGGCGCGCCCGACCACGGCGCCGTTTTCGACCGAGGCCTGGACGTTCTGACTGAACCATTGATCGACCCCCCGCGTCACGAGCACACCGAAGACCAGGGCGATGAGAACCGCCGGAATCACCGCCACCGTCGAGAACAGGGCCACGAACCGCAGGTGCAGGCGCGAACCCGCTTCGCTGGTGCTGCGGGCTAGGACCAGGACGCGACGTCCCACGATGAAGGCCAGACCCGAAATCAGGATCAGATTGGCGATCAGGACGAACAGCACGATCTGACCGGCCGATCCTCGCGCCGCACCGGCGCTGGCGCCCGGCGCCACCGCGACCAGCCATACCGCCGCCGCCGTAACGATAACGGCCAAGGCGTAGGCTAAACCGAAGGCCGCCCGCGCCCGCTCGGTTTCGAAACGCCCCCAGAACGACTCGTCGCCCGACGAAGGGTCGGTGCGAGAGGTCACGGCTGAGGGCGTATCCGTCATGCCACAGCAGTGTCCGCGAACTGTGGCGGCGTTTCAACAGCCGAATTGAGATCGCCTGGTAAATTTCGCCGCCACAGCCCCGCCATTTCCTGCTCGACGGCCGCTGGATCGTCCAGGCGGCAAATTCTTGCCTTGGCCTGACGACGGTGTTGCGGATCGGCCGGCCAGGGCGCCTGTTCGATGTACCAGCCCAGATGTTTGCGGAACATCTTCAGCCCCAGCGGCAGGCCGTAGAAGTCGATCGAGGCCCTCAGATGGTCGATCACGATCGCCAGTCGCGCCTCCGGCCCCGGCTCCTGGGGCGCCGTCGCGCCGCTCAGCGCCTGTTCCAAATGGGCCGCCAGCCAAGGCCGGCCGTAGACGCCTCGTCCCAGCATCAGACCGTCGGCGCCGGACCGCTCAAGGGCCGTGCGCGCGTCTTCAGGCGTGACGATGTCGCCGTTGACGATGACGGGAATGCGAACGGCCGCCTTTACGGCGCCCACGGCGTCCCAGTCCGCCCTTCCGGTATAGAACTGCTGGCGGGTTCGTCCATGGACCGTCACCGCCTTGACCCCGAGCGCCTCGGCCCGCGTCGCCAGATCCGCAGCGTTTCGGCTGTCGTCGTCCCAGCCCAGCCGCATCTTGACCGTGACCGGACGACCGGTGGCCCCCACCACGGCCTCCATGATGCGACAGGCCAGGTCAGGCGTCCGCATAAGGGCCGATCCGGCGGCCGAGCCCGTCACCTCCTTGGCCGGACAGCCGAAGTTCAGATCCACGATGTCCGCCCCGGCCTGTTCGGCCATGCGCGCCCCCTCGGCCATCTGCCCCGGATCGCGCCCCACAAGCTGGATCACGGTCAGCGGCAGGCCCGCGCCGACGGCGGCGCGCCGCGCCACGTCGGGCCGAGCCCGCGCCAGCTCCTTGGCCGCCACCATCTCGGTCGCCACATAGGCCGCGCCCAGTTTGGAGGCCAGGATGCGGAACGGCAGATCGGTGACGCCGGTCATCGGCGCCATCAGCACGCGGCCGGGCACGGTGACGTCGCCGATGGTCAAGGATTTGGACATTCCCGCCTTTCGCCGCATTGCGCGCCCTTTCGTCAAGCGCGACAGCGCGGATTGACGGTTTCCCGGCTCAACGTCGCGCTCTAGAAGACGGCATGATCTTCTCAGCCATCATTGTCGCGGCCGGTTCCGGAACGCGGGCCGGCGGCGAAAAACAGTGGCGGACCCTGGGCGGAAAGCCGGTTCTGCGCTGGTCCGCCCAAGCGCTTGTGGACGCCGGCGCCCAGGAGCTGGTCGTGGTCGTAGCGTCGGACGCTCAGGATCGCGCCGCCGAGGTGATGGACGGGCTGACGGGGTGGCGCGCCGTGGTCGGCGGGACGACGCGGGCGGAGTCCGTTCGCGCGGGGTTGGCGGCCCTCACCTGTCCCGACGACCAGCCCGTGCTGGTCCACGACGCCGCCCGGCCGCTGTTGGACGCCGCCGTCATCGCCCGCGTGGTCGCCGCCCTGGATCAGGCCGACGGCGCCCTGCCCGTCCTGCCCGTCGCCGACAGCCTGCGTCGGGGATCGGACGGGCTGATGGCCGAGGCGGTGGACCGCGAGGACCTCTGGCGGGCTCAGACCCCCCAGGCGTTCCGCCGTGGACTCCTGGAATCGGCCTATGCCGCCTGGAACCCGACCGAGACCCCGACAGACGAGGCCGTGGTGGTGCGCCGCCACGGCGGCCGGATCGCCCTGGTCGCCGGCGACGCCCGACTAATGAAACTGACCTATCCCGAGGATTTCACCATGGCCGAGGCCCTGCTGTCGCAAGAGACCCGCTACCAGACCCGCATGGGCGCTGGCTTCGACGTCCATCGTTGGGGGCCCGGCGATTCAGTTTGGCTGTGCGGGATCGAAATTCCTCATGATCAGACCCTGATCGGCCATTCGGACGCCGACGCCGGGCTGCACGCCTTGACCGACGCCCTGCTGGGAGCGATCGCCGCCGGCGACATCGGCGATCATTTCCCCCCCACCGACCCGAAGTGGAAGGGCGCCGCCTCCGACCAGTTTCTGATCCACGCCGCCGAATTGGTGGCGGCGCGCGGCGGCCGCATCGTCAATGTTGACGTGACCCTGATCTGCGAACGTCCGAAGGTGAAGCCGCACCGGCAGGCCATGCGCGAACGGATCGCCGATCTGCTGGCCTTGCCGCTGGACTGCGTCAGCGTGAAGGCCACCACATCCGAAGGGTTGGGCTTCACCGGCCGAGGCGAAGGCTTGGCCGCCCAGGCGGCGGCGACGGTGGAGATGCCGGTCTCGGCCTGATCCGGCGCCTTCAGCGCGCGGCCAGCCGCATCTGCCGCACCAGGGCTCCGAACAGGTTCACGTAGTCGTCCGTCCACGGCCGCACCTCCGTGGGCGACAGCCTGCGCCAGCGCGGATCTTCGCGATAGGGCGCCAGGGCCGCTTCGCTCTTGCCGATCACCAGAGCCTCGGTCGAGGATTCCGCCATCAGCGGCGCGTCCGACCGTTCCCGATAAATCTGGTGAAGAGCCGGCGCCCCCAGGGCCGCGGCCGCCGCCTCGGCCGGCAGGGTGATGTCCAGATTGCGGTTGGACAGGTGCAGCACCACCACCCCGTCCGGCTTCAAAAGCCGCAGATAGCCGGCGATGGCCTCCTGGGTCAGCAGATGGGTCGGTACGGCGTCGGAGCTGAAGGCGTCGATGATCAGCAGGTCATAGGAACCGGCGGCCTCCCGCGCCATGGTCAGTCGGGCGTCGCCCAGCACCGTCCGGATCGGTCCTTCGGCGCAACCATTGATGAAGCTGAACCAGCGCGGATCGCGCGACAGCCTATCCACCATCGGGTCGATCTCGAAAAAGCTCATCTGGTCCTGGCGGCGCTTATAGGCCGCCATGGCCCCCGAGCCCTGGCCCACGACCCCGATCCGGGCGCCGTCCGGCCGGTGCGCCTGGGCCATCAGGGCCGCCTGCCCCAGAGGCGTCGCCGTGGCGTAATAGAGGGTTGGCGAGCAACGGTGCGGTTCCGACTGCGCCTGGGCGCCGTGCAGGGTGGTGCCGTGCATCAGCACATGAACCGGTCCCCCCAGACCCGCGACGTCGGTATCGGCCACACGCATGACCCCGAAGAAGCTGCGCTCCGTCAGGGCCCAGTCATAGCCCCGCGCGACATGGTAGCCGGACCAGACCATGGCTCCCAGAACGACGGTGAACATGATCGCCCGGTCCCTCAGCAGGAAGGCGAACAGGGCGGCGACGCCGATCACCGCCTGGGCGATCCGCACCAGTTCGGCGTCCGGGACGACCGCGCGAATGTCGGGGGCGTAGCGCACCAGGGCCAGACCCAGCGGTCCGGCAAGGGCGACCAGGCCCCCGATCACACAGGCGATGATCTCCCATCGCCGCACCTCGCCTTCGCCCCATGGCCGCAAAAGGCCGACGGCGACCAGCGCCAGCGGATATTCCCAGACCATGTTGAAGATCAGGGGCGCAATCAGGGCGTTGAAGACGCCGCCCAGGACGCCGCCCAGCGACAGCAGCAGATAGAATTCCGTCAGCCGGCCCGGCGCAGGACGCCGCTCGGCCATCCGCTGATGGCACATCAGGGCGCAGAAGAAGAAGGCTGTCAGATTGACGACGAAGACGAACAGCCACTCCGTGGTCCGAAAGGCGACCAGGGCGCAGCCGGCCGCCAGCACCCCCGCCTGGATCGCCAGCGTCAGGGGGAGCGGCAGGACCGGTCGGTTCTGAAAGGCGATGACAAAGGTCAGCAGATAGAGGGCCAGAGGAATGACCCAGAGGAAGGGCGCAGAGGCCACGTCGGTCGACAGATGCGCCGTCACACCCAGCATCAGGCTCGACGGAACGGCCGCCAGCAGGATCAGCAACCCCTTCTCGCGCCAGGCGATCAGCGGCCCCGCCTCCAGGGGCGCGGGCTCTGCCGCCGCACCCGTTCGGACCCCGCGGCCGGACCAGGCCAGGGCGCCCAGGCCGGCGACCATCACCAGGAACAGACCATAGCCCAGGCTCCAGCCCAGGCGCTGGAGCGAAAGACTGGCCAGGGGTTCGATCAGGACCGGATAGGCCAGCAGGGCCAGAAAACTGCCCAGGTTCGAAGCGGCATAGAGGACATAGGGGTTCTTCGCGTCCGCCTGGCCCGCCCGCGCCCGCGCATACCAGGCTTGAAGCAGGGGCGCGGTGGCCGAAAGAATGGCGAAGGGGGCCCCGATCGAGAGGGTCAGGGTCGCCAGAAGCCAGGCCGTGGGCGCGTTTGGATCGGGATCGCCCAGGACGCCGCTGATCCGCAGGGGCAAAGACAGGCCTGCGGCCAGCAGAAGCGCCAGATGAACCAGCACCTGAAGCCGCATCGACCCGATGCGCTGCAGGACGTGGGCGTAGCCGTAGCCGGCCAGCAGCGCGGTCTGGAAGAAGACCATGGCGGCGTTCCACACCGACGGCGATCCGCCCAGGCTGGGCAGGATCAGCTTGGTCGCCATCGGCTGAACCACGAAGACCAGACAAGCCGAGGTGAAGACGGCCAGCGCGAACAGGAGAGGCGTGAGCCGCCCAGGGTTCGGGCGCGCCGCGCTTTTGGCTTGAACCACATCGGTCATGGTGCTGGTTAGAGCGGGACTCGCGGCCTATGGAAAGCGCATGTTCTCACAAGACATCCTGCGACTGGCGCAACAGATCGTCGCAACCGCGGCCGAGCGGGGACTGATGATCGCCACGGCGGAAAGCTGCACCGGCGGCCTGGTCTCCGCCGCCCTGACGGCCGTCCCCGGCTCCTCCGCGGTTCTGGATCGCGGCTTCGTCACCTACAGCAACGCCGCCAAGCAACAGATGTTGGGCGTGCCGGAGGCGACCCTGATCGCCCACGGCGCCGTCTCCGAGCCGACGGCCCGCGCCATGGCCGAAGGCGCCGCAGCCCAGTCGAACGCGAGCGTCAGCGTCTCCGTCACCGGAATTGCGGGGCCGGGCGGCGGCGGCCCGGACAAGCCGGTCGGCCTGGTCCATTTCGCGGCCGTGGGTCCGGGCGGGCTGGTCCACAGGATGGAGCGGTTCGGCGATCTGGGGCGCGACGCGGTCCGGATGGCGGCGCTCAGGGTCGCCTTGGAGATGTTGGCGGAGCGAGCCGCATCGTGACCGAACCCGTCGTCGTCGACGCCCGAGGCCACCGCTGCCCGGCGCCCAGCCTCAGGCTGCAAAAGGCCATGGCCGGGGCGGCGGCCGGCGCCCGTTTCGTCCTTCTGGCGACCGACCCTATGGCGCGCATCGACGCGCCGTTTCTGATGGCTCAGAAGCAGGGCCGCGTGATTTCGATCGAAGAGGTCGACGGCGTCCTGCGCCTTCTGGTCGAAGCGGGCTGAGTTTTCGACCCTAGGTCCGCGACCGCGTGCGGCGGCTGGCCCGCCGTTCCGACAGATCGACCACATCCGCCGCGGCGGAGGCCCTGCGCGCCTGTTCCGCCCTCTCGGCCCCGGCGGCGATCTCCATCTCGGTCGCGAAGGCGCCGCCGTAGAAGATGGCGTTGACGTTCCAGGACAGCCAGATCAGCAAAACCACCACGGCCCCGACCGAGCCATAGGTCGCTCCCAGAGGCGCGATCTGTTCGACATAGATGGCGCAGAGCCAGGATGAGACCACCGACATCAGGGTGGCCACCAGCCCTCCGGTGATCGACGGCAGCCAGGCCACCGGCGTCCGGTGACTCATGGCGTAGCGATAGAGCAACGTCAGCCCCACCACCAGGCCCAGGGCGGGCAGCAGGGCGTCGAGCGGCATCAGACCCGCATTGTCCCCCCTCGCCCCCGGCGAGGCGGCATGGGCCAGAATCCGCGCCGTCACCACGGCGCCGGACACGACGGTGAACAGGGCGAAGGCGAATATGGCGACGAAAAAGGCCAGTAGATTGAATTTGAAGAAGCCGTGAGGCTCAGTCTCATCGTGAATGAGATTAAGTCCCGCCAGCAACGCCTTGAATCCTCGATGGGCGGCGTAGGCGCCGACGAACAGGGCGAAGGCGCTCTGGGCCGAGACGGTCCGGGCGGAAGCCTTGGCCAACCGGGCGATCTCGTCGTGAAATATGGTCTGGGCCGCGCGCGGCAACAGGTCGGACAGGGCGGCGGCCTGGGCGCTGACCTCATTGATCGACAGGCCCAGCTTATAGACGCCGATCAGGATGGCGATGGCCGGAAAGACGGCCAGAAGGGCGAAGAAGGAAACGCCCCCCGTGTAGAGCATGACGTCCCGGCCCCAGCTGCGGGTGAAGGCGCGCACGGCCAGACCGCCCCAGAAGCCGGGCGCCTTCAGAACCGATCGGGTCAGCTGATCGCTCAATCCGGTCCCCACAACCGTTACAACAAACCCCTAGACTTAAAGGATTCTGGAACGGGGAAAAGCCCTGTCGACGCACCTGCCTTTGAGGGCGGCCTGCGAAGGCGATAGTCCTTTATAAAATGCGTCGCGCTATGGTGGTCCGCCTCGCATGCGGCTATGGCCCCAGCGACCAATGGGGAGGGACTGGCTTGGCTTTCGACGCGCGCGTTTTGATCCTGGCGGCTCATGACGCCCGTATCGGGCCGCTCGCCGCCGGCCTGGACGCGCTTGGCTGGACCACCGTCACCGCCCGCGATGTCGGCTCGGCCGAGGCGACGCTTCAGGACCTGCCGCTCGAAGCCGCCGTGATCGACTACGATTCCCTGACGCCGGACGCGGCGGTCCGACTGCGCGCGGCGGCCCAACCGCGCCGCCTGCCCATCATGGTGGTCGGCGCAGCCCCCGACTCGGTCGAGGGCGCCGATGTCGCCATGTCGGTTCCGCCGCACCCGGCCCAGGCCGCCCTTCGTCTCGAACAGCTCGGCCGCGCCGCCATCGCCGAGGAAGAGTTTCACCTGCGGGTCGCCACCTTCGGCCTGCGCGGCATCAGCCTGGCCGCCGACCCCGGCGCGGCGGCGCCTCTGCGGATCCTGGCGGCGGGGGTTGCGGACCGTCGCTTCCTGGCCCTGTCCAACGCCTTGACCTCTGCGGGCGCCGAGGTGGTGGCGGCGCCCACCCCCTACACCGCCTTCGACTATCTGCATGAGACCCTGTTCGACGCCGCCATACTGTGGGGCGCCAAGGACCACACCCCCGCCCTGTCGATCGCCGCAGGCATGAAGCGCAACACGCGCCTGTATCATATCCCGCTGATGCTCTATCTGCGTGGCGCCGACGAAATCAGCCTGAACGAACTGTTCAATCGGGGCTTCGCCGACGTCGCCTCGACCGAAACGCCGGAGCAGGAGACGGCGGAGCGGGTCCTGGCCATGGCCGGCGCCCACCGCCGCCACCTGACCATCAGAAAGGCGCTGGATTCGGTCCGCAGTCTGGACCTGATGGACGCCTCGACCGGCCTGTTCACGCCCGAACTCTTCGCCGCCCACCTGGGTCGGGTCGCCGAGGCGTCTCGCGTTCGCAAACGTTCCCTGTCCGTCTGCGTTCTCAGGGTGCGCGAGACCGAGCCCGTCACCTGGGCGCGCCAGGGCGGCTGGCTGGACCGGGCCATGCCCCAGATCGGCGCCATGGTCTCGCGCCTGGTTCGGGTCGAGGATACGCCGGCCCGTCTGGCCAAGGAGGTCTTCGCCCTGGCCCTGCCCGCCGCGCGCGGCGAGGCCGCTCGCCTGGCCGCCGAACGGATCGCCGCCGTCATCGGCTGCACCGCCTTCGACGCCGGCCCCGACCGCTCGCCCTTCGTCGCCGAATTCGACGTCGGCGCCGCCGAAATGCGCCCTGGCGAATCCGCCGGCGCCCTGCTGGAACGCGCCTCCGCCGACCTGTTCGACAAGGTGCGCTAGGGCCTTACGCCCCCGCCACCCGCGCCAGATCGGCCGTGATCCGCTCCGCCACCTTCAGCCGGTCCTCGGCCGTCGGCCAGTCCCCCGTCACGACGATCTTCTGATCCGGCCGGATCTTCCAGAAGGCGTGGTTCTTCTGGATCAGGCCGACCAGTCCGACCGGATTGGGGAAGCTGTTGTCGCGCAGGGTCAGCACCGCGCCGCGCGGCCCAATGTCGATCTTCTCGATACAGGCCCGGCGACAGTTGGCCTTGACGCCGACGATCTTCAGCAGCTGCTGCGCCTCGTCCGGCAGGGGCCCGAACCGGTCGATCAGTTCGGCGGCCAGGGCTTCACGATCCTCGGCCTGTTCGGCGTCGGACAGGCGGCGATACAGGCTGAGACGGACGTTCAGGTCCGGCACGTAGTCCTCTGGAATCAGGACGGAAGCGCCGACGTTGATCGACGGCGACCAGCCGCGATCCACATTCAGCCCCTCGCCCTTCTCGCGCAGTTCGGCGACCGCGTCCTCCAGCATCTGCTGGTAAAGCTCGACCCCGACCTCGCGGATATGGCCCGACTGTTCGTCGCCCAGCAGATTGCCGCCGCCGCGCTGGTCCAGGTCGTGGCTGGCCAGCTGGAAGCCGGCGCCCAGATTGTCCAGCGACTGCAGCACCTGCAGACGCCGCTCGGCCGACAGGGTCATCGGCTTGACCGGATCGGTGGTCAGATAGGCGAAGGCCCGCGCCTTGGACCGGCCCACCCGGCCCCGGATCTGGTACAGCTGCGCCAGGCCGAACATGTCGGCCCGGTGCACGATCAGGGTGTTGGCCGTCGGGATGTCCAGCCCGCTCTCGACGATGGTGGTCGAGACCAGGACGTCGTACTCCCCCTCGTAGAAGGCGCTCATCACCTCCTCCAGCTGGGTCGCCGACATCTGGCCGTGGCCGACGACGAACTTGATCTCGGGGACCTGCTCGCGCAGGAATTTCTCGATGTCCGGCAGGTCCTTCAGACGCGGCGCGACATAATAGGCCTGACCGCCGCGATATTTCTCGCGCAGCAGGGCCTCGCGCACCAGCACCGGATCCCAGGGCGTCACATAGGTCCGCACCGCCAGGCGATCGACCGGCGGGGTGGCGATGATCGACATCTCGCGAATGCCCGACAGGGCCATCTGCAGGGTGCGCGGGATCGGGGTGGCGGTCAGGGTCAGCAGATGGACGTCGGCGCGCAGGGTCTTCAGCTTTTCCTTGTGCTTGACGCCGAAGTGCTGCTCCTCGTCCACGATCACCAGGCCCAGGTCGCGGAAACCGACCTGTTCGGCCAGGACCGCATGGGTGCCGACGACGATCTCGACCGAGCCGTCCTTCAGCCCCGCCCGCGTTTCGGTCGCCTCCTTGCCCGTCACCATCCGCGACAGCTGGCGCACCTTGACCGGCCAGCCGGCGAAGCGTTCGGTGAAGGTCTTGTAGTGCTGGCGCGCCAGCAGGGTTGTCGGCGCCACCACCGCCACCTGTTTGCCGGTCATGGCCACGACGAAGGCGGCGCGCAGCGCCACCTCGGTCTTGCCGAAGCCCACGTCGCCGCAGATCAGGCGATCCATCGGCGTGCCCTTGCCCAGGTCCTCCAGCACGTCGCCGATGGCGTTCAGCTGGTCGTCCGTCTCCTCATAGGGGAAGCGGGCGCAGAATTCGGCGAACAGGCCCGGCGCCGGCGTCACCGCCTCCGTCTCGCGCAGCGCCCGCTTGGCGGCCAGGGCGATCAGCCCCTCGGCCATGGCGCGCAGCCGTTCCTTGGCCTTGGCCTTCCTCGCCTGCCAGCCCGCCCCGCCCAGCCTGTCCAGCTGCACCCCGTCGGCGTCCGTGCCGTACCGGGTCAGAAGATCAATGTTTTCAACCGGCAGATAGAGTTTGCTGTCACCGGCGTACGAGAGCTCCAGGCAGTCGTGCGGCGCCTCCTGGATGTCGAGCGTCTTCAGCCCCTCGTACCGCCCGATGCCGTGATCCAGGTGGACCACCAGGTCGCCCGTGGTCAGGGCCGAGGCCTCGGCCAGGAAGTTGGAGGCCCGACGCTTCTTGCGCGGCCGAGCCAGCCGGTCGCCCAGAATGTCGGTCTCGGAGATGACCGCGACCGCGTCCGTGACGAACCCGTGCTCCACCGGCAGGACGCCCCGCAGATACAGGTCCTTGGGCGCGGTCTGGACATCGGCCCAGTCGCGCACGGCGACGATATGATCCAGGCCGTGGTCGCCCAAAAGGGTCGCCAGGCGCTCCGACGAGCCCTCGGTCCACGAGGCGAACAGCACCCGACGCCCCTCGGCCTTCAGCGCCTGGGCATGGGCCGCGACCGCCTCGAACAGGTTGACGCTGTCCTGTGATCGCTCGGCCGCGAAGGTTCGTCCCAGCCGTCCGCCCGCGTCTTCGCCCCCGCCCGTAAAGGGCGTGAGCCGCCGCACCGACCGGCCGGCCAGAGCCTGGTTCCAGTCGCCGGCGTCCATATAGAGGCACTGCGGCGGCAGGGCGCGATTGGCGGCCGCATGCCCCCCGCCCTTGCCTTTCTGCGCCTTGGCCGCCTCGGCCCGCGCCTCATAGGCGTCGACGATCAGATCCCACCGCTCGGCGCGCGCGCTGTCGGCCTGATTGTCCAGAAAGACCTGCGCCTGATCCGGCAGATAGTCGAACAGGCTGTCCAGCCTTTCGTAGAACAGCGGCAGCCACTGCTCCATCCCCTGCCGCCGCGCGCCCTCGCTGATGGTCGCATACAGGGGATCGTCGCCCGGCGCGCCGAACAGCTTCAGATAGCCGGTGCGGAAGCGCGATATGGCGTCCGCATCCAGCAGGGCCTCTGACACCGGCGCCAGGGCCACCGCCGTCATCTGGCCGGTAGAGCGCTGGGTCTCGGGGTCAAAGGTGCGGATCGATTCCAGCTCGGACCCGAACATGTCCAGCCGCACCGGCTCCTCGAAGCCCGGCGGATAGACGTCCACCACCCCGCCCCGCACAGCAAACTCGCCCCGCTCCGACACAGTCGAAGCCCGGACATAGCCGTTGGCGGCGAAGTACCGCTCCAGCGCCTCGATATCGAGATCGCGGCCGACCCTGGTCTCGAACCCGGCCTGGGTCGTCACCGACTTCGGCGGCGTCCTCTGCATGGCCGCACCGACCGTCGTGACCACCAGAACGGGCGCGTCGCCGGTCTTGCGCTGGGCCAGGCGCGTCAGGGTCGCCATCCGCTGGGCGGCGATCCCCGCCGTCGGGCTCAGCCGGTCATAGGGCAGGCAGTCCCAGGCCGGATATTCCAGAATTTCGACATCTTGCGAGAAGAAGCGGAACGCCTGAACAAAGCCGCCGGCCCGCTGATAATCGCGCGCGACAAAGACCCCCACGCCGCCGTCGGCCTTGACGCGCTCCGCGACGACCAGGGCGTCCAGACCTTCCGGCGCCCCGCCCAGATCGGCGTCGGTCCGGTGCACAGTCACCTGCTGATCCATCAGCCGATGCCCTTGCCGACCTCGGCGGCCACATGCTCGCGCATGAAGGCCCGCACCTTGGCCATCACCGGCGTCTCGAACTCCGGCGGCGTCGGATCACGCTCGATGATCCAACCGTAGAGCCACTGGTCTTCCTCGTCGATCAGCCGCTCGAACACGTCCAGCTCGGCCTCGGTCAGGGTCGGCGCCACCTGGTCCGAGAACGGCCCCAGCACCATGTCGGCCTCGCGGAAGCCCCGCCGCCAGCACCGGAACTGGATCCGGCCCAGCCTCTGCTTTCGCTCGGGAGTCATCTCGTCTTCAAAACGCGCGTCGATTTCGGCCACAAGAATCCTTGCCCGGCAAAGTTGAAGGACGCTCAAGCAGCGAGCCACCGCGTGGCGAGCGTTAGCGTCCTCAAATGGAAGAAGCGCAGATAGCGTTCCTGAACGGACTTCGCCACCCGTCATGGTCACGCTATGTTCACGGCGATGCGTCCGCAGATTCTTTTCCCCCTGTTCGCCGAGGTTTCCAGCCTGAAGGGCGTGGGCCCCCGCATCCTGCCCCTGGTGCAGAAGGTGGCGGGGCCGCTGGTGCGCGATCTGGTCTTCCTCAGCCCCTCGGGCGTCATCTTGCGCCGGCCCATGCAGGCGGCGACCGCCGTGGACGGCGAGGTCGGCATCTTCGAGATCGTCATCGACCGCCTGTTCGTCCCCAGCCGCCCCGGCGCCCCGCTGAAGGTCCGCGCCAGCGACCCGACCGGCTTCGTCCACCTGGTCTGGTTCGGAGGCTCGCCCCAGCATATCGACCGGCTGCTGCCGCGCGGCGAGACCCGGCTGGTCTCGGGCAAGGTCGAGCGGTTCAACGGCGAGGTCCAGATCGTCCATCCGGACATCGTCACGCCCGACAAGGCCGCCGACATCCCGGCCTCCGAACCCGTCTATCCGGCGACGCAAGGCTTGACCTCGCGCCAGCTGCGCAAACTGGTCCAGGCCGCCCTGCCCGCCGCCCCCGACCTGCCGGAATGGCAGGACCCCGCCTGGCTGAAGAAGCAGAACTGGCTAGGCTGGCGCGCCGCCCTGGACGCCCTGCACGCCCCGGCGGGCGAGCCCGACCTGTCGCCCGACGCCCCGGCCCGCCGGCGCCTGGCCTATGACGAATTCCTGGCCCACCAGCTGGCCCTGGCCCGCCGTCGCCGCGCCCGCGAGATCAAGCCCGCCCCCGTCATCGCACCCGGCGCCGCCTCCGACTGCCTGCTCCAGGCCCTGCCCTTCACCTTGACCAACGCCCAGGCCCAAGCCGTCGCCGAAATCCGCCGCGACCTGGCCTCCGGCAAACAGATGGGCCGGTTGCTTCAGGGCGACGTCGGCTCGGGCAAGACCGCCGTCGCCGCCCTGGCCCTGGCCGACGCGGCCTCCAGCGGCTTCCAGTCCGCCCTGATGGCCCCGACCGAAATCCTGGCCCGCCAGCATTACGAAAAACTCGGCCCCCTGCTGGAGGCGGCCGGCGTCGCCTCCGTCCTGCTCACCGGCCGGGATGCGAACGGCCAGAGGCGCGAGAAGCTGGCCGCCCTGGCCTCCGGTCACGCCCAGGTCGCCATCGGCACCCACGCCCTGTTCCAGGACGCCGTCCGCTTCGACCGCCTGGCCCTGGCCGTCATCGACGAGCAGCACCGGTTCGGCGTCAGCGAGCGCCAGCGGCTTCAGGCCAAGGGCGACCCGCGTCTGGGCGCCGTCCACCTGCTCACCATGTCGGCCACCCCCATCCCCCGCACCCTGGAGCTGACCCAATACGGCGAGCTGGAAGTCAGCCGTCTGATGGAGAAGCCGCCGGGCCGCACCCCCGTCACCACCGCCGTCGTCCCCCTGGCCCGCATCGGCGAGGTCGCCGCCCGGTTGAAGACGGCGCTGGACGCCGGCGCCCAGGCCTACTGGATCTGCCCCCTGGTCGCCGAATCCGAAGCCATCGATCTCGCCGCCGCCGTCGACCGCGCCGACGACCTGCGCCGCCTGCTGGGCGTCGAGGTCGGCCTGGCCCACGGCCAGATGCCCGGCGCCGAACGCGAATCCGTCATGGCCGACTTCGCCGACGGCCGCATTCCCCTGCTGGTCGCCACCACCGTGGTCGAGGTCGGGGTGGATGTGCCCAAGGCCTCCATCATGGTCATCGAACACGCCGACCGCTTCGGTCTGGCCCAGCTGCACCAGCTGCGCGGTCGCGTCGGCCGCGGCGCAAAGGCCAGCTCCTGCATCCTGCTGTACGGCGGCCAGGACGGCGCCCTCGGCGAAACCGCCAAGGAACGGCTCGAAACCCTGCGCCGCACCGAGGACGGCTTCGTCATCGCCGAGGAAGACTTCCGCCTGCGCGGCGGCGGCGACCCCCTGGGCCTGAAACAGAGCGGCTTCCCCGCCTACCGCTTCGCTGACCCGATCCGCCACCGCGCCCTGATGCTGGCCGCCGCCGACGACGCCCGCCTGATCCTGAACCGCGACCCCGACCTGACCTCCGAACGCGGTCAGGCGGTTCAGGTACTGGAGGAGTTGTTCGACTGGAAGGGGCATAAGGCGGGGTCGGATTGAAGGGGCGCCGCGCCCACGTCCGTGATCCTGGACCTTGCGCCTAGGATCCAAAGACTCGACCGGCTAGAACGCCCCGGATGTTGCGCCTGTCAGAACTCAAACTGCCCCTCGACCACCCGCCGGAGGCCTTGCCCGCCGCGATCGCCGCCCGGCTGGGCGTGCCGCCGCACGATCTTGTCTCCTGGTCGATATGGAAGCGGGCGCACGACGCCCGCCGGAAATCCGCGATTCTGAAAGTCTACATCCTCGACGTCGAGGTGAGGGATGAAGCGGCGGTGCTGGCCCGCCTTGCAGACGACGTGCACGTGGCGCCGACGCCGGACGTCGCCTATCGCCCGGTCGCCGTCGCCCCCAGCACCGAGCGCCTTCGGCCGGTCGTGATCGGGGCCGGGCCGTGCGGCCTGTTCGCCGGGCTGATCCTGGCCGAGATGGGGTTCAAGCCGATCATCCTCGACCGCGGCAAGGTGGTTCGGCAGCGGACCAAGGACACCTGGGGCCTGTGGCGGAGCAGCAAGTTGGACCCGGAATCCAACGTGCAGTTCGGCGAGGGCGGCGCGGGCACCTTCTCCGACGGCAAGCTCTACAGCCAGATCAAGGATCCGCGTTTCCTGGCCCGCAAGGTGTTGACCGAATTCGTCGCAGCCGGGGCGCCGGAGGAAATCCTGACCGAGGCCCACCCGCACATCGGCACCTTCCGCCTGGTGACCATGGTCGAGGCCATGCGCGAGAAGATCGAAAAGCTGGGCGGCGAATACCGCTTCGAGCACCGGGTCACGGACATCGATCTCGACAAGGGCGTCCTTCGGGGCGTGCGCCTGCACACTGGCGAGACGCTGGAGGCCGATCACGTGGTCTTCGCCATCAGCCACTCGTCGCGCGACACCTTCCAGACCCTCTACGAGCGCGGCGTCCATATCGAGGCCAAGCCGTTCTCGATCGGCTTTCGCATCGAGCATCCGCAGTCGTGGATCGACAAGGCCATGTTCGGCCCCTGCGCCGGCCACCCTGACCTGGGCGCGGCGGCCTATTCGCTTTCGCACCATTGCTCGAATGGCTGCACCGTCTACAGCTTCTGCATGTGCCCGGGCGGCACGGTGGTCGCGGCCACCAGCGAGCCAGGCCGAGTCGTGACCAACGGCATGAGCCAGTATTCGCGCAACGAGCGCAACGCCAACTCCGGCTTCGTGGTCGGCATCTCGCCCGAGGATTATCCCAGCGACCATCCGCTGGCGGGCATCGAACTGCAACGGGATCTGGAGACCCGCGCCTATGCGGCCGGCGGCGGCGACTATTTCGCGCCGGGCCAGCTGGTCGGCGACTTCCTGGCGGGCCGCCCCTCGACCACGCTGGGCGAGGTCGTCCCCAGCTATAAACCGGGCGTGCGCCCGACCGACCTGGCGCCCCTGATGCCCGACTATGTGATCGCCGCCATGCGCGAGGCCCTGCCCGTCTTCGGCCGCAAGATCGCCCGCTACGACGACGCCCAGGCGGTTCTGACGGGCGTCGAAACCCGCAGTTCATCCCCGATCCGAATGACCCGCGGCGCCGACTTCCAGAGCCTGAACGTGCGCGGCCTCTTCCCTGCCGGCGAAGGCGCCGGCTACGCCGGCGGCATCCTTTCGGCCGCCGTCGACGGCATCAAGGTCGCCGAAGCCGTCGCCCGGTCGATGGTCGCGGAGGGGACGGCGTAGACAAAAGGTGGCGCATCGCTGCGATCGTGCGACAATCCGGCCCTCGTCAGAGGGGGCTGATCGGCTTTCTGGCCGCTAGCCTAAGACGGTTCCCGCCCCATATGCGACGTTCGGATGGTCTGCTCGGCGCTACGCCAACAACCTTGTCTGGCGGGAAATCAACTCCGGACGAACGCCAGCTTCCCGCGCTAGCAAATCTCGAAATATCCGCCAGACTGTCGTCGGCCGAGCGTCAGCGCCCTTTGCGGCGAAAACGGCAAAGTTGGACAGCGCGATTCCCGTCGAAAGATCGCCAACGGACATCGTTCCGAATGATGCGACACCAGAGCGCACGACAACCCAGCCCGCAACAATTCCCATGGCCGAAAGAACAGCCATGATCGGGGAATGAGAGGCTAGAAGGCCAGCAATGCCGAATATCAGCAGCGCGATCCCCAAAAAAGTCTTCCCCCCCAAGGTCAGAGGAACAGGCGCCGTTTCCGTCTCTTGGGCCAAAGCCTTCAGCACGGCAGCCTGACGTATTCGCGTTAGGTCCCGGAGCTTTGTCGATGGGCGAATAACACCGGCGCTTCCCCTGCTCCGTAGAAACCGCCGCACGTCATAGAACGCCATCGAAGTCGAGCACTTGCCTTGTATCACCGTCGTGGCGAGCTTGCTCAGAACGGCTTCGTAAAAGTCGCCTACGGTCTCCCAGGAAGAAGTTTCCTCGTCCTTGAAAGAAAGGCCAAACGACCGTTCAATCGCGACCAGCACGTCGAGGTCATCGCCATCGCCAGCTAACCCGAGCGTCGTCAATGGGGCGGGAGTCGCGATCATACACCGAACGTCGCTGAAACCGCCTCTATCGGCAAGTTCCGCCTTTCACCCCGAACAGATGTCCCAAACGTCCGCTTTCCAGCGGAACCTTGCCAAAAACTCAGCCGATCATGCAGGTCCAGCCGTCGAACCCGACCTCGACATTGGCCGGAACGATCGCCGACAGTTCCTTGTAATCCATGTCGATATGCAGGTTCGTCAGCACCGCCCGCTCGACGTCCGCCGCCGCAATCCATTCCAGCGCCCGGTCCAGATGGGCGTGGGTCGGATGGGGGGTGTAGCGCAGGGCGTCGACGATCCAGACCTGGCACCCCGCCACCGCGCGGATCGCCGCCTCGTCCAGGTCCGAGACGTCGCTGGAATAGGCCATGTCGCCCAGCCGATAGCCGACCGACCGGATCGGCCCGTGCCCCTGGTCGAAGGTCACGACCGGGATCGCGCCCCCCGGCCCATCCACCGACCAGCTTGTCCCGTGCGGCGGGATGGGGCGAGCTTCCAGCAGCGGCGTGTAACCGAACTTGCTCTCGAAAATATAGTCGAACCGGTGCGCCAGAGACGTCAGGGTCGCCTCGTCCATCCAGGCCGGAATCCGCTTGCGCGCCCGCGCGGCGAAGGTCCGCAGGTCGTCGATCCCGTGGGTCTGGTCCGCATGGTCGTGGGTATAGAGGACGGCGTCCACATGCCGGGTCCCGCTGGCCAGCATCTGTTCGCGCAGGTCGGGCGAGGTGTCGATCAGGATGTTGGTCGTCCCCTCCGGCCCGGTCTTCCGCGCCAGCATCGAGCAGCGCGTCCGCCGGTTCCTCGGCTCGGCCGGGTCGCACACGCCCCAGTCGCCGTCGCCCCGCGGCACCCCGCCCGAGGATCCGCTGCCCAGGATGACGACTTCGAAGCTCATGCCGATCTCGGTATCCGGTCAAAGAGGCCGAAGAAGGCCTCGGTGGTTCTCTGGTCCGCCTCCTCGGCGCTCCAGCCCCGGATCTCGGCCAGCTTGTCCAGCACATGGCGGATATAGGCCGGCTCGTTGCGCCGCCCCCGATGCGGGATGGGCGCCAGATAGGGGCAGTCGGTCTCGACGATTATACGGTCGGCCGGCATGTCCCGGATCACCGCCCGCACATCCTCGGCCGCCTTGAAGGTGGCGATTCCCGAGACCGAGAACCAGGCCCCCAGTTCCGCTGCGATTCCTGCCAGTTCCGCACCGCTGGTGTAGCAGTGCATCAGCATCTTGAACGGGCCGGCGGCGTGCTCCTCCTTCAGGATCGCCCCCATGACCGCGTCCGCCTCGCGGGTGTGGATCACCAGCGGCAGACCGGTCTCGCGCGCTGCAGCCACATGCTGGCGGAACACCGCCGCCTGGATCTCGCGCGGGCTGAAGTCATAGTGGAAGTCCAGCCCGCACTCCCCGATCCCCACCACCTTGGGCCGCTGCGCCAGCTCCACCAGGGTCGCCGCCGTCAGTTCCGCCGCGTCCTTGGCCTCGTGCGGATGGACCCCGACCGTGCACCAGATGTCGTCGTTGGCCATGGCGATCCCGTGGGTCGCTTCAAAGGTGGTCAGCTTGTCGGAGATCTCGACCATCAGAGCGACCCCGGCCTCGCGCGCCCGGGCGATCACCGCGTCCCGGTCTTCGTCGAACTGGGGGGCGTGCAGGTTCACATGGCTGTCGATCAGCATCAGCCTCTCCGTTCCTCTTGCGCCTGAACCCGTTTCAGGTCGGCCAGCGCCCCGGCCAGGACATCGCCCCGGTCCAGGTTCAGCCCGGCCGCCCGCTCCGGCAACGGCTGCAGCCGCTCCCACAGCTCGGCCCAACGGTTGCCGAAGCCGGGCGCACTGTTCAGGGCCCGCATCCGCACCGCCGCGATCAGCCGGTCCATCAGGATGTCGAACCGCTCCTGCCCTTCCGCGCCCCGAAACTTGTCGGCTATGGCCAGGGCCTCGGCCCGGTCCACATCCCCCTCGACCCAGCGCCGCGCCAACTGGTCCATCTCGAAGGTCGCCCCCGACGCCAGGGCCAGGGCCGCGCCCGGCGATCCGCCCGCCATGGCCGCCGCATGTTCGGCCTCCTCCGGCTCCGCCCCCGTCCGGTTCCGCACCAGGGTCTCCAGCCGCTCCGGCGTCCAGATGGGGAAGCTCAGCCGCCGGCAGCGCGACCGGATCGTGGCCAGCAGCCGCCCCGGCGCATGGGTCACCAGGAACAGCACCCCCCGCTCGGGCGGCTCCTCCAGAACCTTCAGCAAGGCGTTGGCCGCATTGATGTTCAGGTCGTCGGCCGCATCGATGATCGCCACCCGGTGCTGGGCCTGGGAAGGGCTCTTGGAAAAGAACTCGGGCAGGTCGCGCGACTGATCGACCGAGATCGACTTCTTGGTCTTGCCGCCCTCCACCAGCCGTTCCAGCACCAGCAGGTCGGGATGGGACTGGGCCGAGATCAGCCGGCTGACCGGATCGTCGCGCCGCGCCCCCAGCGGCCCCCGCGCCGGATCGGCCCCCGCCCCCAGCAGCCGCCGCGCCGCGCGATAGGCGAAGGTCGCCTTGCCGGTCCCCTCGACCCCGCACAGCAGCCAGGCGTGATGCAGCCGCCCCCGCTCCCAGGCGTCCAGAAAGGCCGTTTCCGCCGCCGCATCAGGGACCAGGTCGAACCGGTCGCGCGGATGGTCCTCGCTCACAGCAGCCGGTCCTGAACCGCCCGCCAAACGCGCGCCTCGACCTCGTCCGGCGACCCCACGGCGTCGATCAGCACGCACCGATTAGGGTTGGCCTCGACGATGCGCAGAAAGCCCTCGCGCAGCCGCTGATGAAACTCCAACCCCTTGGACTCGAACCGCGTCTCGAACAGGCCGCGCCCGAACGCCCGCTCCAGCCCCACCTCGACCGGCAGGTCGAACACCAGGGTCAGATCCGGCTGATCGTCTCCGACCACGCCCGCATCGATCTGTTCGATAAAGCTCTGGGCGACGCCCCCGCCCGCGCCCTGATAGGCTCGACTGCTGTCGGCGAACCGGTCGCACACCACCCAGTCGCCCGCCGCCAGCGCCGGCCGAATGGTCCGCTCCAGGTGATCCGAGCGCGCGGCGTACATCAGCAGGGTCTCGGTCATGGCCGACCAGGGCTCGGCGTCGGTGGCCACGACGAGGTTGCGGATCACCTCCGCCCCCTTCGATCCGCCCGGCTCGCGCGTGCGGACCGCCTGGCGGTCGCCCAGAACGGGCTGCAGCCGCTCGACCAGCCGCCCGACCTGAGTCGACTTGCCGGAGCCTTCTCCGCCTTCGAAGCTGATGAATTTCCCACGGGTCACGGGCGCACTAATGGCGTCCGCAGCGCGGGAGGCAAGCCTTAGCCGCCGGATATCAACAGAGCGTCCGCATATCCGCGCGCCACGACCGCCTGTCGCGCGGTCTCGGCCGCATTGGCGTCGCCCCAGGGACCGACCAGAACGCGGTACAGTCCGCCGGTCTCGTCCACGGTCGCGCGCTCGCCCAGCCTCCGCGCGATCCGTCTCGCGCTGTTCTGATCCCTGAACGCCCCGGCCTGGACCCAGAAGCCGCCGCCCGCGCCGACCGGGGCTTCAACCGACGTCGATGGAGCGGGCGCCGCCGCCTCGGCCCTCAGCACAGCGCCGCCGCCCAGTCGTGGCGCCCGGCCGAGATAGCGAACCCGCACTCGACCCACGCCTTGTCGCAGCAGATCCAGCTCCTGCGCCGCGCCTCGCGACAGATCGATGATTCGCCCGTCGACGAACGGCCCGCGATCATTGACCCGCACCACGATCCGCCGGCCGTTCTCCAGATTGGTGACCTCCACCAGGCCCGGCAGCGGCAGGGTCTTATGCGCCGCGGTCAGCTGGCGCATGTCGAACCGTTCGCCGGTCGAGGTCGGTCGCCCATTGAAGGCGTCGCCGTACCAGGAGGCCAGACCGACCTCGTCATAATCGGGCTGTTCCTTGGGCGTATACCACCGCCCGCGCACCTGATAGGGCCGCATCGTCCCCGACACGATCGGGGCCGGATCCTTGACCACCGGCGCGGCGCCGCCGCCTCGCCCGCCGCCCAATGTCGAACAGGCCGCCAGCAGCGAGAACAGCCCCAAAACCAGGCCGCTCCGGATCCACTGTCCAATTCGCATCGGCACGCCTCGTCACACTCGTCCAAAAACAGGATGACCGAAGACATTTCCGCTTTGGTTAATGGGGCGTTCGCCTGCTATGGCGTCCGCCCGACCGGGCGATCCGGCAAGGAAGTGTGGCCGAGTGGTTTAAGGCACTGGTCTTGAAAACCAGCGACGGTGCGAGCCGTCCGTGGGTTCGAATCCCACCGCTTCCGCCATTTGCATTAATTTTATTACGCAAATTCTAGCTTTTTCTATACGCCCACCTAAACACCCGCCTATCACAACACCGCTTCAGATGGCTTTTCAGGGCGTTCGAGGTGTGTTCGGTTATCTCCAGTTTCGCCTGGTCCGGGAGTTCTGTCTCACTTCCACAGCGGTTTGAGGCGCGATTCGGCGATATGCCCGAACCATCTCAGGCGAAGAGAGAACGAGAGTCCGCCAAGCACGCAGCACTGTCGTCAGCCGGATCGCGCCGTCTCCTTAATCGACCCTCGCCATCATCCAGCGACGAAAGGCGTCGGCGCCCGCTTGTGCCCCGAAGTGAATCGTGTCGGCCATGGCGTAGAACCAGCTCGTCCCCAGCCTGCTAATCAGCCACCTACCCAGCGAGCGCTCACGACTGGCCCGCGATCGGGCAAGCGGAGCGAAGTCATGCGGGACCATTCGTTCGGCGTCAGCTGTTTGCATCGGCCGCGATAGATCGTGCTTGCCTTGGCTGTCGATTGGCCACTTCGCCTTTCCAACAGATCCTGACCGCCTCGGGTCGGTAGCGCGAACTCCATGGACGCGGGGGAGCGTCCTCAGTGATCCCGAAATGACGGACCGAGTCCGCACCATGTCGATCATTCCCACGTCATGGCGCGCCTCCACGCAGTGACGGAAATTAGGGATCACCTGAAGAGGTGGCGCCAGTCAGACGATACAGTCGAGGGCCCGCCCCGTAAGACCGTCGCCGCATCGACCGAGGCCTAAGTTGAGGTCGGGGCCAGAGTTGAAGATGAAGGCTAGAAGCCGAAGTCCGTCTGAGCTGGATCCGGACCAGGTGAACGTCGTCGCGGCTTACGCGCCGCCACTGCGGGCGGCGTACACGGTGGAGGTGGAGGTGGTGTTGGGGATTGCGGCGGAACCGACCCCGTCGTCGCCGAACCGGGCGCCCGCTCGCGGGACGGACCGTTCTCCCGCGACGCCAGCGGCATGCCCGGCAGACGCGGCGGGCTCGGCGGGCTCGGCGGGCTGAAACGCCGCTCGCCGCCCGGCGCTCGGCCGGGAACCGGTTCGGCGCCTCGCCTCGCCCTTTTCCAGGCGTTCAATTCGCTTTCCCGCCATCCGACCCGACCTGGGGACACGGGTATGGGCCAAGGGAAGAGTCCTGCCCGCTGCATGCGCCAGGCCGTCGTTCGGCTGAAGCCGACGAGGTTTTGAACCTCGGGCCAGAGCAAAAGCCGGTCATCCGGACCGCCGGGCTGGACGCCGTCGTCGTTTAACCGGAACGGGGTCGCCCGGCCTCTTGGAGGCGGAACCGGCGTCGATTCCGCGCGGTCGAGGATCACGTCCGTCACGATCCGCTCCCTCACCGCCTTCGGATGGGCGGAGAAGAGGTTGGGGCCGTCGGATCGGGGCGTCCGATCAGACACGGCGTCGGCTCTGGGCGGCGGCGGGGGCGCCGGTGCGGAGCCCCAATATCTGGGCCGCCGCCCAGGCTTCGAGCAGATTGCGGGGATAGAAGGGTTTTGAACGGACGTGGAGACACGGAGGTCCGTCCGACCGGGTGGACCAAAGCTGCGCCAGCGGGGCCGGCTTGAGCCGGATGCCCCGCTGCGCCAGGAAGGCGGAGGTCTCGGCGCGCGTCAGGAGCGCGCCCTCCTCCACCGCCGAAAACGCGGGCTCCGTCACCACTGGGAGCCTCCCGTAGGCTGGCATTGCTGGACGGTGAGGATCCGCCGGCCCGCCGTCAGGGCGGAGGTAGCAGCCCAGAACGCTCGCGACGTACTGGCGGGTTTCGGCGATGTCGGGGATCTGTCCGAGCCGGGCCACCCGGGGGGTCCGGCGTTGTAGGCGGCCAGAGCCAGCCGCACGTCGCCGAACCGGACGAGTTGCTGCGCCAGATAGGCCACGCCGCCGCGCACGTTCTCCTCCGGCTCCAAACGATTCGGAACTTGAAGATCGGCGGCTGTCCCGGGCATCAATTGGGTCAGGCCACAGGCGCCGGCGATCAAACAGGCCTCGGGTCGATAGGCGCTTTCAACAATGACGACGGCGTGAAGCAGCTTCTCGTCGAGGCCGTGTCGCCGCGCGGCGGCCTCCACAGCCGCCTGGTAAGGCTGGCTGAGCGCCGCGATCCTGTCGCTCAGCGCTTCGAACTCACCGACGCCCTCCCTGTCCTCAGACGAGAAGCCGAACAGCCGCCGCCAGCGGCGGACCAGTCCACGGCCTGGGCCCGTGCCGGTCCAATGCCCATAGTCGGGCTGACGAGGCACAGGAGGAGGGCCGCGCGGCTGGCATACCTCACCACAGACGAACGTCCGGCTTGGCCACTCTGGCTGGCAACTGAGCGCCAACGGCGGTCATGCGGATTATGCCGGATAGAGGACATTCGCGCGTGGATCTGAGGCACGCTTTCGGGCGCGATGCATGCTTTTCAAACCCACCCTTAGCAGACATGACCGGGCCCGTTTCAGGCCCGGTCGAGAGTCACAGATCGATCTGCTCTGACATCTCCAGGGCGTCGTCCACCTCGATGCCGAGGTATCGGACAGTGCTCTCCAGTGCCCGGTGACCCAATAGGAATCGGCAAGCCCGCAGGTTACCGGTCTCCTTGTAGACGAGAGACACCTTAGTGCGGCGGAGGCTGTGAGTTCCGTACCCTGCGATTCGAGGTCGATCATCCGAATCCATTGATCGACGAGCCGGGCGTCCTGTCGGGCGCCGATGTGCTGCCCCGGCCGGCTACGACTGGGGAACAGCCAGTCCTCATCGCGCTGACCCCGGACCTTTAACCAGGCAGCGATTGCGTCACGCGCGGCCTCTGTGATTTCGAACGGCACAGGCCTACCCGTCTTCTGCTGGATGACGAATGAGCGCTGGCGGAAGGCCCAGATGTGCTTTGGCTTGAGCGGCGCCTCGGGGCCGATCAGACCAGCCCGTGTTCCATGGCGCTTGGGTTGGATGAATAGGTCAGACTGGCGCATGGCCAACCTCCATTGAGGTCGCCTCCATGTGCGTTGCCATTCTATGACCACAGCAGCTCTCAGCGCCGTCGGCGGTCAGGTCTTTAACCCAAAGAGCATCTTCAGATAATCGCCATGGCGCCGCCGTCCCGCCTCGGCTACCGGTCGGCTGAATCAAGTGGCAAGCCGATACCCAATGCCTGGTTCGGTGACGAGCAAAGCGGGCTCGGCTGGGTCTTTCTCCAGCTTGTGCCGGAGTTGGCCGATCACGACACGCAGATACTGGACGTCGTGCAGGTGGCCGGCGCCCCAGACGGTCTTCAGCAGATCGACATGGCCCAGCACCTTGCCGGCGTTGCGCGCCAGATAGGCCAGGACGTCGTACTCCTTGGGCCGCAGCTTCACCCGCTCGCCGGCGCGGGTGACGATCCGGCGGTCCAGATCGATTATGACATCCTCCGCCGTGACCACGCCGCCAGCGACCGGCGTCAGCATGCCTTGGCGCAAGCCTGCGCGGATGCGCGCCAGCAATTCGCCGACGCCGAATGGCTTTTCCACATAGTCATTGGCCCCCAGGTCCAAGGCCGCAATTTTTTCCGCCTCGCGGTCGCGTGCGGACAGGATGATGATCGGTCCCTTGTAGAACTCACGCGCCCGCGTCAGCACGTCCTTGCCGTCCATATCGGGCAGGCCCAGGTCCAGGACCACGGCGTCGGGGTTCCACAGGGCGATGGCGCGCAGGCCTTCCTGTCCGCTGTCGGCGCGCTTGGGTTCATAGCCGGCGGCGTCGAGCGCAGGCGACAGAAACCGGTGGATTTGAGGTTCGTCGTCGATGACCAGAATCTGGGGGCGAACGGCGGTCATCACAGCAGATCCGGATGGGTGGCGATGGACTTGGGCAGGCTGATCAGAATTCGAGTTCCGCGCTTTTCACCGTCCGGTCCGTCCTGGATCGGGCTGGCGGCGGCGATGCGGCCGCGCATGGCCTCGACGAAGCCCTTGGCGATGGCGAGCCCCAGGCCGGCCCCTTTTGCACGGTCGGTGGATTCCTCCATACGCCGAAACTTGTCGAACACCCTTTCCAGCTCCGCAGTCGGGATGCCCCTGCCCTCGTCCTCGATGGAGATGACGACGGCGCCGCGATCCTCATAAGCCGCCAGTTCGATGGTCGTGCCGTCGGGGCTGTAGGCGATGGCGTTTTCCAGAATGTTGACCACCGCCTGTTCCAAGAGGCCCGGATCGGCCTCGACCATGCTGAGCTGGGCGGGAAAGTCTCGTGTGACCTTGCGCTGGCCCAGGCGGCGCGACACCCGGTCGGCGGCGGCGTTCAGGATGTCGCGCACATCGGTCCAGTCGGTGCGGACGTTCAGCCCGCCGCCCTCCAGCCGAGTCATGTCCAGCAGGTCGCCGACGTAGCGGGACAGGCGTTCGGCCTCTTCGCGGATGCTCAGCAAAAGATCGTCGCGGACCTCGGGCTTCAGGGTCGCACCATAGTCGATCAGCGTCGTCGCCGAGCCCAGGACGGTGGACAGGGGCGTGCGCAGATCGTGGCTGACCGAGTTCATCAGGGCGGCGCGGAAACGGTCGGCGCGGCGCAGAGTCTCAGTCTCCAGCGCCTGTCCCGCAAGGTCGGCGCGCTCCAGCGCAACGGCGCCCTGATCGAGCAGGGCCAGGGCCAGGCGCTCCTCGTCCGAACCGGCCGTCACGGCCGAGGCGTCGATGCCCGCCACCCCTGCCCGTCCCCGAACCCCCTGCAGGGGTTGGAACCGCCATCGGCTCTGCGGCAGGGTGCCGGTGCCGTGTCCGGCGACCTCGCCATGCATCCAGGCCCAGCGGGCGGCCGCCATGGCGTCGGCGCCCAGGGTCGCGCCTTCCGGACTGGCGGCCGCCGGGACGATGTCGTCTCCGTCCGGCAGCAAGACCACGGCTCCCGCACCCGCAGCGGCCGACGCCTGTTCGGCCAGGCTTAGAGCCGTGCCGGCGCGATCCTGGGCGGCAGACAGGGTCTGGCTGGCGGCCAGCAAGGCCGAGACGGCGGCGGCGCGCCTCTGGGCGGCGCGGGCCTGTTCGCGCACCCGCCCCGCCAGGGCCCCGGCGCCCAGTGCGACGGCCCAGAACAGCACCAGAGTGAGAAAGTCGGTCGGCGAGCCGATCAGGAAACTGTAGCGCGGCTGAAGGAACAGGAAGTTGTAGGTCAGAAAGGCCAGGGTCGCCGCCGCCAGGGCCGGGCGCAGGCCGTTCAACACCGCAGCCGCCACGACCGCCGCCAGATAGATGACGCCCAGATCGACCCGCTCGAACCGCGTGTCCAGCAGCAGGGCGACGCCCGTCGCCGCACCGATGGAGCCGGCGCTCGCGCTATAGGCGCGCCAATCCGCGCCGCCGCGCGGTCCCGCCCGCGTCGCCGGTTCGGGCGCCGCCAGATCGCCTTCGGTCACCACATGAACCGCGACGCCCTGGGCCTTGCGCAGCAGTTCGGTCGCCAGGGCCCGGCCGGTCCATTCGGCGAACCGCCCGCCTCGCGTCTTGCCGATGACGATCTGGGTGACGTTGTTGCGATGGGCGTGATCCAGAACGGCGCGCACCACGTCGTCGCCGCTCAGCGTCACCGGGCGCGCCCCCAGTTGCTCGGCCAGTTTGAAGGCCTCGGACAGGCGCGCCATGGAGCGAGCGTCAGAGCGCGAGCCCGACGGCCGTTCCACATGGGCCACCGACCAAGGGGCGTTCATCATCATGTCCGACATCCGTCGCCCGGTCCGCACCAGAGACGCGCTCATGGCGTCGCCGCCCACCAGGACCATGATCCGCTCGCTCGCCGCCCAGGGCCCGGACACGCCGCGGTCCCGCAGATGGGACAACAGCTGATCGTCCACCGTCTGGGCCGCGCGGCGCAGGGCCAGTTCGCGCAGGGCTGTCAGATTCTCCAGCTTGAAGAAGTTCTCGGACGCCACCTGCGCCGTCTCGGGCACATAGACCTTGCCCTCGGCCAGGCGAGCGCGGAGGTCCTCGGGCGTGATGTCCACCACCTCGATGTCGTCGGCTTCGGTCAGGAGGCTGTCGGGCACCGTTTCGCGCTGCCGCACGCCGGTGATCCGCAGGATGACGTCGGACAGGCTTTCCAGATGCTGGATGTTCAGCGTCGTCCAGATGTCGATGCCGGCGTCGCGCAGCTCTTCCACGTCCTGCCAACGTTTCGGATGGCGCGAACCGGGCGCATTGGAATGGGCGTACTCATCGACCAGCAGCAGCCCGGGGCGGCGCGCCAGGGCGCCATCGAGATCGAACTCCATCAGCGACCGGCCGCGATGGTCGATCGGCGCGCGCGGCATGACGTCCAGGCCGCGCAGCAGGCTCATGGTCTCCTTTCGGCCGTGGGTCTCGACCAGACCCACGACGACATCCAGCCCCTCAGCCTTTCGCCGACGGGCGGCGCGCAGCATTTCATAGGTCTTGCCCACGCCGGGCGACATGCCCAGAAACACCTTCAGCCGCCCGCGCTTGCGGCGCGGAACGGCTGAAGTCGCGGGCGTTTCGGGCGCCGTCTCGGGCAATCAGCCCTCCACGCCGAAGCGGGCGTCTAGCGCGCGATTGGTCAGCAGGACATTGACGCGCGGCTGGCCGATGAAGCCGAGGAAGGCCCCCTCGGTCTGCGCGTCGATGATCGTCTGGACCTGCTGCACGGAAACGCCTCTGGCGCGGGCGATCCGCGCGGCCTGAAGCCGAGCGTAGGCCGGGGACACGTCCGGGTCGAGGCCCGAACCCGAGGTCGTCACCGCATCGGCGGGGATGAGGCCAGGGCCGTCCTCGGCGCGGATGGCCTTGGCGCTTTCGGCGACCCGCCCCGCCAGGTCCGGGTTCAACGGCCCCAGGTTGGAGCCCGACGAGGCGGCGGCGTCATAGCCGTCGCCCGCCGCCGAGGGGCGCGGGTGCAGATAGGTCGCGCCCGCGAACGGCTGGCCGATCAGGGCCGAGCCGACGACCCGACCGCCGGCGTCTCGCACCAGGCTGCCGTTGGCCTGCCCGGGGAAGGCGGCCTGGGCGATCCCCGTCACCGCTAGCGGATAGGCCAGCCCCAGCAGGAGGGTGAACAAGGCCATCATCACGATGGCCGGACGGAACGAATTGACCATGATCGTCGCCTCAGAAGCTGGCCTTCAGCGTCGCCACGGCGCGCGCGCCGTAGATGTCGCCGAAGTCGTGTTGGTCGGTGTCGTGATAGCGCAGGTCGACCGCCAGGGTGTCGGTCAGCTGATAGGCCGCGCCCAGGTTCCAGGTGGTGTAGTCGAGGTCCGAAGACACCCACTGACGGCCGACGGCGCCCGACACGGTCCATTTGTCGGCCGGGCTGACGGCGCCGTTGATCTCGGCATAGGTCGCCTCGTCCTCCGACGCGCCGAAGAAGTCGGGCGAATAATAGACCGCCGTCCCCAGGGTGGCCAATCCAAAGGGTGTCTGGCCAACGGCGCGCGAGGCTGCGGCTTTCAGCTCAACATAGTCATAGTCCGCGCCGTCCGGCTGGCCGGCGTACAGATAGCCGATGACGCCGAAGTCCAGGGCATAGCCCGCCACCTCGGGCCGATAGCCGGCGTAGAGATCGACCTCGGCGTGGGTGTCGTCGCCGAAATCGACATTGGAGGCCCAGCCGCCGGCGTAGAAGCCATTGCGGGTCAGATCGACGCCCGCCGAGATCGCCGGATCTTCCTGCGTTTGGCTGACGCCGCGGAAGACATAGTCGGACGTCAGGGCGACGTTTGCCGAAACATCCTGCGCCTTGGCCTCGCTGCATAGGCCCAGGCCTGCGATTGCGGCGATACTGGCGGCGGCGAACCAGGCGTCGTTACGGCCGGAGGCCTTGTTGAGACGATTACGCATGGAGATATCCTTGGAAGCGCGCATCAGGCCAGGCCCAGCGCGGAAATGACGAGATCGATCAGCTTGATGCCGACGAACGGCGCGATCAGACCGCCCACGCCGTAGATCAGCAGGTTGCGACCCAGCAGGGCGCCGGCGCCGATGGCCCGGTATTTGACGCCCTTCAGCGCCAGCGGGATCAGGGCGACGATGATCAGGGCGTTGAAGATCACCGCCGACAGTATGGCGCTTTCGGGACTGTGCAGACGCATCACGTTCAGCGCGCCGAGCGACGGCAGGGCGACCACGAACATGGCCGGGATGATGGCGAAATACTTGGCCACGTCGTTGGCGACCGAGAAGGTGGTCAGGGCGCCGCGCGTGATCAGCAGTTGCTTGCCGACCTCGACGATCTCGATGACCTTGGTCGGATCGCTGTCCAGATCGACCATATTGCCGGCCTCGCGCGCGGCCTGGGCGCCGGTCTGCATGGCCACCCCGACATCGGCCTGGGCCAGGGCGGGCGCGTCATTGGCGCCGTCGCCGCACATGGCGACCAGACGGCCCTTGGCCTGTTCGGCCTTGATCAGGCGCATCTTGTCCTCGGGCGTCGCCTCGGCGAGGTAGTCGTCCACCCCGGCTTCCGAGGCGATGGCCGCCGCCGTCACCGGATTGTCGCCGGTGATCATGACGGTGCGCAGGCCCATGCGACGCAGGTCGGCGAAGCGCGCCTTCACGCCCGGCTTGACCACGTCCTTCAGGTGGATGACGCCGACCAGCACGCCGTTCTGGGTCACGGCCAGGGGCGTGCCGCCCGAACGGGCGATCCGGTCCACCGCCTGACGGAACTCGGCGGGAGCCGCGCCGTCGGACAGGTTCAGATCCTTCAACACCGCATCGACCGCGCCCTTCCTCCAGCTGTCCTTGCCGACGTCCAGGCCCGACTGGCGGGTGACGGCGGTGAAGGGGATGGCGACGGCGCCGACAGGTTGTTCGACCGAGACGCCTGCGTTGCGGCCCAGCTCGACGATGGACCGGCCCTCAGGCGTCTCGTCGGCCAGGGACGCCATGACGGCCGCGGCCAGGGCGGCCTCGGGGCGCACGCCGGGAACCGGGATGACCTCGGTCGCCATGCGGTTGCCGAAGGTGATGGTGCCGGTCTTGTCGAGCAGCAGGGTGTCGACGTCGCCTGCCGCCTCCACCGCACGGCCCGAGGTGGCCAGCACGTTCACCTTCAGCAACCGGTCCATGCCGGCGATGCCGACGGCGGACAGCAGGCCCCCGATCGTGGTTGGGATCAGGGTGATGAACAGGGCGCCCAGCACCATCGGGTCCAGATCGACGCCCGAATAGGCGCCCAGGCCCACCAGGGTCACGACCGCGATCAGGAAGATCAGGGTCAGGCCGACCAACAGCACGGCCAGAGCCAGTTCGTTCGGCGTCTTGCGTCGATCCGCGCCCTCGACCATGGCGATCATGCGGTCCAGGAAGGTCGAGCCCGGCTTGGCGGTGATGCGCACCTTGATCCAGTCGGACACCACGGTGGTGCCGCCGGTCACCGCCGAACGGTCGCCGCCGCTTTCGCGGATCACCGGGGCGCTCTCGCCGGTGATGGCGGCCTCGTTGACCGAGGCCACGCCCTCGATGATCTCGCCGTCCGAGGCGATGACATCGCCGGCCTCGACCAGGATGACGGATCCGATCTCAAGATCCGACGCATTGGTCGGGATCACCATGCCGGTCTCGGGATCGACGATCAGCTTGGCCTTGGTTGTGACGCGGGTGGCGCGCAGACTATCGGCCGCCGCCTTGCCCCGCCCTTCGGCGACGCTTTCGGCGACATTGGCGAACAGGACCGTGGCCCACAGCCACAGCGCCAGTTGCACCGCAAAGCCCGCCGATTGACCGCCGGCCATGGCCGCCGCCGCCGAGATCGTGGACAGAAGCGCCACGATCCAGGTGGTGAAGATAACCGGGTTCTTGACCAGTTTGACCGGGTTCAGCTTGACGAAGGCGTCGCCGACTGCGCGCCCGATCATCGCCCCGGAGAGACCGCCCGCGAGGGGCGACGCACCGCCGCCCTCGCGGGGATCGAGTGTGATTTGTGTCATGTCAGGATGCCCGAAGGATCAGGCGCCGGCGACCGCCGCGAGCACCTGGAAGTGCTCGACGATCGGTCCCAGGGCGAGGGCGGGTAGGAACTGCAGGCCGCCGAGGATGAGGATCACGCCGATCAGCAGGCCGATGAACAGGCCGTTGTCGGTGGGCAGTGCGCCGGCGCTGGGCGCCAGCTTGGGCTTGACGACCAAACTGCCGGCGATGGCCAGAACGGCGACGGCCGGAACAAACCGACCGAACAGCATCCCCAGACCCAGGGTCGTGTTCCACCAGGGGGCGTTGGCGGTCAGACCCGCAAAGGCAGAGCCGTTGTTCGCCGCCGCCGAGGTGTAGGCGTAGAGGATCTCCGAAAGGCCATGCGGGCCGTCGTTCAGCAGCCCCGCCAAGGCGTTGGGGAACACTGCACTGACCGCCGCGAAGCCCAGGATGGCCAGCGGCAGAACCAGCACCGCGATCATGGCGAACTGGATCTCGCGCGCCTCGATCTTCTTGCCCAGATATTCGGGCGTCCGTCCGACCATCAGGCCGGCGACGAAGACCGACAGCAGGGCCATGACCACCATGATGGCGATGCCCGACCCGATCCCGCCGGGCAGGATCTCGCCCAGCTGCATCAGGAACATCTGCAAGGCCCCGCCCAGCGGCATATAGCTGGCGTGCATCGAATTGACCGAGCCGTTCGAGGCGCCGGTCGTGACCACGGACCAGACGGTCGAGGCGGGCGCGCCGAAGCGGACCTCCTTGCCCTCCATATTGACCGAGGCGTCCACCTGGGCCGCGACCAGGGCCGGGGCCGGCTGGGTCTCAATCACATACATGGCCGCGCTGGCGACGCTCAGCAGGATCAGCGCCGCCGCCGCAAGAGCGCGGACGTCGCGTCCCGCCAGAGCCGTGCGGCCGAAGGCGAAGAAGGCCGCCCAACCCATGACGTTGATCGCCACGGCGCTGAGAAGATTGGTGATGGCGTTGGGGTTCTCGAAGGGATGGGCGCCGTTGACGTTGAAGACGCCGCCGCCGTTGATGCCCAACTGTTTGATCGCCACCTGGCTGGCCGCCGGAAACAGCGGCAGGCTCTGGGACCCGCCCTCGACGCCTGTCGCCTGAACGTTCGCCGCCAGGCTCTGCACAACGCCCAGTCCGCCCAGAACGACCGCCAGCACGAAGGCGGCGGGCAGCAGCACATAGAGGGTGGTCCGCGTCAGGTCGGCCCAGAAGTTGCCGACGCCCTCGCCGCGATGGGCGACGAAGGCCCGCGCCAGGGCCGCCGCTATGGTCGCCCCGGTCGCAGCCGACACGAAGTTCTGTACCGTCAGCCCGACCATCTGGCTGAACGTCGACAGCGTCGCCTCCCCGCCATAGCTCTGCCAGTTGGTGTTGGTGACAAAGCTGACGGCGGTGTTGAAGGCCAGGTGCGGCGACACGCCCGCAAACCCCTGCGGGTTCAGCGGCAGCGAGCCCTGCAGACGCAGGATGGCGTACAGCAGCACAAAGCCCGCCAGGTTGAAGGCCAGCAGGGCGCCGGCATATGCCAGCCAGCCTTGGCTGCGTTTCGGATCGACGCCCGCCGCGCCGTAAAAGACGGCCTCGACCGGCTTCAGCATCGGGTCCAGCCAGGTCCGCTCGCCGTTCCAGACGCGCGACATATAAATGCCGATGGGCCAGCCGAGCATGACGGCCAGCCCAAGGGTCAGGGCGATCTCGCCCCATCCTTGAATGTTCATGAAATCCGTCCCGGTTCCTCAGAACCGCTCGGGCCGCAGCAGCGCCGCGACCATGTAAACGGCGACGACCAGCGCCCCCGCCCCCCAGAGCATGGCGATCATCGTCACACCCGTTTCAACGCTGTGGCCAGCAGGGCGAAGACGGCGAACGCCCCTGCCCCGATCGCCAGAAAGATCACATCGGCCATGTCGGCCTCCTCGCTCAAAGTTCGAGCGGGACAGGACCATCAAGACGCATAATGGCGCGATGTGACTCCCAGCCCTTCGCCTAAAGGATTCATAAAAACCTGGATCTATCGGCCGGTCGCCTACTAGGCCTATCGCCTGGACGAAGAAGCGCGTCGTGGCTTCCCATTGGGAGTCTCCGTCGTCGATCCGTAGGAGAATTGGTCGCTTTTGCGAGGATGGACGGCGTCCCCTACGGATCGATCCACTTGCCCCAAGCCAAGGCCCCGACTTCCCATTGACCGGGAACTTCCGTGACGAAAACGATGCTCAATATCTATCGGCAGCAGACCATAGTTCAGCGGCTGTCAAAAGCTGCGAAGGGAGAGACCATGCGGGCGGTCGGCGGATGGAGTGTGGCGACGCTGGTGTTGGCGCTGTGCGTGCCGACGCTCGCGCGTGCACAGGATCAGGAATGCGGGGACATCGGGGCGATCGTTCGTCAAGCCTACCCCAATGCGGTCGCGGACGGCGAGCGCACTATGAAAACTGGAAATCGCACGCTCACCCTGCCCTCACCCTCGTCGATAAACCCTCACGCCATCGTCTGTCGTCGCTGGCGGGGAAGGCCAGGACTGCTTCTGGTCGCCATCCCGCTTATTGCTGAGGTTGGCGTGGATTCGACGCTGGGTGATCTTGATGTGCTCGTCGTCGACGAGCCAACCGGCACGCCGCGCCATCGGCTCCGCATCCCCCACGCCATGGACGACGACGCCGTCCGGATTTCCCGGATTTCTTTCGACACTGCGCCATACCGCTTCGGGCCGGACCGACTGGCGTTTGGCGTGAGACGCGAATGGGTCGGCAGTTCGCGCCCGAACCCGTTCATGGAAACCACGCTGTCCCTCTACGAGCCACGGGGCGCGGCCCTCGCGCCAGTCTTAGACGACCTGATCGTCGAACGCAGTCAAGGGCAATGGGATCTGTCCTGCGCCGGCGAGACTGTTGTGACCGAGCGAATCCTTCGAATGGTCCCGGGCCAGAAGGGGCAGGATATTTCGGTGCTGGAGCGGATCACTCAGAGCACGTCTAGGGAGGCCAAGAACGGTGAGTGCAGCACGACCGACCAAGCGGTCGCGCCTCGCACGATCCGCCTTTCATTTGACGGCAAGCGCTATGACGTTCCCCGCCTGATCCAGCGACGCTAGCCATCTGGTCATAAGGCGACGCGAACGGCGATCTTGATGTCGCTGGTGCGCCACGACAGGTCATCCCTCCCGCGTCATGTCGCTGGACTTGATGGGACGGCGACGGGCTTCTTGGGCGGACGGGCGATCGCCTCGGCCCTTTCCAGAAGGCTTTCCGTTCTGAGGAGGCGATCGTGATCCGTGTGGATCATCCCCCGCACGATGTAGCTGCCGAGCAGGACGCCGAACCCGATAATGGCCAGCTCCGGGGCGAGGCCGGTGGCGAGCGCGCCGAGGGCCCCGGCCGGATCGCCCCCTTCCACGGCGGACCTGAGATTGGCGGCCGCTCCGACCGCAAGCTCTCCCTCCGGAGAGACGATGAACCGTACGGCGGCCGCGCTCGTCGCGATGAGACCAACGGCGATCGGTAGCTTGTCCGGGGTGCGCGCGTTGAGCTTCAACTCGAGACGCACGGATTTCAGCCGACTTGTGATCTCGTCCTTCGAGAACTGATCCGCTACCTCTCCGGCAAAGGAAGCCGCCAAATCGTGGCTGCGCTGGAACCGCCCCTGTGATCTCGCATGAAGTTCCCGGACAAGGACGCCGAAGCTGAAGACCCAGCTTAGGCCCACGAGACCGAGCCCCAGCAGGAAGGCTCCGGCAACGACCGGCTTGAGCCACGCTCTGATCGTCGCCGCGTTCAGGGCGAGAAGCCCACCCAGTATCTTGACGATCAGCGCCCCGACACCGATCACCATCATCCATTTCAACACAGTCTCAAACCGTCCCTCCGGAGCGGAGGTCCGGTTGGCGCGGCACAAGGCGTCTATCGAATAGTCGGAGTTCTTGCCTGTCATGGCGGCGGTGTGGCCTCAGAACGTAAACTTTGAGTTGTGCTCCACAGCGCGCCCCTCAACCGTCGTCCAACACGAACACCTTGTGAGGGCCGGTTGCTCCGGCCGAGGCGCCACCATGGCGCGCGACAGTCTGGCGGAACAGGTGCAGCTCAAGGAGGCCGAGATCCGCTCCACCTAACTGCGCCTCAGAGAGCAGGAGCGGATGATCGCCATCAACGAAGAGCGCCAGCGCCTGGTGCGCGACATGCACGACGGAGTCGGCGGCCATCTGGTCTCGCTGGCCCAGTTGAGAGGCGGCGCGCCCGATGTCGAAACCCTGCGCCAGGGCGTGCGGATCGCCATCGACGATCTGCGGCTGATCATCGACTCGATGAATGGCGTGGATGACTCGCTGGAGGTCGCCATCGCCATTTTCCATGAGCGCATGGCGCCCCGCCTGCGTCTGGTGGGTATCGAACTGACCTGGACCGCCGCGCCGGGCGCGCCCGTCGAGGGTTTCAGTCCGGAGGCCAGGATCAACATCTACCGTATTCTTCAGGAGGCGATCACCAACGCGGTCAAACACGCCCAGGCGTCCCGCGTGGACATCCGCCTTGAGAGCGAGACCGAGGCCGTCGTCATATCGGTCTCGGACGACGGCATGGGCCTGCCGCCAAGGCTGCGGGATGGCGGCAAGGGCCTGCCAAACATGAAACGCCGCGCGGAACGGATCGGCGGAACCTGAATCTGGTCCCGCTGAACCCCGGACTTTCAGTTCGGCTGCGGGCGCCCCTGCCCACCTGGTTCGCACGCCGCCCGGAGATTATGCCCCAGTTTTTAGCTCGACCTGCCTCAGCCGTAACGCCTCGGCCTCGTCTGAAGTCAGCGGCAACAAGGCCATGGCGTCGTTCAGATAGGCGTCCAGAGGGCCCGAGAACGGCCAGTCGGATCCTGGTACGAACCGATCGACGCCGATCCGTCGCATCAGATCGACCAGCCTTTCGCGATCTCCGGGCGGCGTGTCGGCGTTGAAGACCTGGGCCAGGTCGAAATAGAGGTCTGGAAAACGCTTGGGATCCGTCGCCAGCGACTGCCGGAAGGCCTCCAGCGCGTCCCAAGTGTTCGCATCCAGTCCGCCCCAGCCGCCCGAATGGGCGATGACCACCGGGACGCCGCGAGCATGGGGCAGAACCTGTTCGACAAAGATGCGCACATCCTGGGCGCCATAGTCGGAGGCGCGGGTTCGCATGTGGATCATGATGGTCAGGCCGGCGCCCGAGGCGGCGTCGAAGACGGCGGCAAGACGGCGAACCTGACCGGGATCGCGAAGATCTACGCCCGAGTTGGTCAGATGCAGCTTCAATCCCTTTGCAAAAGGCTCGCCTTTCCACGCTTCGATTTCGGCCAGAGCCTCGGGCGCCAGCGGATTGACCGAGATGAAGGCGACCAGCCGCTCGGGATGTGCGGCCGCGATGGCCACGGTGAAGGCGTTGGCGGCATGGACGCGGTCGGCCGCGTCGGCCAGCGGCGGAACCATCATCGGGCTCTCGGCCAGATAGGCCGTGGACATGATCCAAGCCGTCTGGACGCCCGTCTGGTCCATATCCGCCAGAAGATCTTTGGCCGTCAGTGGTTTGACGAAGGCTGGATCACAGGCGCTGATCCGCCCCGGACTGTCGCAATAGGCCGTCAGAATCTCCCGAATGGTCGGGGCGTGGACATGGACATGATGGTCGGTACGAACCAAAGGACGGGTCCGGGACGTGGCGGGCGCCGCAGCGAGCACGACCAGGGCCGCGCCCGCCGCGACAAGGCGTTTGAAGAACATGGAGCGTGACTGGAACCGTGTCGCCTAGCGCGCCGCCTCGCCCAGCAGGGTCTGTTTCCAGAACAGAAGGCTGGTCCAGAAATAGTAGTCCTCGTTCTCCTTCTTGTGGAAGCCGTGGCCCTCGTTCTGGGCCAGCAGGTGCCAGGCCGTGCCTCCGCGGCTGCGGACCGCGCTAACGATCTGGTCGGCTTCGGAGGCCGGGACGCGGGGATCGTTTCCACCGGTGGCGACCAGAAGCGGAATGGTGATCTTGTCGACGCTGGTCAGGGGGGAGATGGCGTGAAGCTGGGCGCGCTGAGCCGGATCCCGTTCGTCGCCGTATTCCACCCGTCTCAGGTCGCGGCGATACGACTGGGTGTTTTCTAGGAAGGTGACGAAGTTGGAGATGGCGACATAGCAGTTCGCCCCCTTCAGCCGGTCGCTGTAATGCACGGCGGCGGCGTAGCACATGTAGCCGCCGTAGGAGACGCCGGTGACGGCGAAGCGCGAGGCGTCAAGGGTGGGATCGACCTCGAGCGTGTCCAGGAAAGCGCCGATGTCCTTGACCGAATTCTCGCGCTGGAACGGGCCGTTGTCCAGATTGACGAACCGGGTGCCGAAGCCGGACGAGCCGCGCACGTTCGGGAAGAAAAGGGCCACGCCCATCTCGTTTAACAGATAGTTCTGCGCGCCCAGGAAATCGGGGCGCGTCTGGCCTTCAGGACCGCCGTGGATATCGACAATCAGCGGCCGCTTGCCGGGGAATTTGGCGGGGTCGGGCCGGTAGAGGAAGCCGGACACCGTCTCGCCGTCGAAGCTCCTCACCTCGACCAGTTGCGGCTCGACGTTGACAGCAGGGTCCAGACCGCCCGTCTCGCTATAGGTCCATTGGGTGACGGCCAGGGTGGTCGGATCGACGGAGAAGGCGTCGCCGGAGACGCGCGCGGACGACAGGCTGAGACCGATCGCGCCCCATGGGGCGATGTCGATGGCCGGGCCGATGCTGTAGGGGATGACGCCTTCCGGCAGACCTGTGACGACCCGGACGGCGCCGGTCGCGACATCCATAACCTTCAGCCGCGATATCCCAGCCTCGTTGACCGCATAGGCGATGAAGCCGCCGTCCGGAGCGACGGCGTAGTCGCTGACATCCCAGCGAGCTTCAGTGCTGACCGGAACAAAGCCGTTCCGCACGATCCGCCCCAGACGCAGGAAGTCGGAATCCTTGTTCGAGGTCGCCCAGACGGCGCCGTCGGGCCCGTACTGAGGATCGACATAGGAGACCTGTTCGACAGGGTCGGTCAGCGGCGTCATCCGGCCCGAGGCGAGGTCCAGCTCATAGACAACGGCCCTGTTGATCGACATCCGGTTCAGGACCAGGGCCTTGGTCCCGTCCCTGGAGAAGTCGGCGATGTTCCAGCCGCCGCCGGACACCTGGGCCACCAGACGGTCGGTCGAGGGGTCGGAGGGATCGACCACATAGAGGTCCATGTCCGCGCCGTTGCGACGCGATGAGGCGTAGCCGACCCGCTTGCCGTCCCGACTCCAGGCGCCGAACCAGTTGCGGCTCTTGCCGTCCGTAATCAAGCTCAACCGACCGGCGGCCAGGGTGTAGAGTTGATAGAATTCGTCGCCCCCATTGTCCTTCTGGACAAGAAGGGTCTGACCGTTCGGCGACAGGGCGCCGGCCAGGATCGGCTCGGCCTCGAAACTGATCTGGGTCCGGGCGCCGTCAGGAGCGGCGACGACGTGAAGCTGATCCGTGGCGCCGAACCGGGTCTTGATCAGCATCGACTGATCGGCGGCGTTCCAGCCCAGGAAGGTCGCACGGCGCGTCTGAAGATAGGGCTGGGTCGCCGCGACCAGATCGTCGGGCACGGCGGGAAGGCCGTCGGCGACGATGGCGGCGGGCTTGGGCGCCTCGGCCAGGGCCGCAGGAGCGACGCTCAGGGCGAGCAGGAGAACCATCGGCAGACGGGAAATCATGGCACAGACCGTGTGAAAAATGGGGGAGCAGAAGGGGAGATCGCCGGCCCAACGGAGGAGCGGGGCCGGCGATCCGGAGCGCAGAACCAGAACTAGAAGCGGTACCGCGCGCCAACCGTGACGTACCGACCGATGACGTCGTAATACGGCGAATAGAGCGACCCGACCGGCGGGTCCTTGTCGAACAGATTGGTCGCATTGGCGTACAGCTCGACCCCGTTTGCGCCGTAGTGCGCCAGGTCGGCCGTCAGCCCTAGATCGACATAGGTGAAGGCGTCGATGTGGTTGTTCGAGATGGCGACGGTGCTGTTGTAGTCGCCCGCCGAGATGTAGCGCGCGCGCAGGTTCGCGCCGAACACCTCGCCCTTCCAGCCGAGGCTGGCGTTGACCCGCAGCTTGGGCACGCCCAGGCCGAAAGAATAGCCCTGGGATTCGACATACTCGATCTTGGTCACGCCGTCGTCCGTGGTCAGGCTGTTCACCCAGGTGCCGACCAAGCGCATCATCACCCGGCCCGTCGCGCCCGGAACCCAGAGGTCGGCGTCGGAGGCGTAGGAGGCCTCGGCGTCGATCCCGTCCGTGTGGTACTCGGCCAGGTTCACATAGGTGGACATGGTGCGGACCAGATTGCCCGCCGAGTCGCGCTCGACCTTGGAGCAGAGGTCGAGGTTGCCGTTGTAGCAGCGGTTGACCAGATCCTGCGGCGCAATCGTCGTGATCACGTCGTCGATCTTGATGTCGTAATAATCCAGCGACAGGTTCAGGCCTGGGATCGAAGGCGGCGAATAGGTGACGCCCAGGGTCAGTGTATCGGCGGTCTCCGGGCGGAGGTTGGGATTACCGCCGCCGTTGTTCAGCGTATAAACTAAAGCCCCGTTCTTGGCCGGGTCATTGATGTTGTTCCAGCCGGTGGTGGTGGTGGTGAACAGCTCCGAAAGATTGGCCGAACGGATATCGCGCGACTGAGTCACACGGCCGCGGAAGCCGGGGAAGAACTCGTTGGTGGCGCCAACCTTCCAAGACCAGATCGAGCCCGTGGTGTCGTAGTCCGAGATGCGAGCTGCAGCATTGAACTGCAGGTCGTTCAGGATCGGCAGATCCTTGACGATCGGGACCAGGACTTCGGCGAAGGCCTCCTTCACGCTGAACTCGCCGGACATGGCCGAGAAGCTGAACGTCTTGAAGGCCTTGGCCGCGTCCAGCTCGCCAATGCGCTGATCGGTCTGCTCCTTGCGGGCTTCCAGGCCGACGGCGATCGACACGTCGCCGGCCGGCAGGCTGAAGGGCTCGCCACGCAGGCTGACGCCGGCGACGTCCAGCTTGGTGGTGGCCCGCTGCTGAGGCGTGCCGGTGACATAATCGATGGCTTCCTGAGACGGCGCGCCCAGGCCAAAGAGATTGATCGGCACGCAGCCCGAGTTGGGATTGGTCAGGGTCACGCGGCAGACGGCTCGACCGCTCACGGGATCGATTACGGAATCGACCGCATTGGCGAATTCGGTCTTCAGCAGGAAACCGGGCGTATCGATATTATTCTCGAACTCGCCGTGGCTGTAGTAGGCGCCCCAGCGCCAGCTGTCGCCGAACTCGCCGTCCACGGCCAGAGTGGCCTGGGTGGTGACGCGCTCGAAATCGATCGTGGAATAGGACAGATCGGAGTTGAAACGTCCGAAGGTGAAGGACGTCTGGCCAGCGGCCGCCATCTGCTGCTTGATCGTGGACGACAAGAAGGCGTTGTCGATGCTGATCGTCAGATCGCCGCGATCGTGATCGCCGAACCAGACATAGTCGTTCCACATCCGCGAGTGACGGACGTCAGCCGTGACCCGCAGCTTGTCATTGATCTCATAGACGGCGCTGGCCAGCCCGGTGTAGCGGCGCTGCGGCGTGACCAACGGGCTGAGATCGTCATTGGACGGACCTTCGCCGCCGATCGAGTTGGTCCCGCTGACTGTGCCGTAATCGAAAGGCCGAAGCGTGCCGTCCGGGTTAAACACCTTACCGCGGTTCACGCCCGACAGGATCAGACCGCCGTAAGCGGCGTTGGCGAAGCCGACGTCCGGCTGCAGGGCGCCGTTGACGGTGGCCCATCGGCCGATATTCGGGCGCGACGCTTTGGGGATGACGCCTTCGTTGTCCAGGTATTCGCCGCCGATGACGAAATGGCCGCGCCCGTTGGCGAAGTCCGCGCCCCAGGCGCCTTCGAACCGTTGCTGCTCAGCGTCGTCGTAGGAGGACACGCCGTATTCGGCGCCCAGCTTGCCGCCGGTGAAATAGCGATCAATGCCGATGTTCACTACGCCGGCGACGGCGCCTGAGCCCCAGGCGGCCGATGCGCCGCCCGTAACCACGTCGACGCTCTTGACCAGCACCGACGGCACGGCGTTCAGATCGTTCTCGCTGGACACGCGACGCCCATCGATCAGGACCAGGGTCCGGTTGATGCCCAGGCCGCGCAGATCGACCGGCGCATTGCCCGCACCGGTGTTGGTGCCGGTCGTCTGGGCCGATGTGGTGGCGCGGAATTGAGGCATATCGTTGAGGGCGGCGGCGATATTCGGCCGCGCGCCGACCGACAGATCCTCGGCGGAAAGATGGATGGTCGGCGTCGGCGCCTCGAAGCCGGCGCGGTCGATCCGCGAGGCGGTGACGACGATGTCATCGACCGAGGCCGCATCCTCTGGGGCGCCCACCTCCTGGGCATGGACAGAGGTGGCGCAGGCCATCAGCGCGATGGCGCTGCAATAATAGGTCAGGTTACGATTAAGACGAGACAAAGCGAGATTCCTCATGGCGATGACGCCCCTCCCCAGGGTTGCCCAATGCGACCGGCGCTCTGCGGCGCCCGTTCGCCCCCGCTGTCATTGGGCCTGAGAGCTTCAGGCCGTTCGCCGACCCTTTCTCCTTCGGCGAGGCCGCATCCCCCGGATTCGACCTTCTCTCCAGCGTTCCTTCAGCAAGACGGTCCGTTTGCCTGAGCGTTTCCGGGGCGGTTGCGCCTTCGGCGTCGGCGGGAACCGATCTCTCCCGCCTTGCTGAAGCGAGTAAGATCGACCAACCGATGACTGTCAAATCGGCTTGTTTCGCACGTATAATGCTTTTATTTTCCGAGTTCTGCAATAACATGCCGATTTTGAAGCGCGTCAGTCGCTTGTGGCCGAGCGATTAACGGTCGCCGCACGATCGGTGAAAGCGAGGTGACAGAAACACCGCCCCCGGAAGAAACAGACTTATCCACAGGAAAGCCTAGGGCGCCCTAGGGTCGTCCGGAGCCCGTTCCGCCGCCTGCATGGCGGCCCGCCAACGCTGCAGAAGCGCCTCGCGACGCGCCTGATCGAGATTGGCGAGTAAGGCCGGTCCCACACGGACCGGCCGAGCGCCGGGGATAGAGGCGCGACGCTCGGTAAGAATGTCGTCGCGAGCTGGGCGGACCCCCAGGCCGGCGATGATCCTTTGCCCTTCACGCGATAAAAGAAAATCCAGAAAAAGCCGGGCGGCGTTGGGGTGGGCCGCGTTGCGGGGTATGAAGGCCACGCGCGAGACGGACAGATGATAGTCCTCTGGCGTAACCAGGCCGATATCGGGCGCCCGGGCGACCCACGACGCCCCGTAAGACTGGTTCATATTGTAGGCGAAGGCCATGCGGCCCTCAGCCAGTTGGCCCATCATCCTTTGGCCGGACGTATCGGCACGCGGATGAGTAGACCCCAGGGCAGTCATCAGGGCCCAAGCGTCGGGATAGATCTGGATGTCGGCCGACAGTTGCAGAAGCGCCACCCCGCTGCGTTCGGCGTCATACAGGGTGACCCGGCGGAAAAACCGGTCCGCGTCGGTAGACAGCCGTTCGAGCAGTTGGGCGTGGCTGCGCGGCACGATCTCCGACGGCAACCGCCTGCGATTATAGGCGAAGACGACGGGCTCGGCCGTCACACCGAACGCCTGGTCTCGCCAGACCGAGCCGTCCGGCATGGCCGCCCGATGCGGCGATCGATAAACTTGGGCGTAGCCGTCATTGATCAGCTTGACCTGCACGTCCATCGCTGTGCTCCAGACCAGATCCGGCCCCTCCAGTCCGGAGGCGGCGCGGGACTGGACTCGGTTCGCGATCAGAGTCGAGTTGATGTCCTCGAGCCGCACCGCGATCTCGGGCCAGCGCCGTTGAAACGCCGCCAGCACAGGCCCCATCAGGCTAGTGTTCGTGAGGATGTGCAGCCCGCCCTCGCGCCTGGCCAGCCATCGGACGCGGGGCGCCGTCGCGACCCCGTCCGGCTCGCCCGCGCAGGCCGAAACCCCCGCCCCCGCGAGTCCGAGAAGCAGATGTCGGCGGTCCGTCTTCACCGGGGCGGGTTTCCCGCTATTGTACCGCTCATGATCCGCTCCTTCGCATCGCCATGAGAATACTGGTCGTCGAGGATGACAAGGCGCTTCAGCATTCGCTCGAGGCCAGCCTTCTGGCGGTCGGTTTCGAACTCCGCTCCACCGACAGCGGGGACCAAGCCCTTCATCTGGAAGCGACGGAGCGGTTCGACGCCGCCGTGTTGGACATCGGCCTTCCCGACATCGACGGTTTCGAGGTCCTGAAGGCCTTCAGACGGCGGGGATCGCAGACGCCCGTCCTCATGCTGACCGCGCGCGACGCCCTGGGCGACCGGGTGGCGGGACTGGATTTCGGCGCTGATGACTATCTCGTCAAACCCTTCGCCCCTTCGGAACTGATCGCCCGATTGAGAGCGATCGTGCGTCGACGCCAGGGTCGGGCGGCGGGCGCCGCGATCGTCGGCTCACTGGTCTGCGACTGGGACGCCGGCCGGGCCCAGGTCAATGACCGGGAGCTGTCGCTCCGTCCGCGCGAATGGGCGGCCCTGCGCGTTCTGGCCTCGCGCGCTGGCCAGGTGGTGGATCGGGAGTTGTTGGCGGCCGAAGTCTTTCCGCAGGATGAGGCTCCCTCGCTCAACGCCCTGGAGATCCATGTCGGTCGGCTGAGGCGCCAGTTGCAGCCTGACGGCCCCGCCGTGACCAATATCCGCGGTCGCGGCTATCGTCTCGATCCATGAGCGAGGCGCCCGGCTCGCGCCGCCCCCACAGTCTGGTGACACGTCTGCTGATCGCCCAGGTCGCGCCCCTGGCCCTGTTCGCCGTCGTGGTGCTGGCGGTCGGGGCTTGGACGGCCCACCGCGTGGTGGCGGAGACGGCCGACCGCCTCCTGGCGGGGGCGCTGCAGACCATCCGGGAAACGGTCTCGGTCGCCGACGGCAAGGTGACTGTCGATGTCGCGCCCTGGACTCTGGGCCTGCTCGACGGTCCCGAGCGGGACGCCGTCTTCTACAGTGTTCGCGAGGGCGGCCGACTGATCACAGGCTATGAGGAGTTGCCGCGCCTGCCCGACGCCTCGTCGGATGCTCCGATCTTCGCCGACCTGTCCGTCCGCGGCGTGCCGGTTCGCATGGCCCAGCAAACCCTGACGATCCCAGGAAGACCCGCCCCCGTCACCGTGTCGGTGGCTCAGAGCCTGGACTCGCGACGCGCCAGCCTGTTGGATCTATATCGCAGCCTGCTGCTGCCACCCACCCTGCTCGTCCTGTTGGCCGCGCTTCTGATCTGGCCGGCCTTGAAGTGGGGCCTCAACTCGCTCAAGCGGCTGATCGACGACCTGACGCGCCGCCCCGGTCCCCGTGCCGACTTCGCGCCCGCCGACATCGACCTGGCGCCCCGCGAATTCCAGCCGGTGCTGACCGCCTTCAACCATCTCCTGGCGCGGCTTGAGGCCTCGACGTCGGGGGTTCAGCGCTTCGCAGCCGACGCCTCGCACCAGTTGCGCACCCCGCTTTCGGTCGTGGCGGCCAATCTCGATCTGCTGGCGGGCGCGCCCAGGACCTGGACCGTGCGGGAGAGGCGTCTGATCGACGACTCCCGCGACGCGGTCGCCGGCATGACCCGGCTCGTCGGCCAGTTGCTTTCCACGGCCCGGGCTGACGGCGCCCGGATCAAGTCGTCTGCCGACCTGGGCCGGGCGGCGCGGCGCGCCTTTCAAATGGCTAAGGCGCGCCGGTCCGCCCCGAACGGCGCTCTACGCCTTCGTCTTCCGGCAGAGGCCGTGGTCGTTCTGGGCGCCGAGGACCTCATCGCTGAACAGATCCTCAATCTTATCGACAACGCCTTCCACCACGGCGCGCCGCCCGTCTTCGTGCATGTGCGAACAACGGGCGCGGTCTGCGTCTGGGATCACGGCCCCGGCGTCGATGAGGCCGCCCTTCCCCGCCTCACGGACCGATTCTTCCGCGCAGCCCCCTCCCAGGCGTCCGGGTCCGGACTCGGCCTCGCCATTGTTCGCACCTTGGCGGAGGCCCAAGGCGGGCAGTTCGGCTTATCCAACCGCAGCGGCGGGCGAAGCGGCCTCGTCGGGCGACTGACTTTCCAACCCAGTGCGGAAGAATGAGTCGTCGAAACGACAAGCCGTTCTGAAGGTGGACGCGCGCCACCGGATCGGGAGCGCCGTTCGCACCGACGGCGGCTGAAGGCGGCTTCGATCGATGTGCGGTTTAAGGCGGCTGCGCCGAAGACCCTCTCGCCAAGCCCCACCAGAGGGCTTTCGGTTTTGTCGGACAGCGCCCGTCGGCCGCCACAGCCCTGCGCGGCTTCGGTCGCTGGACCTTTGCTTTGTCTAGGTCCAGACAAAGCCTGACCAAGAAGACGCGGGAGGCGCCTGAGATGGGTGGCACGAAGGCCTCGGACGAATAGGCCGCAACGACGAACCCGTTGTTGCGGCGATCTGCTGACCTCCACCCGGCTGATCGCCGTCAAATCCAGCATTTGACGCGAAGCGATCCCTCATGTCCGACAACCGGCCCATTTGGGCCCACGCCCTTCCGACCGCCATCCTGCTGATGGCGCCCTTTGACCTGCTCGCCTCGCTGGCGATGGACATCTATCTGCCCGTGACGCCGGCCATGCCGGCCGCTTTGCAGGCCGATCCACCCGTCATCCAGCTCACGCTCAGCGTCTACCTCCTCGGCCTCGGCCTCGGGCAAGTCATCTTCGGCCCGCTCTCAGACCGGTTCGGTCGGCGGCCTGTGCTTCTGTCCGGCGCGCTCACGTTCGCGGTGACTTCGGGCCTGTTGGCGATGGCGGCGTCAGGCTGGGCGTTCGTCGTCCTTCGGCTTGCTCAGGCGATGGGCGCCGCGGCGATGCTGGTGGCGACCTTCGCGACGGTCCGTGACGTGTACGGCGACAAGCCGGAGAGTGTCCGGATCTATGGCCTGTTCAGCGCGATGTTGGCCTTTGTGCCCGCGTTCGGACCCGTGCTCGGGGCGCTCGTTTCAGCGCAGTTGAGCTGGCGGGCGATCTTCTGGTTCTTGGCCGCGTTGACGCTTCCGCCCCTGATGCACGCGCTTTGGCGGTGGACGGAAACGCGCCCTTTGGGCGAAGCCTCTCGCCCACGCCCGGGCCCCATTCTCCGCAGTCGGGCCTTCCAAATCTACACCTTGGCGTTTGGAGCCGCGATGGGGTCCTTCTTCGTCTACGTCTCGACGGCGCCACGCATTCTTGTCGAAAGGGTGGGACTGTCGGAGCTTGAGTTCAGCCTCGCCTTCGCCAGCACGGCTTTCGTCATGATCGTCGCATCCCATGCCGCTCGCCCTTGCTTGGACCGATGGGGGGTGGCGGGCGCCGTTCGGCGGGGCATGGGCCTGCTGCTCGCGAGCGCCCTGTGTTTCGGCGCGAGCGCCGCCTTCGGCGAGCCCTCCATAGGGAGCGTCATCCTCCCGTCTTGGATCATGGCGGTGGGGATCGTCCTGACCGTGTCCGTCTCGGCGAATGGCGCCCTCGAAGCCTTCGGCGATCAGGCGGGCCTGGCCGTCGCGCTCTACTTTGCGGGCCAGAGCCTGATCGTAAGCCTCGTTGGGACCCTGGCCGTGATCCTATTCAACGGCAGCACAGTTTGGCCTCTGGCCGCCTACACGCTGACACTGCCAACCCTCGTGCTACTGGGTCTCAACGCATCACGGAAATCCTGAAACCCAAGAGATCATCACGGATCGAACAGGCGGCTGCAGCTCAACGTCGCCAACTCAGGGCGTCGCCTGCGCTTCCGTCTCGATCTCGTTTCTGAGCCAACGCAGACCGTGATCATGGTCCCGCCGGTCATGCCAGACCTGGACAAGCGAAATACCGGCCAGGTCGATCGGCGGGGCCCCGAGGGTCAGACCGTCTTCCCGGCGCGCCTCAAGGCTTCGGCGCGCCGCCGTCACGATAAAGTCCGTCCCTCTGACAATCCGAGGGGCGACGGACCAGTGCGGCAGGGTGAAGGTCACCCGACGAGCGTGGCCCAAGGCTTTCAACGCGGCGTCCACCTCGCCCCTGTCGTCCGGCGACGCCGCCACCGCCACATGAGGTCGCGACAGATAGTCCTCCAAGGTCGCCGGCAGACCCGCCGCCTCGTCGGCAAGACAGGCGAATTGATCAATGAAGAGATCCGAACTGCGCAAGCCCTCGTCCCGCACGCCCGGATAGACGCCCACAGAGCGCTGATGGGTGAAGCGAAGAACGGCTTGTCGCGGAACCGCAGATGACTGGCTGCACATCAACCACCCTCATTCATGGCCGACCGCCCGCGAGTCGGGGCTTCATCCTATCGTGCAGGAGCCGGTGCCCCTTCGCGGCCGCGCGTCATGAGGCGCGAGAATGACATGCGGGCCAGGCCGTGTCGCCGTGCCCGCAGAGATTGAGCCAAGAGCTTAGAGCTACAACCAAAAGGATTTGACGGTTCTCGCAAAAGGCGTGATCAATACAACGCACGGGGTCGGCGGGATCACATTCTCTTGGAGGAGACACGATGTTCGCGAAATCACGCAAGGCGCGCCTGCTGGCCGCCGCCCTCGGCGTCACGGCTGTCCTACTGCCCAGTGTCGCCGCCGCCTGGAAGCCGACGTCCCACGTCTATTTCGCCGAAATCGCGGTGAAGGACGCGCTCGACGACGGCTATGTCGAAATCCCCGTCCTGGGAACTGGCGAGGTTCGACGATACAAGGTCGATGACGACACCTTGGTCGCCCTGAGAGCGGGCCGTGCGCAGTATCGCGCGGGCGTGCTGGGCCCCGACGCCTATCCGGACATCCTCACGGGCCAACAGGTCATCCATCCGGACGGCGAGGAAAGCGGCGTCTCGCACGGCTCGGACGCCTGGCTCGAGCACGTCTGGAACAGCTTCGGCGACGATCCGCTGCAACGCGCCTTCCGCCTGGGCTTCCTGACCCACGCGGCGGGCGACACCTATGGCCACACCTTCATCAATCAGTTTTCCGGCGCCCCCTTCACCTTGGACCCGCCGGACAATGCGATCCGCCACATCGTCCTGGAAGGCTATATCGACAAGCGCCTGCCGGGTTCAGCCTTGACCGGCGACTTCTTCACCGCCAGCGTGGCGGGGGTCGACGGACGCATCTATCAGGCGATGGTCGACGCGCGTCCCGGCTCCGCCCTGGACCGGTTGCTGCCCAGCGCCAGCAGCAGCACCAACTATTCGGTGCCGCGCCTGTTCTCGACCCTGCGCGCATCGCTCGACGCCGACATTCGGGCCTATTACGACCACAAGGCCGACCTTCAGCGCCGCATCGACAACTGCCGCTGGAACGACTTCAGCTGTTCGGCGGTCCTGCTGACGGCGGAGCTGGCCGGCTATGTGGCGCTCAATGCGGCGCCGGTCACCTACAAGGAATACTGGCGCGACGACATCGACGAAGGCCTGCGGCTCTGGCCCCAGGTCAGTCATCAGGTGGCGGAGGCTTTGTTCTTCAACGCCGAGCGCAAGACCGACACCGAGAAGGCCGACCGCATCCTCAGCGACTATGCGACCCGACATCTGCTTTCGATGGCGGGAGCGCCGAGCTTCATCGGTCTGACCGCTGCGGCGATCGGCGACATCATCGACGCCGTGACGCCCGACTGGCTGCTGGCGCCGATCCGTGCGCTGAAAGCGGAGCTGCTGGACACCCTTCTGAAGGCGGCCACCGGCATGACGAAGGCCCAGTTGCAGGCCTATCTCACCCGGCCCGACCGGTATTTCGATCAGGTGATGACAAGCGGGAACGGCGAACACATCACCCTGGCGCGCTTCAACCGCGACTATCTGCAGATCAGCGACACCGGCTACGACAATCCGTCTGAATCGTTCGACTATCGCAACCTTCCGGCCGCTTACAACACGGTCGTCGCCAGCAAGCTCGTGCTGTTGCCGCCGGCCGAGATCGACCGCTTGATCCGGGATCTGGGCGGGTCTCGCCGCCTCGAGCGGCCCAATGTCATGCTCGGCTTCGCCCATACGCTCGACGGCTCCGTCCAATGGCGCAGCGGCATGGTGCTCGCCGCCGAGTGCGACGTTTACCGCCGGGTCTTCAAGCCGCTGCCGCGCGACGAGGTCTGCTGATTTCAGAAGACCCGCGACGATCATCCGCTCGACCCCATCGGTCGAGCGGCCCTGCGACCTGGACCTCTACGGTCGTATGGAACTGACAGCCTTTCCGCCGCAGAGGCCCAAGGCGACGGAGAAGGCGGCGGCTACATGTCCGGCGCGCGCGCGCCGTCCGATGCGAACTCCCGCGCCAGCGCCAGCAGCAGCCCTCGACGAGCCGGCGGCGTCTTCTGAAATGCTTTCAAGAGTTCCCGCCGCTCTCGGACATCTCTGTCGTCCTCCTCACTGACGGGGCGGAACGTCTGCGGTGGAAGAAAGGCGACGATCGGGAGTTTGAGCGCGTCCGCGATACGAACCATCGTGGAGACCGATACCCGGCTCGCCGCCCGTTCGTATTTCTGAATCTGCTGAAAGGTGACCCCGATCGCCGCGCCGAGCCGAGACTGCGTCAGGCCGGAGGCCATCCGCTCCTCGCGGATGCGCGCGCCGATGTAGACGTTCAATGGGTCGGTGGTCTCTGAACCGGACGTCATGGGGATTTCCGAAGCGTCTGCGCCCTTTGCCGCTCGGATCACATATAGTCAAGCTTGGTAGGCGCGCAACCGGGGCGCCGCGTCGCGTCCGCAAGCGCCCCCATCAGCGCGGCCGGCTCGGCCGCGGCGCCCCGCCGGGGTCAGAAGTACTCTATGCCTTCAGGCGTGCACCAGCCGACGTGCTCTTGACTGTGGAAGGCGGTCTGCTGGCCGCTGGTGAACTCGCTGTTCCCGGCCCAGATCGGCGTCCCCCAGCCGCCGTAGCAGACGCCGTAGTTTCGACCGACCTCCGTCGTCTTGGAGGCGTCGCTGTAATAGACGACGTCGTAAAGCGCCACGCGATTGCCGCCGATAATCTGGGCGGAGGAGGCCGTCGAGGTCAGGGAGGCGACGCCCAGCGTGACGGCCGCGATGACCGAAAGTCTTAGCGAAGGTTTCATCTCACTCTCCATCGCCTTCGGACGTGAAGGCCTGGAGAATGGGGACACCCATCAGTTGCAGAGTCAAGCCCTAAAGCTTTACGGTTCAGCGATAACGCCTACCCATAACGCGCCTGTGAGTTGCATTCCCAGGCAAGAGCGCGCGCCCTATGCGGCGCACGCGATCGGCGTGCATAGGGAGACAAAGCCAATGAATATCCGTGTGAAACCCGTTCTTGTCGGCGCTGCTTTGATCGCTGCAGCCTCCGTCACCGCCGCCTCCGCCCAAGTCGATCTGACGGCCTACCACTATGTCTACTATGCCGACGCGGCCAAGACCGAATACCTCGGCGAAGTGTCCGATCGCGGGTGCGGAGGATGGGGCGGCAACGTCTATGTGCTGCGCGCCAATGTGCCCTCCCCCTACTATGACGCGACGCCCATCTATGTCTGCGGCGGCCAGGGGCCGGAGCTTCCTCAGGACTGGTGACCCCGACGGACGGCCCCGACCGTTTAAGGTCGGGGCTTGCGGTCGTTTGCCGGCCCGCGGCGACCTCGCATCCGGGCCGGCGTCATGATGGCGGCTACCATCCGTAGGTAAACCGCAGTTCGGCGCCATGGCTGACGCTGGCGTCGCCCAACTGGCCACGATACCCCAAGCCGAGCAGCAGACGATCCGACACCTGCCAATCCGCCCCAAGGTCGAGCTTGAGCGCATTGCGCGACCAGGCGTCCAACGGCACCAGATAGGACGGACTGGCCGCCCAGTCGGCGTAGCGGACCGTCTGGCGTCCCACCTCTTCAAGCTCATGCGACCATTCGAGACGGGCGGAGGCGGTTATGACGCCGGCGCTGCGGGTGTCGGCGACCCATCGCAAGGCCGCGCCGAGGTTGGTGGACAGACTGCTCTGATCGACGCCGTCCCAAACCAGGGCCGCATAGCCCCCGCCGGTTTCGGTAAAGCCGTCCAGAGTGATCTCCCGCGCGTCGATGCGGGCGTAAAGGTCCGTCGTTACCCGGTCGGAGCGCCGCAGCCGCCCGAACGCCGCCGAGGCGAAGAGGGCCTCCCCCGAGCGCTCGGACGCCGCATAGCCGTTTGGCTGGCCGGCCAGTCCCGAAACCCAGCGACGGGCGTCGAAGTCCAGGTCAGAGACGCCCGCGACGCCGTCGACATACAGCCCATGGGTCGGGCGCCAGCTTCCATAGAGGGCCGCGCTGAACGCCGAGCCGTTGGAGACCGTGCCGTTGTCGCCGACCTTGGTCCGGTCCTCGCCGTAACCAAGGCCGCCGCCGACGACCAGCCCGTCCGCGATCTGGTAGTCCAGCCCCACGGTCACGCCTTGGGTCGTGAAGCGATAGTCCCGCTGTCCCGCCGCGTCCTGCCGTCCCCAGTCAATGGAGCCGGCCGTCCAGAACCCGACAGACCCCACACCCTGCGAGCCTTTTGGAGCGGCCGAGAGGGTATTGGAGCGAGGCGTGGAGGCCGCCGCTTCGAGGGCGTCGCCGCCGACCCCGGTCTCGAGACCGAGCGCATCGCGGCTCCGGTCGTTCAGGGCGCCCGGGTCGATGGGATCGCGCGCGCCCAGAGCCTGCCGAAGCGCCTGCCGCGGATCATTGTCCCTGTCGGCCAAGCCGCCCAGGCCGAAGTTGAGGCTCAAGCCGTTGGATGATCCGTTCGTCCCGCTACGGAGGGCCTGTAGGCGTCGCTGGAAGTTGTTCAGCTGAACGTCGGCGAACCGTCGGGCCGACGTGACCTGCGCGGTGGCGACGCCGCGCACCTCCGGATCCAGTCCCGGATCAGGTCGGCCTTCGACGGTGACGGTCAGGACGCCGTTGGTCGAACCCGCAGCATTGGTCAGGCTGAAGGTGATCACGGCCTCTCCGGTGAAGTCCGTCGCCGGCGTGAAGGTGAGGCTCCGCTCCCCGGCGACCGTGGTCAACGTCGCCGATCCGGCTGTGGTCGGAGCGACGGACACCACGGTGGCGCCGATGAAGGGTCCACCTGTCGTATCGTCAATCCGAACGGTCACGGGGACGCCTTGAAGCGTGGCGGCGGTCAAGGCTTGTTCACCGGGGACGGCCAAGGCCGCCAGACTGACCTCGCCCGGCGCCGATGCGCCGAAGGGCAGGTCGATCACATAGGCCAGGGACGCGACGCCGGCCGCCGCAGACACCGTCTCCAGCGACCGCAAGCTCGAATTGGCGGCGGCGGGGGTGAAGACGATGGTCAGGCCCTCGACGACGGCGGAGCCGGAGGTCGGGGGGCGTGTGATGCGCAAGCCGTTGAACGGGCCGCCGACCAAGCCTGTGGTCGGGGTGATCGTCACGGGCGCGCCGGGCCGGGTCGTCAAGGCGAAGTCGGGCGCCTTGCCCGCGACCTGGATCACGAAGGCAGCGGGCGCCGAGTCTCCGCCCGGTCCAGTGGCGACGACCGACACGGTTTCCGTCCCGAGGAAGTTGGCGGCGGGCGTGTAGGTCAGCACCCAGGGATCGGCGGCGGAGCCGTCGCCGGAGATGGCGGCGACGCCGTTCTGCGGCGGAGCGTCGACCCGGTAGCCCGTGACGACGCCGCTGCTGTTCGGCGCCAGCGGCACCTTGACCGGCTGAGGTCCGCTCCCGCTCGGCGGCGGCGGTGCGACAGGCGCAGCGGGCGGCGTCACGACAGGAGCCGCAGGGGCTTCGACGATCAAGCTGACGGTCGCCGGCGCAGAGGCGCCGCCCGGACCCGTGGCGACATAGGTGAAGCTGTCGGCGCCAGAGTAGTCTGCGGTCGGCCTATAGGTGACGACTTCGCCCGACACCGTCGCGGCGCCGTGCGCCGGGGCCGTCGCGATCGCGATCGAGGTCCGCACGCCGCTGATCGAGCCGGACAGATCGATGGCCGTTCCAGCACTGTTGAACGCGACCGTCACGCCGACGCGATCCGAGGCGACCGGCGCCGCTGGGACCGCGACCGTCAAGGAAACCGTCGCCGTGTTCGACACTCCGCCTGCGCCGACCGCCTGATAGGTCAGGCTGTCCGGGCCGAAATAGCCGGATGTCGGCACATAGGTGAGGACGTCGCCGGCGACGGTCACGGCGCCGTGCGCGGGCGCGGTGACGATCACGACCGAGCCATGGGCGCCGCCGGTGATGGCGCTGGACAGGTCAATGGCGGTTCCGGGGCTGTTGAAGGGCACAGCCACCCCAGTCACATTCGCCGCGATCGGAGCAGCCGCTGTGACTGCAAAGCTCTGCTGCACGCGCGCCGCCGCTGTCCAGTTCGCGTCTCCCGCCTGATCGGCGTTGATCACGCAGGTTCCCGGGCCGGTGAAGGTCACGGCGGCGCCGGCCAGGGCGCACCCTGTGCTGGCGGCGTCCAGACTGAAGGACACGTTCAATCCCGAGGTCGCGACAGCCGCGACCGTATAGACCGGTCCAGGAACCGTGGCGGCCGGCGCGGTGGAGGTGAAGCTGATGCTCTGGGTCCCCTTGGCGATGGTCCCCGAGACCGTGGCCCCGATCGCCGTGGCCGGCGTCCCCTGGCTGTCGGTCGCCTGGATCGCATAGGCGAAGGCGCCCGCCGTCGTCGGCGTGCCCGTCACTGCGCCGGTCGCGGTGTTCAAGCTGACGCCCGCCGGCAGGGCGCCGGAGGCCAGGGCGTAGACATAGGGCGCCGTCCCGCCCGAGGCCGGGTTCGACTGGCTGAAGGCGCCGCCCACGCTCGTGCCCGTCGCAGCGCCCGGCGTCACCGACAGGGTCGCCGCCGTGACGGTGAAGCTGCGCTGAACCTGGGTCGCCGCATTCCAGTTGGCGTCGCCCGCCTGGTCGGCGTTCAGGGTGCAGGTCCCAGGGCTAAGAAGGGTGACGCTGGTTCCCGACACGATGCAGACCCCGGTCGTGGCCGAGGTGAAGGCCACCGCCAGGCCCGAGCTGCTGGTCGCCGACACCGTCAGCGGCGAGGCCGACAGGGAGGCGTCCGCCAGGGCCGCGAAGCTGATGGTCTGGGTCCCCTTGGCGATGGTTCCTGAGACCGTGGCCCCGGTCGCCGTGGCCGGCGTCCCCTGGCTGTCGGTCGCCTGGATCGCATAGGCGAAGGCGCCGGCCGTCGTCGGCGTGCCCGTCACTGCGCCGGTCGCGGTGTTCAAGCTGACGCCCGCCGGCAGGGCGCCGGAGGCCAGGGCGTAGACATAGGGCGCTGTTCCGCCCGAGGCCGGGTTCGACTGGCTGAAGGCGCCGCCCACGCTCGTGCCCGTCGCCGCGCCCGGCGTCACCGACAGGGTCGCCGCCGTGACGGTGAAGCTGCGCTGAACCTGGGTCGCCGCATTCCAGTTGGCGTCGCCCGCCTGGTCGGCGTTCAGGGTGCAGGTCCCAGGGCCAAGAAGGGTGACGCTGGTTCCCGACACGATGCAGACCCCGGTCGTGGCCGAGGTGAAGGCCACCGCCAGGCCCGAGCTGCTGGTCGCCGACACCGTCAGCGGCGAGGCCGACAGGGAGGCGTCCGCCAGGGCCGCGAAGCTGATGGTCTGGGTCCCCTTGGCGATGGTTCCCGAGACCGTCGCCCCGGTCGCCGTGGCCGGCGTCCCCTGGCTGTCGGTCGCCTGGATCGCATAGGCGAAGGCGCCCGCCGTCGTCGGCGTGCCCGTCACTGCGCCGGTCGCGGTGTTCAAGTTGACGCCCGCCGGCAGGGCGCCGGAGGCCAGGGCGTAGACATAGGGCGCTGTTCCGCCCGAGGCCGGGTTCGCCTGGCTGAAGGCGCCGCCCACGCTCGTGCCCGTCGCCGCGCCCGGCGTCACCGACAGGGTTGGAATATAGCTATAGGCGTTGACGGCTGTAGCGGTCCCGCCGGCCGTGGTCACGGCGACCCCGACCGATCCCGCGCCCGCCGGCACGGTGGCGGTGATCGAGGTGGCGGTATTGGCGGTGATGGTCGCCGCGTTTCCGCCGAAGGTGACGGCGCTCGCATTGGTCAGATTGGTTCCGGTCAGGGTGACCGTGGTCCCTCCGGTCTCGGGACCTGTGTTCGGCGAGACCCCGCTGATCGTCGGAGCGGCCGCATAGGCGTAGCCGCTGACGGCGGTCGCCACGCCGCCGGCCGTGGTGACGGCGACATCGACGACGCCCGCCCCCGCCGGGGCGGTGACGGTGATGGAGGTGGCGGTGTTGGCCGTGATCGTGCCGGCGACGCCGCCGAAGGCGACGCCCGTAGCGCTTGACAGGTTCGTTCCGGTTACGGTCACACTGGTCCCACCGGCGGTAGGGCCCGCGGCGGGCGATACGGAAGTGATGGTCGGCGCCGCCACATAAACAAAGGCGTTGCTGAGTGTCCCCGTCCCGCCCGGCGTCGTCACCGAAACCGACACGGTCCCCGCCGAACCTGCGGGAGAAACCGCCGTAATCTGCGTGGCGCTGTTCACGACGACACCCGTGGCGGGCGATCCGCCGAAGGAGACGGCGGTTGCGCCGGTAAAGGCCGTCCCCTGGATCACAACGCTCGTTCCGCCCGCCGTCGGGCCCGAGTTGGGCGTGACGGAGGTCGTGGTGGGCGCCGCGACATAGGTATAGGCGTTCGTGGACGTCACACTCTGACCGTCGGCCGTGGTGACGACGATGTCCACCGATCCCGCCGCATGCGCCGGCGTGGTGAAGGTTATGGAGGTCGATGATTCCGCTGAGGGGGTGGCGGAAACGCCGCCGATCACGACCGCATTGCCGCTGCTGCTGAACCCGGTTCCGGAGAGGGTGACGCTCGTACCGCCGGCGGTCGATCCGCTGCCGGGCGAGACGCTTGTTATTGCAGGCGGCGAAGAGACCGATGCGACCGCGCTATAGGTGTTGTTCGTATCGCGCCCTGTGGATGCTGAGCCCTGAGCGATGTCGAACGTGCCGCTGTAGGATTGGTTGGCGATATACTGGCTTTGCGCCGAAGACCCCGTGAACAGCACCCCCGCCCCCGACAGGGTGACCGTCGTCTGACCCGCCACGGGCGTGAAAAACACATAGCTGCTGCCTGACGGCCGCGTCAGGCTCGATCCGTCGTTGAAGGTGAAGGTCCAGCCGGTCGTGAGCAGGGCGCGGTTATTCGTGCCGGCCCCGTTCAGGATGTTTCCTTCGAAGCGGGGGCTCGAGGTCAGGGTCGACGCCGCACAAGCGTAGACGAGCGATTCAGGATCCGAATCCGCAGCAATCTTGAATACGGCGTACGCCGCGCCGTCGCCGGGCACGCGAAGAAGATTCAGTTGACCCGAACCACTGACGTTCGAATCCGAGCGCGAGGCGGACGCGGTGATCGTGCACACGGACTGGGCGCGGGCCGAGCCGCTGCTGAACGTCAAAAGAAGGAGCGCGAGCAGGCCCACGCCGAATGCGGCGAGCAGGCGCGCAGCCTCGCGGGGCTCACGCCCGACAAACGTTTTACCCAAAGCCCACCCCTACCCAAAACTCTCGCCTAAGCTGTGCGTCCCTGGCAGGACCCCAACTTGACGCCCTGCGGCATTACCCCGCTAAGGACACCACCCTACGTATCACCGTGATATGCCTGCGGCGAATCATTAATTTCAAAATCGTATTTTATGCCGCTAAAACAGCATTTTCTGTACATACTGCGACGCTACGACTGGTTGTGTTTCGCGCCAATTTCGGCGGATCGCAGAAAAAATACTTGCGGTTTTTGAGGCTCGCCCCCCATGCTGGCGGTCTGCCGACGAGGCGGCTCCCGAGCCGCAACACTCGTTTTCCGCGAACCGAGGGACGCCGCATGTCGACTGTTTTCTTGGGCCAGATCATGATGACTGGCTTCAACTATGCGCAGCGCGGGTTCGCGCGCTGCGACGGCGCGATTCTCAGCATCGCGCAAAACAACGCCCTCTACGCCCTGCTCGGCGTCACCTACGGCGGCGACGGCGTCACCACCTTCAAACTGCCGGATCTGCGGGGACGCACGCCGGTCGGCGGCTTCCCCTCACAGAACCCCAGCTGGCAGCCCGCGCCCTATGGGATGGGTCAGGTCGGCGGGGTTGAGACGGTGTCTTTGAGGGCGGATCAGAACGGCCCGCACACGCACGCGATGATGGCGACCACAGCCGAAGGCGTCAGTCCCTATCTCGACGGCGCCCAGACGCTGGCGCAAGCCTCCGCACCGGGCATGCTCTACGGCCAGCCGCAAAACCTGATCCCCCTCGCCGGCAATCCGACGTCGATCGCCGGCGGCGGTCAGCCGCACGACAACATGCAGCCTTTTCAGGTCATCAACTTCAACATCGCCCTGCAGGGGGTCTTCCCCTCGCGCAACTGACCGTCCGCCGCCGACGCGCAGCAAGATCGGACTGAGCCGCCCAGGCGGACATCATCGAGGATGTAAAATGAGCGAATGCTACGTTGGAGAAATCCGCCTCCTGCCCTACATGCGCGGCGCGCCCGAGGGCTGGCACGTCTGCGACGGATCGCTGTTGCCCATCGCGGAGTATGACGCCCTGTTCGCCCTTCTGGGCACGACTTACGGCGGCAATGGACAGCAGACGTTCGGGATTCCGGATCTCAGAAGCCGGGTGCCCGTGCACCAGGGGACCGGCCCCGGCCTTTCGAACCGTCCGATCGGGATGACCGCCGGTGAGGAGTCCGTCCAGCTGACGTCGCTCCAGATGGGCCCGCACGTCCACACGCCGATGGCGTCGACGGCTGTGGCGACAAGCAATTCGCCGGCCGGCGCCGTGCTCGCCGCCCTGCCGGCGGATATAGCCGAGACCTTCTACAATCCGCAGCCCGGCGACGGCGCCCCCGTGGCCTTTCCCCAGACCACCCTCGGCGTCGCCGGCGGCTCTCAACCGCACGACAACACCGCCCCCACCCTGGCGCTTCAGTACTGCATCGCCCTCCTCGGCTACTACCCCTCCCCTCCCTCGTGACTTCGCTCGACCCCATCAGAACGCAAGGACTTCTCAATGTCTGAACCCTTCATCGGCGAAGTGCAGATTTTCGGCTTCCCGTTTGCGCCGTACGGCTGGGCCCTCGCCGCCGGACAGCTCGTCCCCATCCGGCAGCAATCGGCGCTGTTCTCATTGTACGGCATCCAGTTCGGCGGTGACGGCGTCAACACCTTCGGTCTGCCTAACCTGGCCAGCCGCCAAGCCTGCGGAGCCGGCCAATCGCCGGGCAACAGCCGTCGCCCTATGGGCCAGGCCTTCGGCGCTCCGACCGTCGCCCTGACGGCGGCTGAAACCCCCATGCACAACCATGCGATCAGCGAGTTCGAGCCGTCTGACCCCTCTGTGCTGACGGCGGCGCCGACGCCTGCGTCAGCCATCGGCATTGTGGGCAATTCAGGCTTCAACGCCTTCGCCGCCGTCGGCGCGTCGGGAACCATGATGAACCCCAACGCCATCGGCCTGTCGGGGTCGGGCGCGCCGCACGAGAACCTTCAGCCCTATCTCGGCCTGACCTATGCCGTCGCCCTTACGGGAAACTATCCCTACTTTGACTGAAACGACGCCCGCGCCGTTTCCTGCGGCCGGCAAGCCGCTGGAGCGCCGCGGGCTGTCGCGGTTGAGACTGAGACTGCGTCCCGCAGCCGAGGCCGATCTGCCCTTTCTCAGGGCGCTTTATGGAACGACCCGCTCATCAGAAGTCGCCGCCGCCGGATGGCCGCCGGTTCTGGCGGAGGCGTTTCTCGTCAGTCAGTTCGATCTCCAGCATCGCCATTTCGTGGGCGAACGGTTGGCGACGGACTTCTGGATCATCGAGCAGGCAGGCGTGGACGTCGGCCGGCTTTATCTGAATCGATCCAGCTCGACCTGGCGCGTGATCGATCTGGCCCTGTTGCCCGAAGCACAAGGCCGAGGCCTAGGCGGGGCCCTGCTGCGGATCGTGCAGGCGGAAGCGCGCGCTCACGGCGCCGACGCGCTTGATCTCCATGTCCTGAAAACCAATCGACGGGCCGCAGCCCTCTACGGCCGCCTCGGCTTCGTTTTGACCGCCGAAGAGTCCGCAAGCCACGACCGGATGATCTGGCCGATCAGTTGAAGACCGCTTGATAAAGCACGCCCGCCGGATCGCGCCCGATCGGCACTAGGAAGATCGACAACCTGCCCAAGGTCGCATTGCTAAGGCTGTACATCTTCTGCGGCAGAACGATCGCCGAAGTCCCGCGGAAGACCAGGGAGAAGGGCTGCGGGTTCAGACCAGTGGCAGGTAAAGGGGCAACCTCCACCAGTGTGAGCGGCATCGTGGCCTCGCCCACAGACAGATCGAACGCCTCATGGGCCACCCCAGCAAAGCTTTGAAGACTAGGCATTAAACATTTCTCCCACGCCACCTTCACCCGCGCTGCGCGAACTGGCAAGCGGAATGGCGACTGTTTGGGGCATATCACCTCCTCGCGCCGAGATTTCGCCTGCTAGCTGGAGCCCGCCGCCGGGACTTTGCGCAGCTGCCCCCTGGCGCGTCGCCCGTCGCACCCCCGCGGCTCGACTATTCGGCGTCTGCCGGGCTCCAAGGCAGGGTCGGAAGTCTGCAACTTCAGCGTCCTTGGCAAGGACCGAATGGACACCCAATTGAGAGCGCCCAGCTCGAGCGCCTCAGCCTCGGATTGACTCTCGCGCTATTTACGCGATTGTAGATAGTCAATCAGCGCGTGTAGAGGAGGTATCGATGCTGAGAACTACGCTCATGGCGGCCGCAGCCGCATCCATGATCAGCCTTGTTTCGGCGGAACAGGCTCAGGCGGGCACCTTCTATCTGCCGCCCCCCGGGGTGACGGGGCCGGCGACCGGGACCGTCACCTTCCAAACCTTCATAGGACCGGTCACCTGCTCGGTGCGATCGAGCTGGCGAATGCAGAACAATGTGCCGAGCCTGGTCACGTCAACCCTGACGGGACCGAACTGCTTCCTGGTGACCCTGAATGGGTTTGGAAGTCTGGTCGCCCCCACGCCGTCCACCCTGCCGTCGGGGATTAACAGCCAGGTGATCCTGAACTGGAGTGTGTCAGGAGGATCCACCTGCATGTCCTCCATGTCGCCCGGAATCTTCGACAATCCGACTTCGACCGTCAGCTTCACGGGGTCTGGGGTGAGTTGCGTCGCCTCGGGAACCTTGACGTTTCCAGGGCTGACGCTTCTTCCTTAGGCGCGTCGAGCAAGTCGTCGCTGGCCGCCAAGCTCGAGAAGGCGGGTCCTGTCGTGTCAGGCAAGCCCCAGCGACGCGCGCGCAAGAAGCGAAAAACTCGGCAGTCTTATGCCCCCTCGACGATGTTCAGCGTCGTGACGGTCCCCTGAAAAATGCGTCTGGAGCGCATGTTGCAGCTTGTAGAACTCTGCCAACCGATAGCGCTCCGCATGGCTGACTCGTCCTTTTAGTCGCCATCATTACTGGGTGTGCGGTCTACTGAGCCAGAGAAGAGCGTAAGCCAAATCGTCGTATGGGGATTGCCTCGCACTCGCGGTAAGGCGGTCGCCGACCAGTCGCGCCGCATTCGACGCCAAGGCCGAACGGCTGGTCTCTCAATACGATAGCTATGAACCTCTACCCGGCGTTCACCTGGACGGGCGCCGATCTCTCGGCGAGAACCTCGCAGATTTGGTCGGGGTGACCCTGGCGCTTGATGCGCTCCGGCTGCATGCGGCGGAGACCGGGATGGACATGAACGCCCGGTTGGACGGCTTCGCCGCAGAGCAGCGCTTCTTTCTGGGATGGGCGCAGTTCTGGCGCACACAGACAACTGAAGACGCCCTGAGGCGTCAGTCTCAGAACAGCTACCACTCGCCGGCGCGTTACCGCGTCAACGGCGTCATCCGCAATCTCGACGCCTGGTACGCGGCATTCGATGTCGGGCCGGACGCGGCTCTGTATCTACCACCAGACGAAAGAGTGGTGGTTTGGTAGCGCCTCGGATTCACGATCAGAACTCGGCGCTTGCGAAAAGCGTATGCGCCCAACGTCGCCTTTGAGTCACGCCGCGTCATCCAGCCTGACCCCGGCTGATTAGAACTCATCCAGAGGCAATCCGAAAGGTGGGTACAGACGTGCGAACAATTCAAGATTGTGGCTTATGACGTTGTTTTAATTTATTTAACCTACAAAGCGGACACTGCTTCCGCCGGCGCCCCGTCAGGCCGGATCCGTTCGCCCCAGATGCGCCTGCCCTCGCCTTCGGGCCAACTCGATCTGTCTTTGCCGCTCGGCATAGCGCAGCCTCTGGGCGTCGTCGCGCGTGTCCCTGCAACGGTCGCAACAGACGCCTTCGATGAAATGGGGCGAGGCCCGCCCCGCCGCATCCATAGGCATGCGGCAGCCCCGGCAGAGCGTGTGCTCGCCCCGGACCAGACCATGTCCGACTGACACCCGCTCGTCAAAAACGAAACAGTCGCCCCGCCACAGGCTGTCGGCGGGATCGACCTCTTCCAGATAGCGCAGGACGCCGCCTTCCAGATGGTGGACGTTCTCCACCCCTTCCGCTTTCAGAAAGGCGGTCGACTTTTCGCAACGAATGCCGCCGGTGCAGTACATCGCGACCCGCTGCGGCTTGCGTTCGTCCAGCAGCGCCCGGCCTTCCGTGCGGAACCAGTCGGGAAAGTCGCGGAAGCTGCCGGTGTTCGGCTGCACCGCCCCCTCGAAAGCGCCGATCTCGCCCTCATAGTCATTGCGGGTGTCGATGACCAAGGTGGTCGGATCAGCGATCAGGGCGTTCCAGTCCTGAGGCGCCACATAGACCCCCGCCTGGCGCGCCGGGTCGAGATCGGGCTGACCCATGGTCACGATCTCGCGTTTGATGCGGACCTTCATCCGAAGGAAGGGCGCCTCCCCCGTCCAGGCGTATTTGACGTCCAGATCGGCGAACCCCGGCAGGGCGCGGATCTCACCCAGCACCGCCTCAATCCCCGCCTCCGGCCCGGCGATCGTGCCGTTCAGCCCCTCGGTCGCAACCAGAAGCGTGCCCTTGACGCCGCACGCGTCGCAGACCGCCTGAAGCCGATCCCGCACCAGGACGAGCTTGCTCTCCCCTATCGGCGCAAACCGATACAGGGCGGCGATTCGAATCTGAGGAGAGGCGAAAGCGGGGTCTGTCATCGAGAAAGCTCTGATCGCCGCCGCCGGAGAATGGCGCGCCCTGTAGGACTCGAACCTACAACCGTCCGCTTAGAAGGCGGGTGCTCTATCCGGTTGAGCTAAGGGCGCCTGGCAAACGCCCGACGTCAGTGCGTCCAGGGCTGTTTGCGGTTGGTTGCGAAGTTGTCGGCATAGGCCTTGATGATCGTCGGCGCCTCGTGCGGCTCGTGCAGCCGGAACGGAATGCCGTGACGTTCGGCATAGGCGACGGCCTCTTCCTTCGAATCGAAGGTCAGGCGCACCTGGCCGTTCATGTCGGAGCTGCCCGTCCAGCCCATCAGCGGGTCGATCGTGCGGGCCGAGGCCGGTTCGAACTCCAGGCGCCAGTCGCGGCTCTTGGCCTTGCCGGACTGCATAGCGGTCTTGGCCGGGCGGTAGATGCGGGCGAGCATGGCGAAATCCCTAGTGATCGTCAGGTCTTGTGGACCTGCCATAACGCGCGCCGGACACGGAATCCAGCGGCCGTTCCTTGGTCGGGGCGAGAGGATTCGAACCTCCGACCCTCTGGTCCCAAACCAGATGCGCTACCAGGCTGCGCTACACCCCGGACCGAACGGAGCGCTCTATTGGCACTTCAGCGCGCAATCCGCAAATCATGGCTTGAAATAAGGGTGCAAAACCTTGTCGCCGGGCTTGGCGCCGATCTCGGAGGCCCGCCCCGCGCGCAGTTCCAGAACCCCGTTGGCGGCGCCGTTCGAGGGGATCGGCGTCTCGGAAAAGGGCGTGGCGTGCGAGGCGATGGAGACGATTCGCCCTTTCGGATCTATATAGAGAATGTCCAGCGAACTGGGGGTGTTGCGCATCCAGAAGCTCTGTTCGCGCGGCGGCTCTCCCGGCCATTGGAACAGCATGCCCTGATCGTCCGCCAACGGGGGACGGAACATCAGCCCGCGCTGCCGTTCGGGCTCATCGTCCGCGATCTCAACCCAGAAGGCGTGTTCGCCCGAGGCGGTGACGACCGCCAGCCGCTGCATCGGCTCACCGTTGACGCCCACCGGCGCCTTGGCGGCGCACCCAGCCAGCGCCAGCGCCATCAAGCCGGCTGAAAACACACGTCGCACCAGATCGACCATCCGCCCTCCGGGGCGGCCTTCAGCCGCCCGTTCTGATTTCCGCCACCACCAGCCCCTTGGGGCCGCTGGCGAACCGCACCTGAACCACGTCGCCGGGAACCAGATCGTCCAGCCCGCAACGGCGCAGTGTCTCTATATGGACGAAGATATCGCCGGGTTCGCGATCACGCACCACGAATCCGTAGCCCTTGGTGCGATTGAACCATTTGACCACGGCGGGCTCCAGCGTCGCACCGGGGTCAAGCGCCGGCGCCGGCTTGTCGGCCTCGGTCCCGAGCCGTCTCGCCACCGCCCCGACGTCGCCGACGCCCAGTTCGTGAACCTGGACGGCCTGCCATCCCTTGGCGCGCCGCACGCAGTCGCACACGATGGGCGCGCCCTCTTCCGCATGGTCGCGCCCCTTGTCTCTCAGACTGCTGATGTGCAGCAGCACGTCCCGCAGATCGGTCAAAGTCGGATCGTCCGGAACGATGAAGCCATAGCCCTTCGTCGGATCGAACCATTTGACGCGACCGACGACACGAACGGTTTCCGCCGTTTCAATCCCGTGGTAGTCAGTCAACCTAATACCCCCGTCCGCTCCTCTACGGACCCTTAGATTCCGTTTAACACTGTTCCGCGAATCTTTGGAAAGCGGAATCTGGCCGCAGAGGGTGGGAATATTGCCTCAGGTCAGCAGAAACGCCTCGGTTGTGTCGCACGAACGACACCGATCCGGCGCACCGCTCAACGATTGAATTGGCGAGGATTTCTGTAGGTGAGGCGGCCGGATGCCAGAGCCTCAGCTTCACCGCGTGGCAGTCCCTAGGGGAATCGAACCCCTCTTTTCAGGTTGAAAACCTGACGTCCTAACCGATAGACGAAGGGACCGCTGCGCGGGAGAGCCGGCGATATAGCCGCGCCCTCAAAAGGGTGCAAGCGCGGATTTCGAGTTTTTCAGCAGCCTGGTCCCGAAGCGGCGACCGTCATAGGCGACGGGGATCGGCCACGTCTTCGATCTCGAGCTGAACGCCGCGCCGACCGTTCCAGTCGTCCGCCTTCAGACGACCCACGACATTCAGCCCCCCCTGGCCCGACAACAGGGCCCGGCCGATCGGCAGATCGGCGCAACGCCAGGCCACCGCCCGAACGGAGGCCCCATCGGGCCCGACCAGACGACAGCGCACATGACCGCCGCTCATCTGCACCGCCTCGCGGGCCTGGACCCCGCCCAGGGCGAAGACGGGTTCGGGATTGGCCGGACCGAACGGCGCCAGACGTTCGAACGAATCGAACAGATCGCGGCGGGCGGCGGCCGGATCGATCAGGGCGTCGATCTCCAGCACATCCATCGCCACGGCGTCCTCCCGCTCGCCGGACAGCCGCTCCGCCAGAAAGGCGGACAGCTCGGACAGTCGGCGGCCCTCGACCGTCAACCCGGCCGCCATGGCGTGGCCGCCTCCGGCCAGCAGCAGCCCTGCTTCCCACGCGGCCTGGACCGCCCGCCCCAGGTTCATGCCGGGCTGGGACCGGCCCGACCCCTTGCCCAGTCCCGTCACCGGGTCCAATCCGACGACGATCACGGGCTTGCGCCAGCGTTCCCTCAGACGCCCCGCCACGATGCCGACCACGCCGGGATGCCAGTCTTCGCCGGCGACCACGATCACGGGCGTATCATCGACGTGCGCCCCGGTCGCCTCCACCTTGCGCACGGCGGCGTCGGTCACAGCGCGCTCGACGTCGCGCCGAGACAGGTTCAGCGCATCCAACTCCAGCGCCAGCTGCTGCGCCTCGGCCGGATCGTCCGTCGACAGCAATCGCGCCCCCAGGTCCGCGCGCCCGATCCGACCACCTGCATTGATGCGCGGCCCCAGAACAAAGCCGGCGTGATGGCTCTTGGCCGCGCCCTGTTCCGCGCCCGCAGCGGCCAGAAGCGCGCGCAGACCGGGATTTCTCCAGTCGCTCATGACCTTAAGACCCAGACTGGTCAGGGCGCGGTTGAACCCCGTCAGGCCGGTGACGTCGCAGATGGCCCCCAGGGCGGCGAGGTCCAACCACTGGCGCAGGTCGGGCTCAGGCCGGTCGGCGAACAGACCTCGCCGCCGCGCCTCGCGGTTCAAGGCGGCCAACAGTACGAAGACCACCCCGGCCGCGGCCAGATTGCCCTGACCTGAGTTGCAGCCGGGTCGATTCGGATTGACCACCGCCAGGGCCTGCGGCGGCTCCGACCGCATCAGATGGTGGTCGATCACCACGACCTTCAGGTCGATGGCGGCGGCGTGGGCCAGGGCTTCGTTCGCCGCCGCGCCGCAGTCCACCGTCACGACCAGATCGGCCCCGGCCGCCTTCAGCGTATCGAAGGCGCGAGCCGACGGGCCATAGCCCTCGGTCAGACGGTCGGGCACATACAGGGGCAGGTCGGCGCCCATGGCCCGGAACCAGCGCACCAGCAGGGCCGCGCTCGACGCGCCGTCCACATCATAGTCGGCGAAGACATGCACCCGAGCCTTGGCCAGCAATGCATCGACGATCGCCTCGGCCGCCCTGTCCATATCCATGAAGCTGGACGGATCGGGGAAAAGCGCCCGCAGGGTCGGGGTCAGAAAATCCGCTCCCTGATCGGCGCCCACGCCGCGCGCCGCCAGCGCCCGCGCTACCGGCTCCTCGAGACCTAGGCCCTGACGATGGGCGCGAATCAGGGCCGGGTCCGCCGGGCGTTGCCGCCAAGCCCGCCCGGACAGGGACTGGGACACGCCCAGGAAACCGCTGTCGATCTTGAAGCCGCCGTCGTCCGCCATCATCGCATCATCCGGGGATTCTCCGCCCCGGCGACCGCCTCATGGGATCGGTCGGCGATCGACCGGCGGCGGCGCCTTGGCGCGATCTCTCAGTTCCTGAGCGAAGGCCTCGATATCCGCCTGGGTGCGGGCCGCGTCGGGCGATACGGGAACGGCCCCAACCTGGGCGCGGACAGCCGCGGCTTCAGCCTCGGCGTCGGTCATCGTCCATTCGATTCGCGCCGCCTCCTGCGCAAGGGTCGAGCCCTCGGCCTGGAGCCGATCGATTGATCGCCCGACCTCAGCGACCTGCGGCAGATCGGTCGGGGCGGCGGGGAAATCACGCCAGCGCGGATAGTCTCGATTGGCGTCGACCAGAGCCTGGACGCGCGGCGCGATCGGCGAGGCGGGATCGGTGTCCAGACCCAGCGACCGCGCACAACCGCCCGAGGCTGCGATGAGACCCGTCAGACAAACGACGGAGGCGGCTCGCCTCATTTTCGGCCCGCCGGCTTCATTTTAGATAAGTGCGCGTTCATTTCGAGGTTCGTCTTATGCCATCATCGTCCTCTGCGGAAGGGCGCGGGTTCGAACCGGCGTGACGCGAACAAGAAGGTGGAGGAAACCAATGGCCCGCGCTCCCGAAGACAGCCCGCCCAAGCCGGGCGCGCCCCGCGCCGAGCCGACCGCCAAGAGCCCGCGAAAGGCGGGACGCCCGACCTCGGCCAAGCCCCGCCCTTCAAAAGCCAAGACGGCCCCCAAGGCCGCGAAGGCCGCGAAGGCCGACGCATCGGAGGCTGCGGCCTCCGCCGCTAAGCGCGGTCCCAAGCCCGCTCCGGCGGATACGAGGCCGCCCGAAACCGAGGACGTCGCCCCGCCCTTCGGCGCCGACCAGGCCCAGTTGATCGAGACTCTGTCGATGAACCTGGCCAAGGCGGCGATGATGGCGCAGGGCGCCTTGGCCGAAGCCGCCCTGTCGCAGGCCGACCGTCCGGCGGCCTTGTCGCCCGACCCCTTCAACATCGCGCCCGCCCTGACGTCGATCATGGGCGGTCTGGCGGCGCGCCCCGAAAAGCTGTTTCAGGCCCAGGCCGATCTGTTCGGCCGCTACATGGACCTGTGGGCCGATACGGCGCGTCAGGCGGCCGGCGAACCGGCGAAGCCCGCCCCCGCCGACAAGCGGTTCAAGGATCCGGAATGGTCCGAGAACCCGATGTTCGACCTGATGCGCCGCTCCTATCTGCTGACGTCCGACTGGATGAACGGCCTGATCGCGGGGGTCGAGGACGTCGATCCGGCGGTGAAGCGGCGCGCCCAGTTCTTCACCCGTCTGCTGACGGACGCCTTTTCGCCGTCGAACTTCCTGGCGTCCAATCCCGTCGCCCTGAAGGCCCTGGCGGAGACGAGCGGCGAATCGCTGGTCAAGGGCATGCAGAACTTCGCCGCCGATCTGGAACGGGGCGCCGGATCGCTGCGGATCAGCCAGGCGGACTACGGCAAGTTCGTCGTCGGTCAGAACGTCGCCACCGCGCCGGGGCAGGTGGTCTGGCGCGACGATCTGTTCGAACTGATCCAGTACGCCCCAGCGACCGAGACCCAGCACCGGATTCCGCTGCTGATCTTCCCGCCCTGGATCAACAAATTCTACATCCTCGACCTTCAGCCAGGCAATTCCCTGATCCGTTGGCTGTCCAGCCAGGGTTTCACCGTCTTCGTCTGCTCCTGGGTCAATCCCGATCGCGACAAGGCGGGCTACGGGTTTGACGACTATCTGGAGAAGGGGGTCTACCGCGCCGTCGAAAAGACGCTGGAGCAGGCCGGGACCGATCGGCTCAACGCCGTCGGCTATTGCATCGGCGGCACATTGTTGGGCGCAGCCCTGGCCCATATGGCCGCCAGGGACGATAAGCGGATCGCTGCGGCCACCTTCTTCGCCGCCCAGCACGATTTCGCCGAGGCGGGCGACCTCCTGCTGTTCACAGACGACCACTGGATCGCCGAGATCGAGCGCCAGATGGACGCCGCCGGCGGCGTCCTGCCCGGCGCGGCCATGGCCGACACCTTCAACGCCCTACGGTCCAATGACCTGATCTGGTCCTTCTTCGTCAGCAACTATCTGTTGGGCAAGGATCCGCCCGCCTTCGACCTGCTGTTCTGGAACGCCGACCAGACCCGGATGCCCAAGGCCCTTCACCTGGCCTATCTGCGCCAGATGTACGGGGCCAACGCCCTGGCCCAGGGGGCGTTCAAGATCGGCGGGCTGACAGCGGATCTCTCCAAGGTGACAATCCCCCTCTATTTCCAGGCCAGCCGAGAGGACCACATCGCCCCGATGAACTCGGTCTATCGGTCCGCCAAACTGTTCGGCGGCAAGGACGTCACCTTCACCCTGGCGGGCTCGGGCCATATCGCCGGGGTCATCAATCCGCCGACGGCGAAGAAGTATCAGCACTGGACCAACGCCGAACTGCCCGACACCCTGGCCGAATGGCAGGCGGGCGCGGTGGAGGCGCCCGGCAGCTGGTGGGAGCACTGGGCGGCCTGGCTGCGGGCGCGATCGGGCGAGCCCGTCGCGGCGCGCGATCCGTCGGCCGGCCCCCTGCCCCCGCTTGAACCCGCCCCCGGCGCCTATGTGAAGGTGAAGTCTTGAACCGTCTGGAACCCAACCTCATGCTGGCCTTCAGCACGGGCGTCGCCCTGGCGCTCTTGATCATGACGGCGACGGCGTTCGGAGCGCCGGGCCAGGCGGCGAAATATCTGATCACCGCCGTCGTCTGTTCGGCCCTGTTCGTCGCCTTCAACGGCTGGATGAACCGGCTTCTGAAACGCCCCACGCCCCAGCCGATGATCCATCCGGCCTCCGCAGCCTCCGCCGTCTGGGCAGGGCTTTTCCCCTTGGTGCTGATCATCGCGGCCGCCGCGCCGGTCTTTTCGCCGGGTCATGACTATGGCCTCCTGATCCTGATCGCCTCGGTCTGGTTCGGCGTGACGGTCGATTCCGCCATCCGGGCCAATCGCATCTAGGCGGGCATGAACTTCAGGGCCGCGCCGTTGTTGCAATAACGCAGTCCGGTTGGGCGGGGACCATCGTTGAAGACGTGGCCTTGGTGTCCCAGACAGCGGGCGCAATGATATTCCGTGCGAGGAATGGCGATCGCAAAATCGCGCTTGCGGCCGATGTTGGCGCCCATGACCTCATAGAAGCTGGGCCAGCCGGTGCCGGACTCGAACTTCCAGCTCGAGCGGAACAGGGTCAGGTCGCACCCCTTGCAGACGAAGGTCCCCCGTCGATGCTCATCGTTCAAGGGACTGGTGAAAGGACGTTCGGTCGCCTCATGCCGCAGAACCCGCCAGGCGGCGTGGCCTAGCCGCCGCCGCCATTCTGCGTCCGAAATCCGGCGATAGGGCGAGGCGGCGTATTGGGCCTCGCCCGCCGCCGTAGGCTCGGGCGAGCAGGCGGCCAGGGCGACGACGCCGGTCAAGAGGCCGCGGCGATGGAGGAGCAAGGACAGGGTCATGCCCTCAGTACGAAGGCGAGTCGGAAAAGGTTTCTCTCCCGTCCTCGAGACTCAGTTCAGCCCGGTGGCCTCATCCAGCCCCAGCATGATGTTCAGATTCTGCACCGCCGCGCCTGACGCCCCCTTGCCCAGATTGTCCAGCAGGGCGACCAGGCGCGCCTGCTCTCCGCCCCGGTCGCCGAAGACGTGAAGACGCAGACGATTGGTGCCGTTCAGGGCCTCGGGTTCGATCCCCGTCAGGGCCTCGGTCTCTTCCAGGTCGGCGACCTCGACGAACCGCTGGCCCTCATAGGCTTCGACCAGGGCGCCGTGCAGCCGCTCGACCGACGGCGTCTCCGGCAGGGCGGACAGATGCAGCGGAACCTCGACCAGCATCCCCTGGCGATAGTTTCCGACGGCGGGAGCGAACAGGACGGGGCGCGACAAGCCCGAATGTTTGGTCATCTCGGGCACATGTTTGTGCTTCAGCGTCAGGCCGTAGGCGCGATAGGCGGTCGAGGCGTCGTCGGCCTCGAACTCTGCGATCATGGCCTTGCCGCCCCCGGAATAGCCGGACACCGCGTTGACCGTAACCGGCCATTCGGCCGGGACCAGCCCGGCCTTCACCAAGGGCCGCATCAGGGCGATGAAGCCGGTGGGATAGCAGCCGGGATTGGACACCCGTGTCGAGGCGGCGATCGCCGCGCGCTGGTCCGCATCCATCTCGGCGAAGCCATAGGTCCAGTCCGGATCGACCCGATAGGCGGTCGAGGCGTCGATCACCTTGACTGACGGATTTTCGATCATGGCCACCGCTTCGCGCGAGGCGTCGTCAGGCAGACACAGGATCACCGCATCGGCCGCATTCAGCGCTTGGCGCCGTGCGTCCACATCGCGCCGCCGGTCGCCCAGCAGCATCAAGTCCAGATCGCCGCGCGCCTCCAGTCGCTCGCGGATCTCCAGTCCGGTGGTGCCGGCTTCGCCGTCGATGAAAATGGTGTGGGTCGTCATAGGCTGCTCCCTGGCCGTCCCGCTCCTGCCGGAGGAGATGGGCAAGAAAAAGGGCGCTCCGGGTTTCCCCGAAGCGCCCCAAATCCAAACCGCGTGAATGCGATCAGCGCTTCGAGAACTGGAAGCTGCGGCGAGCCTTGGCGCGGCCGTACTTCTTGCGTTCGACGACGCGGCTGTCGCGGGTCAGGAAGCCGTGCGGCTTCAGAACCTTGCGCAGTTCCGGTTCGAAATGGGTCAGGGCGTGCGACAGGCCGTGGCGGATGGCGCCGGCCTGGCCCGACAGGCCCGAACCTTCGACGGTGCAGATCACGTCATACTGGGTGGCGCGGTCCGACACGGTCAGCGGCTGGGCGATCATCATGCGCAGCACGGGACGGGCGAAATACTGCTCCTGGTCCTTGCCGTTGATGGTGATCTTGCCGGTGCCGGGCTTCACCCAGACGCGGGCGATGGCGTTCTTGCGCTTGCCGGTCGAATAGGCGCGGCCCTGGGCGTCCAGCTTCTGGACATAGACGGGGGCGTCGTTCTCGGCCGAGGCGGTCAGGCCCTTCAGGGCGTCGAAGCCGGTCGCGGTTTCATTGGTCACGTCGGTCATGCTCAGACGCTCCGGGTGTTCTTGGGCGACGCCGACTTGAAGTCGATCGTTTCCGGTTGCTGGGCTTCGTGGTCGTGCTGGCTGCCGGCGAACAGGCGCAGGTGCGTCATCTGCTTGCGGGCCAGGGGGCTTTCCTTGGGCAGCATCCGCTCGACGGCCTTCTCCAGGACGCGCTCGGGGAAGCGGCCGCCCAGCACCTTCTCAGGCGTGGTCGATTTGACGCCGCCGGGGTGGCCGGTGTGGCGGTAGTAGATCTTGTCAGTGTTCTTCTTGCCCGTGAACACCACCTTATCGACGTTGGTGACGACGACATAGTCGCCGCAATCGACGTGGGGGGTGTAGTCGCCGCGGTGCTTGCCGCGCAGACGGTTGGCGATGAAGGTCGCGAGGCGGCCCACAACGACGCCTTCGGCGTCGATATGGATCCACTTCTTCTCGACCTCGGCCGGCTTCAACGAAGCCGTGGTGCTCTTCAGCATTGAGAGGATTCCTGGAGACGAAAATCGGGTTCGGCCCCGAGGGAACCGAATGAAGGCGCGCTGATACAGGAGGGCGACGACGGCGTCAATCCAATCCAGGACATCCAGATTGCGCCATCCATATGTAATCAAACGTCTTTTTTGATACGGTATTAAAATACCAGCACCGACGACCTTTTTTTGTTATGAAATAACAGCCGCCGTCATCAAACCATGATCATTCGGAGTCATCGGAGGCCGTCCCTTGGAGCCCCCCATGATCCTTCATCGCCGCAGCCTCATCGCGTCCAGCGCCGCTCTCGCCTTTTCCGGCCTGGCCCGCAACGTCCACGCCGCCGAAGAGGAAACCTATCTCAATGAGGTCGTCGGCTATGGTCCGCTCAAGCGCGACCCCAACGGGGTGCTGGACCTGCCCGAAGGCTTTTCCTACCGCATCGTCTCCCAGGGCGGAGAGACGATGGCCGACGGCCTGCTGGTTCCGGGACAATTCGACGGCATGGGGTGTTTCGCCCTGGACGACACCCGCGTCGCCCTGGTCCGCAATCACGAACTGAAGGGCTCTTCGGCCAGCCACCGCAACTGGGGCCCAGGCGGCTATAATCAGGAACGGATCGGTCGGCTGGACGCGAACCGCGCCTATGACACCTATAAGGACGGCCGTCCCCTGCCCGGCGGCACGACCACCGTCATTTACGACCTGGCGACCGGCCGCACCGAGCGCCAGCACCTCAGCCTGGCCGGCACCAGCACCAACTGCTGCGGCGGCCAGACGCCCTGGGGCTCTTGGCTCAGCTGCGAGGAGACCAGCGAACTGCCGGCCGACTCGGACGTGACCAAGGACCACGGCTACGTCTTTGAAGTTCCCGCGCGCGCCGAAGGCCTGGTCGATCCGATTCCGTTGAAGGCCATGGGGCGCTTCGAACATGAAGCCGTCTGCGTGGATCCCCGCACCGGCATCCTCTATCTCACCGAGGATCAGGGAGACGGCCTCTTCTATCGCTTCCTCCCCGATGCCCCGGGCGAACTGGCCAAGGGCGGTCGGCTGCAGGCCATGGTCCTGCGCGGGCACAACGGGGCCGACACCTCGAACCACAAGGACCGGATCTGGTCCGTCGGCGACTGGCGCGAGGTGGAGTGGATCGACATGCACGAGGTCGAGAGCCCCAAGGGCGATCTGCGGCTGCGCGGCCATGCCGAAGGCGCCGCCCTGGTGGCCCGCGCCGAAGGCATCTGGTGGGGCGACAATGAACTGTATCTGACCGCCACCTCGGGCGGGCCGATCCAACGGGGCCAGATTCTGCGCTATGTCCCCTCGCCGGAGGAAGGGCGGCCCGGCGAAAGCCGGCGGCCCGGGCGCGTGCAGTTGTTCGTCGAGAGCACGGACCTGAAAACGCTGAACATGGGCGACAACATCACCATCGCGCCCTGGGGCCATCTGATCGTCTGCGAAGACAACTATTCGACAGAGGTCAAAAACCACCTGAAGGGGGTCACGCCCGAAGGCAAGCTCTACACCCTGGGGCGCAACGTGTTTCAGGGGAACTCTGAATTCGCCGGCGCGGTCTTCGCCCCCGACGGCCGAACCCTGTTCGTCAATATTCAGTATCCGGGCCTGACGGTGGCGATCACCGGACCATGGTCCTCGGTCCGGACATGAAGATCCGGGGCTGAGCCCGCAGCACCAGCCAGAGGTTCGCCGTCGCCGCCGCCAAGACGACGGCGGCCCCGGCCTGGTGCAGAACGCCCAGCCACAGAGGAACCGCATGGATCAGGGTGGCGATCCCCAGGACCGCCTGGCCCCAGACCACCCCGGCCAAAACGAAGGCCGCCAGCCCCATGCCCTCGGCCACGCGCCAGCGCCAGGCCTGAAAGGCGTAGATGCTGACGGCGATCAGCAGACCATAGGCGACCAGACGGTGGTTGAACTGTGTCAGGGCCTGATCGTGCAGGAAGGCGACGGCGCCCAGGCTCCAGTCCGCAGGCGGCAGGACGGAACCGTTCATCAGGGGCCAGTCGGTATAGACGAGCCCGGCGTGCCCGCCCGCCACCAGGGCGCCCAGCAGGCATTGCAGGAAAACCAGACCCAGCAGGAAACCCGCGCCGCGCGCCCAGCCGGCCGGAGGGCGTCCGTGGTCCTGACCGTTCCAGGCCTCCAATCCGGTCCAGATCAGGGCGGCGAACAGGATCAAGGCCAGACCCAGGTGGGTCGCCAGACGTTCGGGCGCGACACTGACCCGCTCGGACAGACCGCTTGCGACCATCCACCAGCCGATCAGCCCTTGCAGACCGCCAAGACCCAGCAGCAGGACGCAGCGCCAGATCAGCCGATCCGGCACGGCCCACTGACGAAAAATCGAGCGGGCGGGCGCGATGCGGCACAGCAGAAACACCACAAGCGGCAGGGCGAACACCAGGCCGATCACTCGCCCCAGCAGCCGATGCACCCATTCCCACCAGAAGATGCCCTGAAACTCGGCCAAGCTCATGCCGGCGTTGACCTGGGCGTACTGGGGAATCTGCTTGTACTTCTCGAACGCCTCGGCCCACTGGGCGTCGTTCAACGGGGGGATGGCCCCCATGATCGGCTTCCATTCGGTGATCGACAGACCCGACCCGGTCAGGCGCGTGACCCCGCCCACGACCACCATCAGAAAGACCAGGGCCGCCGTGGCGAACAGCCACACGGCCACGGCGCGGTTACGATCTGGATTTCCGAAACGGTTCATTCGACGCCCGACACTGACCCGGATATGGTGTCGCCTTCGACCGTGACCAAATCGCGACCGAGGCGGTATGCCCCGCCCAGGCCGCAAGATCGAGTCGGATTGAGATCATGACGTCCTCCCCGATGGGGCTGACAGGGAGAAGATGCGTGTTGCAATACGCGGACATCGGCGCCGCCCTTCTGGGCGGCCTGCTTCTGGCCTGGGTCGCCGACCTGCTGACCGGACGGCGGGGCTTCGGCGGCGCCAGCCTGGTGTCGGGCGTCGGCCTGGCCTGCGGCTGGTTCCTCGCCGTGCGGGTGTTTGCGGTCAGCACCCTGGACAGCTGGGTCTGGGTCCCTTGGGCCCTGACAGGGTCGGTCGTCTGTCTGGCGACCTTCTTCCTGTTCAGGAACAAGCGCTGATGCCGCCGCGGGCGCGTCGGTTCATCGCCGCCGTCGGCGTCCTGGCCTTTCTGGTCCTTTGGGTGTGGGGCCTCATCGCCCTGCGCGCCCTTTTGCCGCCCTCGCCTTGGATCGACTTCCTGTTTTTCGGGATCGGAGGCACGGCTTGGGGACTGCCGATCATCCCCCTGCTCAGATGGGCGGAGCGCGGCTGAGCCTGCTCAGCCGCGCCCTGCTGTTCGCCTTCTCCTCAGGACGAGGAACCTGCGAGCGGCTCGATTTGCGGATCTGCCGCCGCCGGATCGCGCCGGGGACGGCGGCCGGCCAGACCCAGGACGACGGCCGCGCCGACCGCCGACAGAATGGACCCGCCGATCACACCCAGCTTGACCTCGACCTGTTCGGGGGAATCCACCGCCCCCGGAAAGGCCAGGACGCCGATGAACAGGCTCATGGTGAAGCCGACCCCGCACAGCAGCGAGATCCCATAGACCTGGAGCCAGCTGGCGTCGGTCGGACGCGCGCCGATCCGCAGGGCCGAGGCCAGCCAGGCGGCGCCGAAAACGCCGATCTGCTTGCCGAAAAACAGACCCAGGGCGATCGCCACGACCAAGGGGGCGAAGGCCTGTTCCAGCGACAGGCCGGCGAAGGAGACGCCGGCCTTGGCGAAGGCGAACAGCGGCAGGACCAGGAAAGCGTTCCAGGGATGGAGGTCGTGCATCGCCTCCTTCAGCGGGCTCTGGCGGTCTTCCTTACGCGCCTGGATCGGAACGATCATCGCAAAAGCCACAGCCGTCAGCGAGGTCGAAAGACCGGACAGAATCGTCAGATACCAGACCGCCGAAAATCCCAGCACCCAGAAGGGGGTCGGCACGCGAATCCTGTGCGCGATCAGGCCAAAGGCCGCCAGCAGACCCAAGGCCCAGAACAGCGGCGTCCAATTCGCCCCTTCGCTGAACAGCAGGGCGATCAGGGCGATCGCGCCGAGGTCGTCGACGATCGCAAGGGTCAAGAGGAACACGCGGAGCGACGAGGGCAGCCCCTTGCCGACGAAGCCGAAGATCGCCAGGGCGAAGGCGATGTCTGTCGCCAGCGGGATCGGCCAGCCGGCGTGCGGCGCCCCCATCGTCATGGACAGGAACAGATAGACCGCCGCAGGCCCGGCCATCCCGCCCAAGGCCGCCAGGACCGGCGTCGCCAGCTTCCTGGGGTCGCTCAATTCGCCGCGAACGATCTCATATTTTATCTCCAACCCCACGACGAGGAAGAAGATCGCCATCAGGCCTTCCTTGATCCAGTCGGAGATCGTCTCCTCCAGACGGATCGGCCCGAGCTGGAGCACATGATAACTCTTCAGCCAGGCGAAATAGTCGGCGCTCCAGGGCGAATTCGCCACCAGAAGCGCGGCGATCGCCGCAAGGGCCAGGGCTGAACCCGAGGCGGCCTCGGTCTTGAGAAAGTCCAGTGTAGGTTTACGCGCCACGGCGGCCTCCGATCATCGAATGAAGCTGTCGTGACGCCAGGTTATCGACGGGCGTCGGACCGGATTCACCCGAACATCACAGGCGCCGGCCTGGTCGCGGGGAGGCGACCTGATCTCTGCCGTTCATCATAATGAGCCGAGAACCGGGTTCAAGCCGAAGGCGGCCGAAAAAGACCCGCGTGGGCGCAAAAGGAAAAGGGGCCGCCCGAAGGCGGCCCCTAAACCCGTCATCGACCTGTGTCGATGGTCGGAGCGACAGGATTCGAACCTGCGACCCCTTGACCCCCAGCCTACCCTGAGGTTGTTTTCAGGACATTTCACTACTGGTCAGGACTGTTCTAACCGCTTGTTTCTGATAATGTTTTTGACGTCACCGCTTTTCACCCGTATTCTTCGAGTTGCTGCAATCTGTGCCCCATATGTGCCCCAGCAAAGGGCGCTCATCGGAGATCGGGATGCCGACTTTGAAGCTCACGGACCGGACGGTTGCGTCGGCCAAGGCCACCGAAGGCGGCCGTCTGGAGCTCTGGGATACCGCCGTGAAAGGCCTGTATCTGAGGGTGTCTTCGGACACCCGTATCTGGGGCTATAGGTATCGCCGACCGGACGGAAGTCAACCGCGCATCCGGCTCGGTCACTACGTACCGCCCGAGCAGGCGATCAGCGATACCTCGGCTTTGACGGTAGCCGGCGCGAGAGCACGGGCGAGGAAGATTCAAACGGAGGTCGATGACGGCGGCGATCCCGCGACCACGCGACAGGTCGCCAAGGCCGAGGCCAAAGCCCAGGCCATTCGTACGGTCGATGATCTGGCCGAGGCCTACTTCGCCGTCTGCGAGACGGGAGAGTACCGCCCCAGCCGCCGGCGCAAGCGCCCGCAGACGATCAAGGCCGAGCGCTATCTCTACAAGAAGTATCTCGCAGCGCTCGGCTCGATCAGGGTCGAGGCGCTCACCCGCGACGCGGTCCGTAAGCTGCTGCGCGATCTCCTGAACGCTGGTCGCGGCATCACCTCGAACCGAGTCCGGGGCCTCCTGCGGCAGATCTACGCCTGGGGCGTCCTCGAAGGCAGGATCGCCCGCAATCCAGCCGGCGAGCTCGTCGACCTGGCAGAGGAAATTCCCCGCACCCGCATCCTGACGGATGAGGAGACGCGGTCGCTGTGGAGGGCCCTGATCGATCCCACAGGCTTGCGGCGCCCCCTCCCCGGCGGCCGCGACGAACCCGTCATGGTCAGTCGGCCGGTCCGTATCGCCATTCAGCTCGCGATGCTGACGCTCCAGCGGCGGGGCGAGATCGCGGCGATGCGCATCCCTGAAATCGACTTCAATGCCGCGGTCTGGACGATCCCCGCGGAGAAGACCAAGGCCGGTCGGGTGACGGCCGTTCCGCTCTGCGCCACGGCGATCGGTCTGATCCGGGAAGCCATCGCGCTCCGATCCGAGCCCGCTCCCGGGGACGATCCATCGCCCTATGTCTTCGTGGGTCGCAGCAAGACAGTCCCCTATCTGTCGCCGGCCGCGATCAGCCATGCGATGCGAGATATCCGGGAGGGGATCGGGTCGCTCGACCTGACGACGCACGACCTGCGTCGCAGCGGCGCGACCCGGCTCGCGATCGCTGGCGTCAGTCCTTTCATCCTGTCGAAGCTTCTCAACCACGCCGGCGATCTCGGCGGCGGATCGCCGATCACCATGGCCGTCTATGTCCAGCACAACTACATGGCGGAGAAGCGCGCCGCGATCACCCAGCTGGAGACGCTCCTTCTCGCGGTCGTGGGCGCATCCGCCGACCGGGTATCAGATACCCCCGACTACGCCACGACGGCCCGCTCTGCGCTGCGTTTTTACAACCCATCCGCAGGCCCCATCGGTACAGAAATCGCGTCGGTGTTCTGAGGCCTTGGAGAAGGCGCGCGACTGGACGCCGTGTTTGGATCGCGGGACAAGAACGCGATGACGACAATTCACGGGTTGCCTAAAGTTCTCATCAATGCGGCCGGGGAGGCATGGCGCGCCATCAGCAGGCCTCGCGAGCTCCGTCAGACTCCCGTCGCACTCGTGAATCACGACACCGGATGGTCCGCCGCCTTCATGGCCGAAGCCGATCGGCTGAAGTCCGATAGCCAAGTCCAGTGCTTCTTTGATCACGTCGGAAGCACCGCAGTCGCAGATCTGCCGGCGAAGCCGATCATAGACATTCTCGTCACTCTAACGGACTGGCAAGCGGCGGACGCTGTCTCGCGATCCCTAAGGAACCAGGGCTACCGCGTTGAGGAGAAGATTGGAGGAGCTGACCCACGGCGGTTCCTTACCCGCACCGGCACGCCGGACAGCCCGGCTTTCAATCTTCATCTGGTGCCTACCGACTCCGAGTGGGGCGAGCGCATGGTGGCGTTTCGGGATGCGTTGGCGCACGACGAGGGCCTTGTTCAACAGTACGCGGCGCTGAAAACCGCTCTGGCCGAGAAACACGCGGAAGACCTGCCTGCTTACACGTCGGGCAAGGCGATGTTCGTCGAGGGCGTCCTGATCGAGATCGCCGACGCCTTCAGCAACTCCAGCCTCCTAACCCATCAGCGGGTCGAGCTGGATCGCGCCCAGCAGCTTCAGGTCGCTTCACTCTCTACTCAGTTCCTCGTCGCGGTCGTGGCCGCGGGCTCCGTATTCTTCAACGACGGACCCACCCTGCTGACCTTTGCCTTCGTCGGGTTCACTCTTGCGCTCGCCTGGTTCGAGATCGGTCGACGCGGTGGGCGGCACCGGACCGCGGGCAATCAGGCGCGCCGCGCAGTCCTGTTGGCCAGCGGGCTCGGCCAGTCCGTTTCGCCGGCCCAAAGGCTCCGCATATTCGACGGGTTCGCGCTTTCGATCCGCGGCCGCCGCCTCGTGCGGGAGGAAGACTATTTCGCGAGCCGATGCCGCCCGGGCTTTCAACGCGCGGCGGAGCTCGTCGAGGAGTCGGCCTACTGGACGGGCGATCTCCAGAAGACGAGCGCGGGCGTCGTGGCCGCCATTCTCGTTGTTATCGGCTTGGTGCTCTGCGCCGCCGCGTGGCGCGGCGTCGTCGACCTGACCTCTGACGCCCAGATCAACGCGGCTCGGGTCATGATCGCGGCGCTGGTGTTCGTTCTGTCATCCGACGTTCTCGGCGCCCTACTCGGTCATCATCAGGCCGCCCACGCCATCGCTGAAATCTTCCGGCGCATCGAGACGACTGCGGCCCGGGGCTATCCGGAGGCCGACGTTCTCCTCCTGATGTCGGACTACAACGCCGCCGTCGAGAGCGCGCCTGTCGTCCCGCCGCTCGTCTATCGGTGGCGACGTCGGGACCTGTCGCGTCGCTGGCGGGCCTACCTGGCGGCGAAGCGGTCCTGACTTCCCGCCGTCACCCTCGGCTTCAGGCAATCGAAAGCTGTGGAAGGTCGGTGGGCCAGAGGCGTGTTATTGGGGTCGCAAACGCTGTCTATTGCGGTTCAGACCCTGCGCGCCACTACATCTTGACGAAAGTTTCGACACGTGAGACGAATCGGCTCAGAGTGAAAACGGGTTAACGATCCCTTTCCCTGCGACCCGACTCAACATATCGAGTCTGTCCGGGTTGGGTTTCGGCTGTGCCAATTCCGTTGAATTCGATCGATCCGCCGACGCCGTGTTCGGGCGCGGCTCGCGTATCAGACGAAGGAGCGTGCCTGACGATGTCAGCATGAACATGGTGGGGAGAGGACGACCGTCCCGACTTGCAGGTCTTCAAAAGAAGGCCGCCCTCTCTCCGGTTACCGACTCATTCGGGTCGGCGGCGCGATCTTATGCATCGCGTTCGCGAGCACACAACCGTCGCCGCGACTGAGCGCCCTCTCGGATTCATCTCCCCTTGAATCGAAAGGACTCTCGTATGAGTTCCGGCATTGCCTATCGCTGCACCCTCCCCGATCCCGCCTTCGAGTCCGCCTGGGACTCGATCAAGATGGACAAGGCGGTCAAGGACCGGCTCGTCGCCCAGGCGACTCTGGCCCTGACCGTCCGACGCGCCGTCTCCTTCGACGTCGCTCCGCTGCACGGCCTGATCGTGCTCGCCGGCGTCCCCGGCACGGGGAAGACCACGCTCGCCCGCGGGCTGGCGACCAAGGTCGCCGCGATGCTGTCCCCTTCGAAGGTGAACTTCATCCAGGTCGATCCGCACGGGCTCGCCAGCGCGTCGCTCGGCAAGAGCCAGCAGCAGGTCACGACCCTGTTCAACCAGACCATCCCGGAGGCGGGAATGGGCGGCTTCGCCGTAGTCCTGCTGGACGAGGTCGAAACCCTCGCGGCCGACCGCAAGAAGATGAGCCTCGAAGCCAACCCCGTGGATGTTCATCGTGCGACCGACGCGGTCCTCGCCAGCCTCGATCTCCTCACGCGCCAGCACAAGAATATCCTGCTCATCGCCACGACCAACTATCCGCAGGCCGTCGACAGCGCCTTTCTCTCGCGGGCGGATCTGATCGAGTACATCCCGCCTCCGAATAACGAGGCCCGGGCGGAAATCATCCGCGACACCCTCGAAGGGCTGGGCCGCCAATGGCCGTCGATCCGCAACCTTGCGAACGACATGAGCCTTTTCGTCGCCGCATCGAGCGGGATGGACGGCCGCCGCCTGCGCAAGGCCGTGGTCAGCGCCCTGGCGGGCTCCATCGCCACCGCTCGCGACCCCAACCTCGTCACAAGCCAACAGGTGCTGGCGGCCCTCAAGGCCTCGACCCAGGCGAACAAGGAGGTCGGCCGTGAAGCTGCGTAGAGATATCGCGTCCGTGCCGGTCCGCACGGGAGCCGAAACCTGGTCCGAGATCATCGCTCTGATCACGCGGCCGGATTCGATCGACGCCGGCCAGCTCACGGCGGCGGCGAGCGTCATGGCCACTCTGCTTTCCGAGGACCACTACGCCAAACATCCGCTGACCCTGAAGGGGGACGGACATCGCCTGGTGATCTACGGCGCCTACGGCGCGGACGCGGTAGCCCGCGGCGCCGAGGTCGCGCCTCTCGATTGGAACCCCACCGGCAAGGCTTGGACCCTCCATGTGCCCTGTGACCCGGAGGATCTCGACTGGGTGACGCAGACGTTGAAAACACGGGCTCCTCGCCTCGCGGTCCACGTCCTCGGCTCCGGTCCCACGGACACCGAACAGGACGCCTCGACTGCCGCCAACGACACATCGGCGGCTCTCAGCATCAACTGGGGAGCTGCGAGCTGATGGCTGTCTCGACCTTCACCTATACCCGCACGCACACCGCCGCCTTCGTGGCGGATCACATGCGCAACCAGCTGAAACGCATCGTTCAGGCTGCCGGGCTATCGCCGGAACAGTTGGCGGACGATTGGACCATCGTCGGACCGGCCGCCCGGACCTGGCTCGAGAGCGGCCATCTCGAAGTCGTGACCATCGAGTTTTTCAAGCCGGGATCGAGCACGTTGCAGTTGCGTTGGGACTTCCCCGTCACCTACGACGGCAGCGGAGTCGACGATGACATGTGGGTCGACCGGGACCACGTTCAGCGCACGATCGACAAGGTCGGTCGCCCGCCGACCGGATGCACCTATCGGATCATCCTGAGCTGCAAGCGAGGCCGACCGGAAGTTCCGGGAATGTCCAGCACATCGCACCTCTCGACGGCCGGCCTCGTCAGCCGGTCCACCGGCACGGCGATCGCCACCCACGACATCACCGCCGGGCTCAACTACTGGAGGCCGGCATGACCAAGGTCAGCGACGCATTCGCCACATTCAAAAGCCGGCTGGAGCTGACGCAGACCGAGAAGGATGATGCAAGCCGTCGGCAGAAGGATGTCCGCGCCACCGTGCAGGAAGCCTTCCACGTCGACCACGACTTCCTGACCGGCTCCTACGGGCGACACACCAAGACAAAGCCGCTCAAGGACATCGATATCTTTGTCTGTCTGGGGTCAAAGGAGGACCACCGACGCAAGGCGCACCCGAAGGCCGTTCTGGACGACCTCGAGACGTGCCTCGTTGATGCGTACGGGCGAGGTCAGGTGGAGCGCGACCGTCGGTGCGTGACCGTCTGGTTCGAAAAACGCCACCAGACCCAGCATGAGGAAGGCAAGGTCGTCAGCCTGGACGTCGTCCCGGCGTTCCAGTCGGGATCGGATTACGAGATTCCCGACGAGGATCTCGGCAAGTGGATCAAGACGAACCCCGCGACCCACAACGACCTGACGACGGCGAAGAACAAGACGCTGAGCGGAAATTGGGTGCCGCTCGTAAAGATGCTGAAAAGCTGGAACCGGGCCAACGGCAAGCCGATCCAACCGTCCTTCCTTGTCGAAGTCATGGCCCTCGATCTGGTTGACGGTCCGTTCAACAGCTTCCCCGACGAAGCCCGGCGATTCTTCGCCGCCGCTGCGGCCAGCATCGACGACACCTGGAGCGATCCGGCGAGACTGGGGCCGCCGGTATCCGACGAGATGACGGCCGCCAAATGCGCCGTGGCTCGCCAGACGTTGAGAGACGCCGAGATGGCCGCAACGCGCGCCTATCGTGCCGAGGCGCAGGGCAGCGAGACAGAGGCCGTGCGGATTTGGAAAGGCGTCTTCGGCGACTTCTTCCCGGCGGCCTAATCAGTCGGGTGTAGAGCCGGCGGCGCGCAGCCTCGCAGCGACGCCGGCTTTCATATGTCTTTCCAGGTAGGCGCGCCGGGCCTCATAGAGGCCCGGCATGACCAGAGGACTGGACACCCGACGCGCATATAGGGCGTTCTGAATATTGCGGCTGGCGTCGCGGGCGTCGTCTGCTGAAATCGCCTCCGCCTCCACCCTCGCCAGAACAGACTCCAGTTCGCTCTTCGTCTGGTCCTGGCTTTCGGCCGTGTCTTTCTGTCTGAAGTGCTCCCGAACGGACCAGACCAGCACCGGGGCCACTGGCATCCAGGTCACGGCGACGTCGCTCAGCGGCAGCCGGACGACCCAGCAGGCAATGAGAAAGGCGGTTGGGATGCCGATCGCCAGCACCAGGGCAATCGAGCCGTTGAAGCGCCGAAGGGTGACATCGTACCAGAGACTGCTGCGCTGACAGAGCAACCGCCCGGCTTCCAGACTCGTGCTGCCGACTTCGGCCGGGTACCAGTCAAGGATGCCTTTGTCGCTGTGGCGTTTCGACCAGGCTTCTGCTGCAGCCTCTATGATCTCAGGATCGATACGTCTTCCTGCGCTCAAGCCGTTCCAAGGCAATTGCAGCACGGAGCAGTCGAAGCATTCGGCGATTTTTGCGCCGCTCCGCACGAAACGGCGCTGGGCGCGATCCAGAATAGTGATGTCCAGCAAGGTGACTACGAGGCTGAATGCCGCCACGCCCGAACGCGCTTCCTCGACGAACAGACCTGTGGCCGCTCCGACCACCGGCAGAAAGACGGTCAGGATCAGCTGGAGGATAAAGATGAGCTTAGCGCGGTGGAACATCTCCTGGCGCGCCCGCATCAGCTGGAGATTCTCGGGTCTGTTCTGGCGTGCCGGGATATCGTTCATACGGGCTTGTCGCCTGACCATCGGCGCGATGGAAGCGGCGATCCGCATCCGACCGGTCGCCGGGCGTGTCTATCCCGCTGCCGTCTTCAAGTGATGACGCGGTGATGGTCGCCCTGGACTGGTGCTCGATCAGACGTGATCACGGCGCGACCTTGAAATCGACGGCACATTCTGTTTCCGCGACGCGGCAGTGACGCCCTATCGATCGGCCCCTATATTCGCTATATGAATCGCATGGCACCAACGCCTTTCGATCTGAGTTTCGAAGACCTCGTCGAAGCCGGGGCCCGAGCGTCCCGCGCCGCCGCCGATGAGGCGAAGCGCGCCGACGTTCCTCTTGCTGCGTTTGAAGCCGAACCTGCGACCCCGCCGCCGTGGGACGACGCACGGCTCGATCTGCTGAAGACGCTCTGGCTCGACGGATTGAGCGCCACCCAGATCGCGATGCGGCTCGGTGGGATCACCCGAAATGACGTCATCGGCAAGGTGCATCAGCTGGGCCTGTCCGGCGGACGGCCATCAACCCGCCCGGCCTCGGCCCGCGTCCGACTAATGGAAGTGGCGGACGGCACCGCTACGGTGCTCACCCTCGGCGCCCACATGTGCAAGTGGCCGATCGGTGATCCGTCTTCACGCGAGTTCACCTTCTGCGGTCGTCGGGCATCCGAAGGCGTCTACTGCTCCGAGCACGCGCGCGTCGCCTACTCTCCCACTGCAAGGCGAGGCTCACCTCTACCCACCGCAAACCGTGCGAAGGCCGGAGCAGCCGTGAAAGGCGCAGCCGTCACGCCGCTTTTCGGAGCCGCCGACCTCCAGATTGAAGTGCGACGCCGGCTTGGCCTCTGAGCCGCCGTTCGTCCTGATGATCGCGGGGCCAAACGGGTCCGGCAAGACGACCCTGACGAACCAGTTGAGGGCGGACGGGGTCGATCTCGGCCACTATGTGAATCCCGACGAGATCGCCAAGACGCTGGAAGGCGCCTATGGCGCGCGCGTCCGTGAAGCGCAGCAGATCGCCGCCGATGAGCGGCAGGCTTGCCTTGAGGCCGGACGAAGCTTCTCGTTCGAGACCGTGATGTCTCATCCGTCCAAGATCGAGGTTCTGCGGGAGGCCAAGACGCGTGGGTTTCGAACCGCTCTCTATTTCGTTGCGACGGAATCCCCCTCTCTGAACGTGGCGCGCGTCGCCCAGAGAGTCCTGCTGGGTGGTCACGACGTGCCTGAAGATCGCATACGTCAGCGCTATGTCCGGACGCTGGACCTGCTGCCCCAAGCGCTTGAACAGGCCGATCTGGCGGTCCTGTTCGACAACACTCACGGCGCCCCTGCCCTTCTCCGCCCATTCTGTGAAAAGGCGGGGGCCAGGATCACCCTTTCGCCCCCGCTTCCGGACTGGGCGCGCCCGGTGCTCCGGGGCCTGGTGCCCTTCTAGGGTCGGCGGCGGCATGTCGGCTCTCGATGACCTCAGGAGGCAGCTGCGACCCGGCGAGGTCTATCGTCGTCGGGACCTCGCGAAGGGGTCCAGCGCCCTTGATCGCCATGTGCGTCGGCTCGTGGTCGAGGGCCATCTGGAAAAGGTTTCCCACGGCCTCTACATGGCGCCGCGCCAGAGCCGGTTCGGCAGGGCGCCCGCAAGGCCGGAGAAGCTGATCAAGGCCTTCCTCAAGGACGACCGCTTTCTGATGATGTCCCCGAGCGCGTTCAACGGCCTCGGGGTCGGGACGACACAGCTCTACAATGAATCGATCGTCTACAATCTCCGGCGCCAGGGCCGGTTCGAGCTCGGCGGCCTAACCTATGACTTCCGCAGGACGCCATCCGTCCCCAGTCGTCTGAACGCGGAGGTTTTGCTTGTCGCTCTTCTTCTGAGCACGCATCGGCTCGCCGAGGACCGGACCGACCTTGTGCCCCGGGTGCTCGAGCGGGCCCGTGCGTTGAATCCCGATCGATTGGCCCAAGCGGCCAGGGACTTCGGCTCGGCGAGGGCCTCCCGATTCCTGCGCCGGGTGCTCCATACGCGCTGATCGCAGTTGAACTTCGACAGAGGTGAGCCCGGCGGGGCGCAGACGTCGCTCCGGTCTCGGCTACACCCGCACGTTCAGTCTGACCGGCTCTGGGCCTAGACCAGAATAGACGACGCTGAATCACTTCGAGTAGTTCGCCTGCCCAGGCCAGGCACATTGCTATGCCTGAACTTAGTTGATTAAGGCGTCCGTGATGCCCGAGACGGTCACCGGCTTCTCGCAGAGAGGAACGGCTCGATAGCGCGCGGCATCGCACGATCTGACGACAGCGAAGACCCAAGACGCCGATCAGAAATTGGGTGCCGCTCGTCCGGGCTGGAGGCGAGGCACAGCACCTCGGGCAGGCTCACTGCGCCCAAGCGGCGGATGTCCTCCGCCGAAATCACGTAGACCGCAGCTGCCGAGACACCGAGGTCACCTCGACGGCTGTCAGCTCTTCGAGACTGAGGCCCCGAGAGTCCTGTCGCCAGCGACCGGGGGCAACACGGCGCCTCTGTACCGTCAACCCCAATCCGATCACCAGGGTCGTCGACAATCCTCCTCTGAGGCCTCAGGCCCTACGAAGCCTAGTCGCAGCAGCCCTTGCCGTCGATCTGGATCGGCGGACACGGCACATCGGCGTAAGAGCAGAAGACGCAGCAGTCGCCCGGTTTGGGCTTCAACTGCGCGCCGCAGCCGAGGCAGTCGTAGAACCAGATGCAAGCGTCGGTGGGCATGGTCTCGACTGCGACATGACCGCAATGCGGACAAGTCAACGTCGAGCAAAGTTTTACGGCGAAGTTCATCGCTGAGCCGCCAGCAGGGGCATGGCCCAAGGTTCGATAAGGGGCTCCCAAACCAGAGACAGGCCAACCAGAACCGTTGCGGCCATCAACAACACGACGGACAATCGTGACGGCCGCCGACACGCCCCGTCCCTGCGGCAGGCGCGGAGGCGGCGCCAGTGTGCCAGCCAGCCGCCAACAAGGACCGCAACGGCCACGACCGTTATCCAGTGTCGCGCGCCGGCGATGACAGCCACGCCAGCAAAAGACAGGCCGGCCACCGACAAAGCGAGCGGCAGCACGCAACAGGCAGCCCAAGCGAAAACCGAAGCCAGGCCGCCGACAGCGGCTGCCGCGCTGGCAGCCACGGGCGGAATGCGGGGTGATTTGGAGTCGGTCGCCATGGAGTCTCCTGTCAGGGTACTGCTAATGGCTACAACCCGTAGCCGCTACAGGATCAAGGGATATGTCGACTCGGAGGATGACCATTGGCCGACTGGCGAAGAGTGCTGGCGCCAATCTCGAGACGGTCCGCTATTATGAGCGCATCGGCCTGATGCCGGCGCCGCCGAGAACCGATGGCGGTCACCGCAGCTACCTCTTCGAACACTTGCAGCTGACGTGACCCCCGTTTCTCATCCAGCCATAACGAGAGTCCTAGGTTGATCTGAGCTGTGATCGGCTGGGTTGGCAAGAGGCCGGTCTGCGCAGCCATCAACCAGCGCAGCAGGCCGGCCGATGT